>ENA-OPDA01000847-OPDA01000847.1-human-gut-metagenome-genome-assembly--contig:-NODE-847-length-21765-cov-4.462782_pt1 | contig 21765 bp, 24 predicted proteins | sample MGYA00241253_ERZ501486 | MGnify/ENA primary metagenome ERZ501486 (study PRJEB25962, sample SAMEA2042510) | human gut metagenome | biome: human gut; feature: human-associated habitat; material: faeces... | reverse complement strand
TTGGCACCAAGGCAGCAGCAGATGAAAGAAGAGCTGTTCTACAGCCGCAAAAACAAGCCGGAGGACTACACTATGAAAGAGTTGAAGACTATGATCTGGAGAGGCCAACATAAGAATCTGCACCGCCAACGGTGGGCTGCCTCCGGCAGACCGAAGAAAGCTCTACTATGATCATATCCTTCTCGCTGCATAATTCTTGTTCGAATAAAATGTGTCAAGTGATATTGACAAAACCTTTTTTCTATTGTAGCTTTGCATAAACCTGCCGGATACGATCAGTTATTCCTGCGTCCGGCTCTGTTCAGCAGCATGAGCACTATCATAAGTATCAGTGGAAATGCACAGCCTGCGAGCATACCTTTCTGCATATCATTACCTGCATTCTGGGTGATATTTCCTACAATAGCAGGACCGAGTGCTCCGCCGAGGTCGCCCGCCATGGCGAGGAGTGCAAACATTGCAGTTCCGCCTGTGGGTATTTTTCCCGAACAGATGCTTATAGATCCGGGCCACATGATACCTACCGAGAATCCGCACATTATGCAGCCTAGAAGTCCGATTACAGGTATTCCCGACAGGGATGCAGTGATGTAACAGATCAGACACAGCAGCGCCGAGCCTATCATGAATTTCATAAGATCGAGCTTTTCGCCGTACTTCCCGTAAAGTGTACGGCTAATGCCCATCGTCACCGCAAACATACACGGTCCTGCAATATCTCCGACTGATTTAGTCAGTCCGAGAGCGGATTCTGCAAATGCCGACGCCCACTGCGCCATTGAAAGCTCCGAGGCTCCCGCACAAACCATAAGCAGTATCGCAAGCCAGAACAGCGGTACTCTGAGCAGGTCACGAATACGCATTCCCTCGCCGTCCTCGACGGGGTGTGCAATGGGACATACCGAAAAATTGTAAACATTCACCAGCGGAATTATCGCCCAGATACAAGAGAGCCACTTCCAGTTTTCTATGCCGAAAACAGTAAAAAAGAGTGTTGAAATGAGTATGACTCCGACCGAACCCCAGCAGTAGAATGAATGCAGCAGGCTCATTGCAGCTTCTTTGTGCTCAAACGGGCAGGCTTCAACTATCGGACTTACAAGTACCTCGGTCAGACCGCTTCCCATTGCATATATGACCGTGCTTATAATTATTCCTGAAAACGGATTGGGAAGCAGTTCTGGCAGAAAAGCAAGCCCGATAAGTCCCAGCGCAGAAAACACCTGCGAACCGATAACGCATTTCCGATAGCCGATCTTGTCGGCGAAACGTGCACACAACACATCTATGATAAGCTGAGTAACAAAAAATACCGACGAGATAAGGGCAATTTTCCCAAACGGAATACCATAGCCATTGTGAAATGTGAGAAATAGAAGCGGAGCGAAATTAGCCGCTATTGCCTGTGTGATGAATCCAAGATAGCAGGATATAAGTGTTTTTCTGTAATTTACAGCCATATTGACAAACTCCTTGACAAATGATATAATCAGATTATATAGTAAATATCGTAACATTTCAATACACAAAATCACATTTTTATTACACAATATCGTAAATCGGGTGAGAACATGGAAAATGCAATCAAAAAGGACAGGATCACAACGGACGAAACCTTACGTGAAACTGCAAGTCACGGCAGCGAAGAATATCCGTTCAGTTATTATTATGAGGACATCTGGGATTTCGATTTTCACTGTATCGACTGGCACTGGCACCCAGAGGTCGAATTTGTTTATGTACAGCATGGCAAGGCTGATTTTCTGGTGGGTGGAAACAGGTATGTTCTAAGCTCGGGCGATGGGATCTTTATAAATTCTCAGGTGATACACAGGTTTGAAGCAGAAGACAGCGCCATCATTCCGAACATTGTTTTTTCACCTGTTCTGCTTGCGCCGCAGGGCAGTCTGATATACAGCAGATACATCAGACCGATAATTGAATCAACTACCGAATGTGTGATTTTTTCCGCCGAAGAAACAGCACACCACAGCATTATCGAAACAATGAGGTTGGTATTTGCTGTGCAGGGTTCTGGCACGGCTTCTGAAATGGAAACGGTAGAACTGCTGCTGAAACTATGGTGCCTGTTATATGAAAGCATACAGATAACAGACTGCGGCCCCGTGTCCGGGCATTCCGCACAGACGCAGGCTAAGCTTCAGATAATGATGCAGTATATTCATGATAATTACAGCGGTCAGATAACACTGGACGATATTGCAGGAACAGTTCTTATATGCAAAAGCAGTGTTCTCAATATTTTCAGGATATATCTGCACACTTCGCCGATAAATTACGTTGTAGAATACAGACTGAAACGTGCGTCAAAACTGCTTGTTGATACCGAAAACAGCGTTTGCAACATAGCGCAGGAAACGGGATTTGAGAACATCGGCTATTTCTGCCGCAGATTCAAAAAGCTGTACGGCGTTACGCCGATATATTACAGAAAACACTGTCGCAGTGCGGAGCATAATTCAATGTGAAAAGTCGTGCTCCTATTTTAATTTCTCCACTCTAACCTTAGTGCCATTGTAGAATACAAACGTAATGCTCTTATCTCTGTGAACGATTGCTTTCTCAACCATAACAGTCCATATAGCGTTGTTCCACTCCGTTAATACTGTCGGCTGCTTTTTCATAGTCCGTATGTAAAGTGCCATAGCCTTGTCCTGCCGACTTCGGCGTGTACGTTGCTTTCATATGGGTTCTCTTTAAAATACCCTTAAATACTTTTATTATTGTGAGGTTTAGACTATGGCATTTGTTAATGAAAAGCTGACTCCAACGCAAAGAGAGGAACTGGCTAAGAAAAAGATTAAGAACCCATACGGGAGCTTTAGGGACACGACAGAAGGTATCATGCCCCTGTACTTAACTATTGACAAAAATTCTGAAACATGGTTAGCACATTGCTATAACCATCATGACACGAATAATGATATAGAGGAATTTATCTTTATGTATAAATCAAATCCGATACACGTTCAAGCAATAAAGAGTATTCATGAACAACAAGTTTGTTGGAAAATAACACGTATTGATTTCCCGAAAGGATTGCTAAACGATAAAGAACACCTTCAAATTTTGTTAACTGACGCGTTCAAAGCTTACAACATATCCGGATGGCCTGGCGAAGAAAGTGGACAGACTAAGGTAATATATGGCTATGAGCAAGGAGGTGTATTGTAATGTTGACGTTATTGGAATAATATCTCCAGATCATAGTCTTCAAATCTTTCATAGTGTAGTTCTCCGGCTTGTCTTCGCGGCTGTAGAACAACTCTTCTTTCATCTGCTGCTGCCTTGGTGCCAATCTCCTTTGCGAGCTTTATTGCCTGCTTTTTAAACTCTTCATCATATTGTTTTCCCGTTCCCATTGATGACACACTCCTTTGTTTTTATTATACTTTGATTGTTTTGTATGTGTCAAGTTTTATTATACAGGATTATTTCTTGCTTCAAAAGGATAGCTTTCACCGAGGTTCGCACCCACGCCCTGAAAGTACAGCCCCTCCAACCGGGGAGCGTTACGAACAACGCATAGGGTTCAGAGCCGTCATAGCTTTCGGGGATATAGCTTGAAAAATGGATATCGCCCTGTGTATCGGAATGCAGCACATTATCCACGATAAAGCCGTCTTTTTCCTGTGTACCGAATTCAATGCTTCCATTCAAAAGCTCACGTTTCATCAGGCAGAGATCAAACACATCCCATCGCTCATCATGGTTCAGGTCGTAGTCATTGCCGTGTGCATTTTTTGCTTTGGTCAGCAGCCAGTTCTGTAAATTGGCAGGCTCACGCTTTGTGGGGATCGTTCCCTAAAACTGCTCCTCCCAAAAGTTCACAGCATCGTAGATCCACCCCTCAGCGACTGTTCCCGTGCCGAGTCCGAAGCCGTGCGGAAGTCCCTCATAGGCATGGAACTCCGTGGGGATACCGTAGCTTTCAAGGGTATTCAGGCGGTTCTGCATCGTTTTCCAATTTGCGATACCGTCACTCGTTCCCACGCAAACATAAGTCGGAGCGTCCGCCTTTGAAGTGTATGTGTAGCCCGTGTACTGCATGATGACCGCACCTGCCTGTCCGATGTCAGTGCGACCTGTGAGCTGCTGCAAATAGTCCGCATTGCCAAGCGTTGCCGCCATTCTTGCACCTGCCGAGCCGCCCCACAGGGAATAATCATCAGGATCGACTTTCAGTGTGTCAGCATTGTCATGGATAAACTCGATCGCTCTTGCAAGGTCATCATAGGGAGCATCGGGACGGTAAATCAGTGCAAAGGCATTATAGCCCATTTTCGATATTTCCAGAGCGTGGGGAAAGCTGTCGTGCATCGCCCCCACATAGGCAAATCCGCCGCCTGCATTGCACACAGCAAATTTCGCATTGTCCTCACCCTTGAAGAAGAAAAGTCCCGTGTCACGCAGACTGCTGTCCGCCTGCATTTCCTCCTCGGTGTAGATGTTGTAGAATATCTGCTGACCGCTTTCTGCGGCGTTTTTCAGGTGATTCACGATCTCAACGGTCTTTTCGGGCTTGATATAATTGTACCATGTGTAGGTACTGCTTGAACTCACATCTTTCAGTGTCATATCGTCGGAAACAGTCTTGTCCACGGGAAAAAGCAGTCTGCCGAAATCACCGAAAGCTGCCATATTTTTGACTTCACCGACAGTCATATTCTCGGTCACTTCATCTGTCTGCACGGTATCACATCCGAAGAACAGCGGCAGAGCGTTGTACATGAACTCACGACAGGAAACATGATCGTGCTGACCGCCCTCACGCTGATAGAAAACGTAGTGGTCTGGCGTGAAAATATCGCTGCGGGAGAGCATTTCCTCCGCCATGTCAATGGACTGGGACTTCACTGTGTCATTTGTGCCGACACCGTGATAGATGAAATATCCACGCTCGTCAAGGTCGTTGTCCTGAATGAGCTGCTGAATGAAGTCCGATCTGGAAATCGCCGTAACCGCCGTAATACCAGCACGAACCGCTCATGGGCAGGAAGTAGCGGATATAGTCGGAATCATAGCAGAATTGCAGCCACGTTGTCACCGAGCCGAGGGAGAATCCGCCGAAGGCTCTGTGGTCACGGCTGGCTTTCAGATCGTCGGGCGAGGTGCTTTCCGCATAGGTGTGGAACTGTCCCTCTACCGCAGGCATCAGATATTCCTCAAAGTCACGGTGAACTCCGCAACAGAGCCGGAAAAGCCCGTGTCGGAATTGTCGTTATAAAATGTGGCGGACACAAATATCGTCGGCGGAATATCGCCCTTAGCGATCATATTGTCCAGCATATCTGTGATGTTTGCATACTCAAAATACTCACCTGCATGACCGCCCCAGCCGTGCATCAAGTAGCAGATGTTGTAGCGTGTTTCGGTGTCGTTTTCATCGTAGCCGTAGGGAAGATAGACGTATGCGGTCTTAGTAATATCGCTCTCGTCACGGACAAAGTCCTTGCTGTCATAAGTGATCTGCGTGACCGTTCCTGCCTGTTCGATCGGCTGCAAATATATATCGGGAACGGCGGTACTCATACCCGTCTGGGCGATCTCCTTCACCGTATCTGAACTTACGGCGGCTTTTGGTATCGTCTGCGAGTTTGCTGTGTTTTCCTGCTGTGTTCCGCAGCCTGTCAGGAATGACATCAGTACTGTTCCAAGTAATGCAAAGCGTTTCATAGCGTTCATCTCCTTCGCTCCTTTCTGAAAGATGTGTTGACCGTTTACTGCAAATTCAGACTGTCTACCCATTCTGTAACTTCGGCAGTATCGTAATATTCACTGAACCGCATACCTTCGAGCCAGTTGCCCGTACCTGCCATTTCAGCAAGGTGAACACCGCTGTCGCCAATGCCGTCTGACATTGATGTGCAGAACGGGATAACGTCTTTCCCGCTGAAATCATTGTCCATTACAAAATCATTGACCACCCATGAGGCTTCTCTCCACCAGAGGGGATAGCCGATCAGAACAGTATCATAGCTGTCCCAGTTCTCAACAGTCGTGGAAACAAGCTCTGTGTGACGGTTCTCGTCATTATGTTCTATCACGACTCGGCTCTGCTCATTCGTCCAGTTGAGGTCGTCCTCTGTGTAAGTTTCCACAGGTTCGATCACAAACATATCTGCTCCAAGCACATCGGCAACGATCTCTGCGACACCTTTGGTATGCTCCTGAGCCGAATAATAGACTACAAGGATATTACTGTCAGCGGTCTCATCAGTCGTTTCTTCGGGAGCTTCGGTCACAGCATCAGTAGTTTCTGGTGTTTGCTCCGTTTCTGTCTGCGTTTCTTGTTCTGATACTGCCGTAGTCGTTTCTGTTTTTGTCGCTTGTGTTGTTTCAGCTTTTGAACCTGTTGTTACCTGACTTCCGCAGCCTGTGAGCAGTCCTGCGATCATCAGGAACGGGATCATGATTTTTATTGTATGTTTCATAAGCAATACCTCCGTTTCGGTTTTCTTTACCTATATTATAGCAAAACGGAGACCTCATGAGAAGTCTCCGTTTGTTATGACCTATTAACCTTTGGGTTATTACTTATTCAGCTTTTTCACCGCATTCAGGAACCGCTTCACGGTCTTGCTCGGTTTAGGTGCATGAAGCAGACCGAAGGGCATGGAATAGTCCCAGTCCACAGGCAGTGTTTTCAGCAGCGGGTGGACATTCGACCACATATCAATACACATCAGGATATGATCGCTGTTCTCGCAATCGTTGAACACCGAGAGATTGATGAAATCAAATGTCACGATGTTGATCTCAGGGTGTTCTTCCGTGAGCCATTTGCGGAGCCTGTCCGTTTCCTCGTTCCAGCCCTCACGGATCAGCATGATCGACCTGCCGTGCAGGTCTTCCACGGTCAGCCTGTCTTTTTTCGCAAGAGGATCATAGACCGATACTGCACAGCGCATAGGTACATCTGCTATGAACTGCGCCGCACACTGCCAGTGTTTCAGCGCTCGTTCATCATAAACTCCGCACACGATGTCAATGTTCTTTCCCATGTTTTTAAGTATCTCTCTTGCGTTTTCGGGAGTGTTCTCAAAGGGGACAAGCTGGAATTTGATGTCGGGGATCTCCTCTCTGATCTGCGTCCACATATCCACAATGGTCTGTCCGGGTGTCATGGTCGATGTACCGATACGAAGTACAGATGGTTGTGTGTCATCGGCTTTCTTCGCCCGCTCCACCGATTCACGGCAATAGGCGATGATATACCGCGCATCCTCATAGACCGACTGTCCTGCCTTTGTGAGCTGTAATCCTCTGTGCGTGCGTGTAAACAGACGGACACCAAGACTGTCTTCCAGCAGATTGATCTGCTTGATGACCGCAGGCGGCGAGATAAACAGTGCTTCCGCCGCTTTATTGAAGCTGCCGCTGTCTGCGACAACGATAAATGTGTCGAGCTGATGATTATACATAATAATGCTCCCTTCGTAGAGATATGCTATATTCCATTATATCACAGCACCGACGGAAAAGCAAGCATAAACCTTTGGGTTAATGCCAAAAGACCTGTCCAAATGCATCAGACAGGTCTTTCATACATCTTATACCTTTGCAGACAGCTTTTTTGCATCGGAGGAGTTCACGATCATACCCTCATAGGAAAGTCCGTAAAGCCCTGCAAAGCGTGACATTGTATATTCTCCGGCTTCAAGCATCCACTTTTCGGGTGCTGCTCCCTGAAAGATAAAGAACAGCTTACCGCTCAGTTCTCCTTGCCCGACCGGACCATAGCATCTGTCAAGCAAAGTACGCACACTGCCACAGATGTTGTGCCAGTAAAGTGGAGAGCCGATCACAAGTACATCTGCCGCTTTGATCTTTGCAATCACCTCATCAAACTGATCGTTAGGGAGCTTCTGTCCGTACACGCCGATCACATAGTCTGTCAGATTCAGTGTTTCGTAATTCTTACCATTCAGCAGTATCTTCGCAAGTCCGGCAGTATTTCCATCAGGATTCGGGCTGCCGTTGATAAATAAAATGCTCATATCATTACTCCTTACCAGTTCTTTGTTTCCTTCTCACTGCGATTGTTCTTCTTGCGTTCCTTGACCATCTTCACGAACCACTCCACCATTGCAGGATCGTAGTGGGAAAAGAACGAGCTTGTAGCAGTGTCGATGGCGGCGATCGCTGTCATATCTTCATCAGTGAGCGTGAAGTCGAAAACGTCGATATTCTGTATCATTCGCTCTCTGTGTGTGGACTTCGGCAGCACAACAACACCGCGCTGAATATTCCAGCGGAGCATGACCTGTGCGGAGGTCTTGCCATATTTTTTGCCGATATTTATGAGCGTTTCATTCTCAAACAGACCGCCTCTGCCCTCGCCGAAGGGCGCCCACGCCTCACACTGTACGCCGTACTTGTCCATGTACTCCTTGGCGACCTTCTGCTGATTGAGGACGTGCGTTTCCACCTGATTTACCATTGGCACGATGTTTGCAAAGCTGGCGATGTCTACCAGTCTGTCGGGATAGAAGTTGGATACGCCGATCGCACGGAGAACGCCCTCGTTGTAAAGCTCCTCCAATGCACGGTATGCACCGTAATAATCGCTGAACGGCTGGTGCAGGAGAATCAGGTCGAGATAGTCGGTTTTCAGCTTTTCGAGGGAAGTGTAGACCGATTTCTTGCACTCCTCATAGCCGTAATGCTCCACCCAGACCTTAGTTGTGAGAAAAATCTCCTCACGGGGAATACCCGATTTTGTGATAGCTGCACCAACTTCTTCCTCGTTGAAATAGCTCTGTGCCGTGTCGATCAGACGATATCCCACCGAAAGTGCATCGGTTACACACCTCTCGCACTCGTTCTTTGTCACCTGATATACGCCGTAGCCGAGCATGGGCATTTTGATCCCGTTGTTGAGCTGTACATATTCCATATTTTACCTCCCATTAGTCATTGATATATCCCTGACTTTTCAGCCAGTTTGTTACTTCATTCAGATCGGTATTGTTTCCGTTGAAACCCTCTGCGACCGTTGCTCCGTCACATTCGTCCTTCAGAAGCTCATAGCCCGAATCAACGCCGCTGCCCTGATTTGTGCAGAACGGAACAATGGTCTTTCCGCTGACATCGTATTCCTCAAAGAAAGAACCTATCGGCATCGGGGCATTGAACCACCATACGGGAAATCCGATATAGATCGTATCATACTGATCGAGATCATCTGGAAGTCCGATCAGCTTCGGACGAGTGTTAAACAGTTCCTCCCAGAATGCACGATAAGCCGTCAGCGGATAGCTCTCGTAATAGAGTCTGCTTGTCTGAATACTGTACAGATCTGCACCCGTTGCTTGCTGAAACAGTCTTGCAACGTACTCTGTGTTGCCGTAAACATTTCTGCTGTTATCCGTTCTCATACTTGCCGATGAAACAGCATCGGTCTTGTCGATATCAACTACATCTGCCTGAGAGAAATATACCACAAGCGACTTCGTTCCACTTTCGCCTCTGATAATCGCATTATCTTTTTTGTTGCCCTTGCCGCCAAAAATGATGATAAGCGATAGGATGACAAGTATCAGCAGGACAACAAGAAACACTTTCAGAAGTCCCTTGACCGTCAGTTTCTTTTTTGCCTTTTCTTCCATGATAACAACTCCGATTCGTGTTCCTTGTGTATATTATACCATGAAAAGAAGGCTTTGAGAAGTTTCGATTGGTTATATGGTTTGAACCTTTGGGTTATAGCTTGCTATGCTATACTTATGGATCGTCAAAGGGCAATGCCCCGATCACGAAAACATTCCCTTTTTTTATTCTGTAATTATTTTAGTCCTGAATCTCCTGCATCATAGCTGCACCGTCCTTGTATGCTGAACGCATTTCATCAGCAGCAGTATCGCTCACGCAGTCCAGTATCTTGTGGAACACTTCAATCTGCTCCTCGTTCAGTGAATTTTCAAACGGTATGCAAAGCTTGTTAAACTCGTCAGAGAACTCAGCGGAGTGGATTTCACCCTGTCTGTAATTATACATCGCATCGATCATTTGTATCTGTCCTTTCGGTTTTATTGTTGTAAAACCAACCGCCCAAACTTTACCAAACAATCGTTGATAAGGTGTTGCCTATGGCACGCCTGTTAATAACAAATTTCTTGATTTAAAAAATCAACTTGCCCTTGCTTATGAAGGCCATACCGATTACATTGACGAAAAACTAAACACCAAACGTTCTATTGACGACATATTCAAGAACGCCCAAAAAGCGTTCAACATATGGAGCAAGTGGGATCCGTCAGAAAGAATAATCCTGTATAATAAAACTTTACACATACAAAACAATCAAAGTATAATAAAAACAAAGGAGTGTGTCATCAATGGGAACGGGAAAACAATATGATGAAGAGTTTAAAAAGCAGGCAATAAAGCTCGCAAAGGAGATTGCCACCAAGGCAGCAGCTCCAGGCAGCAAACAAACGGATAAAAGAACTTGAAAAGAAAAACCGAGAGCTTGAAGAACTGAATGAATTTCTGGAGGAAACATCTGCTTTTTTCGCCGCAAACCGTCGGAAATCAGGAAAGAAGAACGGTTAAAGTTCATTTTCAAAAAGACTGATGACGGTAGGATCACAGGAAGGATCAGTTTTTACTGCAAGGCTTTGGAGGTTACAAGACAAGCATTTTACGATCATCTCAGCCATAAAAACGCCCCCTGGAAGTATCAGGTGCTTGCAGATGAAATGATGAAGATCCACGAAGAAGACCAATTTGATCTGATGCCGCTGGGGATAGCTATTGAAGATAATATGAGAGTTTCGCTCTGCTGCCATACTCTTGAAAACGCAAACAAATCATATCCTGATATAAAAGGCTGTATCATCCACAGTGTGTCATTAGACTTTGGGCTATTGGACTGCAATCAGCCTATATTCCAAAATCGTTCAAAGAAAGCCTTTAGCTTCTCAATGACTGTTTCTTTCTTCGCCTTGCGGTTGCCGCCTCCCCCGCCGAAACGGGACACGGCAGGCAGTATTTTGTCTATGTCCGTACCTGTTGTCTTGATACCGCCGTCACGGAAAGCACCTGCTACAAATGCCCTTGTTTCTTCCTCTTTGAGCTTTTCCTCGGTTATCAGAGCAACAAGTGCCTTTTCACGCTCCTCAGCGACATAGCTATGCCACTCATTCATTACATCATCTACATCGTTAATGCCGTTAATGAAATTCTCGATAAGGTCTTTCTTGCTTCTCAGCTCAGGGCTGGAATCAACCGCCTTCTGAATGGTGATAAGCACTTCCTTATCCGTACAATGACTGTCGTGATACTTTGTTACAAGCATAAGAATATAGTCGATATTGATCTCTATCTGCTTGATAAGCTCTATTTCAAAGACAATATCATCGTCAATATCGGTCAGTTCACCTCTTTCACGGCGAGCCTTCCACTCATCACGCAAGTCCTGATACCGTCCGAGATAGTCCTGAAAATCTCTCTCGGAGATGATCTCTCTGCCCTCAAACTCGTCAAAGCTCACAAGCAGATTACGCATACGCAGGATAGCGCCGAGTAGAGCTATAAACTCCTTCTGCCGTTCTTCTCCTATGATCTGCGGTTCGTCAAGCGGAAAATCTTTCAGCAGCTTGTCTATCATATCCACATAGCCGTCAACGTGCTTGCCCTTGCTGTCCTCATAGCCGTTGTAATAATCACCGAAGCTCTGCAAGGTCACGATACCGCCGGCTTCTTTATCTCCAAAGAGGGAGATAGCAGCGTCCGTCCGCTTCTGCAATGCTCTGAAACATACGATATTGCCGAATGTTTTGATAGAATTGAGGATACGGTTTGTTCTGCTGTAAGCCTGTATCAGACCGTGCATTTTCAGGTTCTTATCCACCCACAGAGTATTGAGCGTAGTGGCATCAAAGCCCGTCAGGAACATATTGACCACGATCAGCAGGTCAAGCTCCTTATTCTTCATACGGAGTGAAACGTCCTTATAGTAACTTTGAAACTTGTCGCTTGACGTATCGTAATTGGTGTTGAACTGCTTGTTATAGTCACTGATAGCTTTTTCAAGGAAATCTCTTGAAGTGGAATCGAGTGCAGAGGTATCTTCGGGATTTTCTTCATCAAGGATACCGTCGGGATCTTCCTCATTCGCTCCGTAGCTGTATATTATCGCTATTTTCAAAGATTTTTCGGGGTGAGCAGTCATCTGTTTCAGAAATTCCTCATAGTAGAGCTTGGCAGCCTGCACCGAGGATACCGCAAATATGGAGTTGAAACCGCTAACACGCTGTTTCTGCTTGATCTCCTGCACCTGCTCACGCTTTTTCGCATCAGCCACCTCTGAAACATTTGTCAGCACGTTATAGCTGTATGTGCGCTCAAAAGCCTTGCGGTAGGTCTTTTGGTCAAAGTGGTCTAAGATATATTCGGTCACAAGTGAGATACGTTTCGGGGACATATATGCCTTTTCACGGTCAATGTCCCATACTTTGACATCTTCAATATCTTCTTCTTTGTCCATAGTTTTGATATAGTCCACACGGAACGGAAGAACATTCTTGTCATTGATAGCGTCAACGATAGTATAGGAATGAAGCTGGTCTCCGAAAGCCTGTGCCGTGGTGCGTAGGTTCGGATTTTTGTTTGTACCCGAATTGATAGCAAATATAGGTGTACCCGTAAAGCCGAATAGGTGATACTTCTTGAATTTTTTAGTAATTGCCTGGTGCATATCACCAAATTGACTTCTATGACACTCATCAAAGATTATGACTACGCGCTTGTCATAGACTTCGTGGGTATTATTCTTTTTGATGAATGTCGCGAGCTTCTGAATGGTAGTGATGATGATACGGCAGTCAGGATTTTCGAGCTGTCTTTTCAGAACCGTAGTCGAGGTATTGCTGTTTGCGGCACCCTTTTCAAAACGGTCATACTCACGCATCGTCTGATAGTCAAGGTCTTTACGGTCAACGACAAACAGCACCTTGTCGATATATTCGAGCTTTGAAGCCAGCCGAGCCGACTTGAACGAGGTCAAGGTTTTGCCCGAACCTGTTGTGTGCCAGATATATCCGCCGCCTGCAATTGAGCCGTATTTCTTGTAATTATGGGCAATTTCAATGCGGTTGAGGATCCGCTCAGTCGCAACGATCTGATACGGACGCATAACGAGCAGCAGATTTTCGCTTGTGAAAATGCAGTATTTTGTCAGTATATTAAGGATAGTATGCTTTGCGAAAAAAGTCTTTGTAAAGTCCACAAGATCAGGAATGACCTTATTGCTCGCATCAGCCCAAAAGCTCGTAAACTCAAAGGAATTGCTTGTTTTGGCCTTTTTCTTAGACTTGCCCGCTTCTTTCACGGCATTGAAACGAGTAGTGTTGCTGTAATATTTCGTATTCGTACCGTTGGAAATAACAAATATCTGCACATATTCAAACAGCCCTGAGCCTGCCCAAAAGCTGTCACGCTGATAGCGGTCTATCTGGTTGAACGCTTCACGGATAGGCACACCACGTCTTTTCAGTTCGATATGCACAAGTGGAAAGCCGTTGACAAGCACCGTCACATCATAGCGATTCTGCCGTTTTCCAGTATCGACCTCATACTGATTGATAACTTGCAGATGATTGTTGTGGATATTCTTCTTGTCGATCAGCGTGATATTTTTCGACGTGCCGTCATCACGTTTCAAGACCTTTACGCTATCTTCCTGTATCGTCTTTGTTTTCTCAACGATACCTTCGTTATTATTAGCTATTACAGTATTAAGGAACAAGCTCCATTCATCGTCTGAAAACACATAATTATTCAGCTTTTCAATCTGGTGACGAAGATTATCAACTAAAGCGCTTTCATTGTGAATAGAAAGATATTCATATCCTAATTCTTCAAGGTGATGAATAAATTTCTTTTCAAGCTCAGTTTCACTTTGGTATGTATCTGCACTTCGAGGTTCAGGAGTATACTCTGTTACTACTGTATTCTCATTCGATTGGGATATAATATTAATATACGACATTATGTTCCTCCTTAAACCGACCAAGACAATTCTCTTGTTGCTGCTGTTAACTCTTCTTTTTTTCGTTTATCATCAATATTATCAAGTATTCCAACTATCAACCTTCTAAGAGATGTATACTTTTTCATTCCAACTTCTTCGTCAGTTGAACTACTATGAACAATCTCACTTAATTCGCTAAATAGCTGATAACCGTTAGCTGAGAACTCTTGTGGAATGATTGAACATTGACCATTTACTCTTGTAAGCAACTCCCGAAAGTTTAGCGTTTTTCCGTTTCTGTCCTGGTATGCGACGCCGTTATCTTTTGCGACATCAACCGTTACCATTTCATATAGCTTTCTTAAATATACCAGAGCACCTGCACCTAATTGATCATAGTAAGCCTGATCAGCCTTAATAAGTAAATCAGAATACTCCTTTTTATACTTTAGAGGTTCCGGCTCAACTTCTGATGAATATTTAAAATGCCTATGTAGTAATCTGACTTTAGCAGTAGACAATATATTCACACTTTTCTGCCCCTTAGTCATACTCATTCCTTCAACCTGAATCAAAAACCATACCGGCACAGAGGTCTTACCACAATATTGACAAGTTAACCGACAATCAATGCTTAGTAAGTCGGCGTTAATAGGCATAAAGTATAGTATTTCATCCGAATAGAATTGATGAACCTGATTACAATTATTGCACTTCTGATTAAGAAAAACTTTTCCAACTTCAATTTTATAACTTTTTCCTATTTGAGCAGAATTTTTCGGAGCAAAATTATCTACAGCAATAAATTCTTTCATAGGTTCTTTACTTAATATATCGCTTAATCGCATAGCTACCCCCATGTATTTCCTTCATAGATTTATTTTGACTATTATTATTGACACAATCAGTATGATGCTCGCTCTTTTGTTATCCATTTTATTTGCTTATCAGTCAATGGAGTTTGAGAATAAATCCACCGTTTGCAGTGTGTCACAACAGCTTTATTGACATATTTTATATCTTCTGGTCTTAACTCCGTTAGGCGGTTATAAAAGCCTCTCCTTGTATTATCATAAGGTTTCATAAACAGCACTATATTGGGTGATATAGGCATTATTACCTCGTCGAGTTTGACCGGCTGATTTGTCCCAAATAAGATAACAGGGCTATCGCTTGTAAAAAACACCTCTGAATCAGCCACACCGATCTGGAATGACATATCCTCAAAGAACCACATAACAGGGTTTAGGAGGTTTCTTTCCTCAGTATCGAGAGCCTTATATATCGGCAAGCAAGTTTGCAGTGCAAGATTTCTCGCTGATATTTCTGTTATCTGGTCTCCGAAAAACTCTAATGCTGTTTCCTGAGCGGTTTGTAATATATCGGGATTTCTAACGATCATCGTCGAGAGAAAGAATACCAATAATGCTTTTTCTTTCGGGGACAAAAAGCATAATGTGTGATAATTGGCTTCAATTCGGGATTTTGAGATGATAGAACGAAAAGTTTTGGCGAACTCTCCCTCATAGATACCAAAGCTCTTTTCTATCAGATTCCTGTATGCAAAAGCTCCCGAACTATCCCTAAACTCATAAAGGTGTTTCTGATAGCACACACTTTTTGTAGGAACAGGCACGGGAGTTTGCTTGCCCGATAAAACATCGTATTGGTATATGCGTTCTCCGTCCGAGGAAAACTGTTTCAGGTAGCACTGAGGGATATAGTGTTCATCGGTCGTAGGCTTGTTTTGTGCCATTTACTGCTCCTTAAAGGAAAGAAGTTTATCCCTATAATACACATACTGTTTCCGTCTTGCTTCGATCTCCGCAGGCAAGCCCTCGGAAATGTCGTTGCAGAGCTTGTCAAAGCGGTCGAGGATTGATACTATTCGTTCTTGTTCTTTTATTGGTGGAACAGGGATTTTGACTTCTTTTATCTGTCCTGCTGTGACAAGAGGTTGCCCACCACCTTTTGCAAATCTATTTAGATTCATATTTACGAGTAAATAATAGATATATTCAAATATCACACTATCCTTTACATCTAAAATCAGTGTATTATCTGATACGTCGTATTCTCCGTCGGCTATGTGAACATACCCTGCATTTGCTCCAACTCTTGCAATAAGAATTTGCTTTTTGTTATATTCAAACTTATCACAGTATGCAATTATTCCAGTTGAGCCATAAACAGGATATGCACCCTCCTGTTTCTTTTCTTTATTCTTTCCAGAAGCAACCTTAATTGCAATATCGTTGATCGTGCACCATTTGCACTCACTTGCCCCCCCGTGGACACCGAAGTCTAACAGGAGGTCACGATAGTATTCATACTGCTTTTTGCGAGCTGTAAGCTCTTTTTCAAGTTCCTGCTGTAAGGTGGTTACGCTTGTACTGTATTCGTCAAGTATCTTGACAATTTCAGCCTGTACCTCCAAAGGCGGTACAGGGATTACTATATCTTTTATTGCAGGAACGCTTGAATGAACGACCTTGCTTTTTACCTTACCTTTGCTCTTTTGCGCCTGAGCCGAAGTTGTTGATAGCACATAAGACAAGTATTTCGGGTTTTGCTTATGCTTTAATACAACAATATCACCGCCTGCAAGACACTTCTCATATCCAACATAAGCCGTCGATTTTGCTATATCCTCAACGCTTTCACCCGTGATAGCAAAGAGTATATCACCGTGTTCAAAGTATTTCTTGCTTTGTACAGTGCTTTCGTCAGTATGCGAAACACAGGTATCAAAGTAAATACCATAGGTAGTGTATATCTCGCCATATCTCACACAGGGAATACCTTCTTCCGTCACCTGATCTCTGGTTATCCCTGCACCTCTGAAAATATCGGTTGCAATATCACCGAGCTTTTTGTATTCTACTCCGTTAGGGCAAAGCTCTTTTATAAGTTGTTCAAGTTTGGTCATTGTTATCACCTATATTAAGCTAATCTCTTTTCTAATTTTCTTTTCAACTTCTCTATCATTTATAAGTTGATATAGTTTTTTTAATGTGTCTGCTGTTTCGTATAATTTGTTTTTTTCAGCCCAATCATGCACTTTTTCTTGAAATATATCAAGCGACATACAAGATTTTTGATCAAAGTTGTTATCTTTTAAGCCATTTAAAGCAATTTGCTGACGATGCATCGCTTGTAATAGTTTTTTATAAACTATAATAAATTCAGCCATATATTTGGATACAGAGCTTTTAAATATTAGTTCAACTTCAATAGCACTTTTTTCCAATTCTTCACATTTAGTTAGAAAAAAGTTTTTTTCTTCATGCGATAAAGGATTTTTCATCACATTAGCAATCATTTCTAATGAAGAGCAATTAGTCAGATAAATAAAAGGAAATTCAACATCTTGACTTAAAATAGATTCTTCCAACAAGGTTATACTATTACTATAATTTGCTAATAAATCTTTAAACAATAAAAACTTGTTGATTCTTCTGTCTAAAAGTGCTTGCCTATTACTGATTTTGACTTGTTTATGTGATTGAAAAAGTGCAATAACTGCTGCCAAAACTGTCATAACTGAGAGCCAAAATCCATAGTTTTTTAATACATCAGTCATAAATCAATCTCCGATCTCCGCAATAATGCGGTCTATCTCTGCCCTCAGCACATCTTCACGCTTGACGATCTCAGCGATCTCCGCATTCAGCACTGCAATGTCAATGACCTCTCTTGTGTCCTCTTGCTCAACATAAGTCGAAACGGACAGATTATAGTCATTCTCGGCAATTTCAGAATTAGGCACAAGACGGCAGAAGTATTCGCTGTCTGTGCGTTCGGTGAAGGCTGCCACGATCTTTGAGATATTCTCCTCGGTCAGTTTGTTGTTGTTCGTGACCTTGACGCACTCCTTTGAAGCATCAATGAAAAGTGTGCTGTTTGCGGTCTTGTTCTTTTTCAGCACCATAATACAGGTTGCGATAGAAGTGCCGTAAAACAGGTTGTCAGGAAGCTGAATGATGCAATCAACGAAGTTGTTGACAATCAGATACTTGCGTATTTTCTTTTCAGCACCGCCACGATACATCACGCCAGGAAAACATACGATAGCAGCGGCACCGTTATTCGCAAGCCACGAAAGTGAGTGCATAATGAAAGCAAGGTCAGCCTTTGACTTCGGAGCAAGCACACCCGCAGGCGAGAAACGGGGATCGTTTATCAGCAGAGGGTTAGCGTCGCCCTCCCACTTGATCGAGTACGGGGGATTTGATACAATGACCTCAAACGGCTCATCGTCCCAGTGTTGCGGCTCTGTCAGCGTATCCTCATGAGCAATATTGAATTTATCGTAGTCGATATCGTGCAGGAACATATTGATACGGCAGAGGTTGTATGTAGTAATGTTGATCTCCTGCCCGAAAAAGCCCTGACGAACCTTATCTTTTCCAAGTATTTTCGCAGCTTTCAAAAGCAGCGAACCTGAACCGCAGGCAGGATCATAGACCTTGTTGACCTCTGTTTTTCCTGCCGTTGCAAGCCGTGTGAGAAGCTCCGACACCTCTTGAGGAGTGTAATACTCACCGCCCGACTTGCCCGCATTAGAAGCGTACATACCCATAAGATACTCATAGGCATCACCGAACGCATCAATGGTGTTCTCCTGATAATCACAGAGCTGCATAGAAGCGACACCATTCATCAGCTTTACAAGGCGTTCGTTACGCTTTGCGACAGTTCCGCCGAGCTTGTTGCTGTTCACATCGAAATCGTCGAACAACCCCTTGAAATCGTCCTCGCTCTCACAGCCCTGGGCAGAGCCTTCAATGCTGCGGAATATGCCCTCAAGTGTTTCATTGAGGTTTTCGTCCGAATCAGCCTTTGCAAGTACATTACAGAAAAGCTGTGACGGCAGAATGAAAAAGCCCTTAGTCTGCACCATATCCTCACGGGCAGTTTCCGCTTCATCGTCCGACAGCTTTGTATAATCAAAATCGGGAGTGCCTGCTTCAATCTCTCCTGCATTGATATAGTTGGTCAGATTTTCCGAGATATAGCGGTAAAACAGCATAACGAGGACATAATTCTTGAAGTCCCAGCCGTCCACACTACCACGCAGATCGTTAGCGATTCCCCATATCGTGCGGTGCAGCTCAGCACGTTCCTGCTCTTTCTTATTATCTATCATAAGTCATAACTCGCTTTCGTTTAGTATGCTATCAAATAGTTACTATCTATCCTATAATTATAGCAAAAACTGCACAATTAGTCAATCATCAAATCGAGTTTTTTCTCCGTTTTCACCGAGAAAAATACAAAAAGCGTCTCAACCCATAAGGCTAAAACGCTTCACTGTTTATCATATTTGATTATATCGGCAGGAGAACATTCCAACACATAGCAGATACAGGCGAGAATATCCAAGTCCATTTTTTCTACAACACCATTGTACCACTTGTTGATGACCTCAAAGCGAGTATTGGAGATCCTTGCAAGGTAGTTCCGTGTGATACATTTGCTGTCCATTATCTCTTTCAGGTGTATGCTGATCTTACCATATTCCTTTATTGTAATGACCGATTTAGAGCCGTCCATAACATCACCCCTCAATAATATTCTATCTTGATTGTTACCTCTTGACAATATACATATTCAATGCTACTATGTGTATAGTATTATATAAAGGAATTAAGTTATGAACATCTACACTGTCAGCTTTTTCGGGCATAGATACATAGAGCGTGGAACGGAGATAGAATAACGCCTTGACAAGCTCCTGCATGACCTGATAACGCAGGAAGAGTATGTTGACTTCCTGATCGGATGGAACGGAAATTTTGATTTGCTTGCTTCTGCTGCCATTAAGCGAGCTGTCCGCAGTTACAATTACGGCAATACCCATTTTACACTTGTCCTGCCATATATGAAAGCGGAGTACCGTGCCAATGAAAAGGAGTACCTTGACTATTATTATGAAGTCGAGGTGTGTGCTGAATCGTCCGAAGCACACCCGAAGTCTGCTATCCAAGTCCGCAATCGGAGCCATGATAGACCGATCAGACCTTGTAGTGTGCTGTATTCAGCACAAAAGCGGCGTAGCATACCGCACGATACAATATGCTGAGAAACAGGGCAAGAAGATAGTGAACCTTGCGGAGAAAACTGAATAAGCATCTGAAAAGAAAAAATCAGGGCTATGCCTTCCGTACACATATGGTTACGGAGAGCATAGCCTTTATATTATACCGAAATATAGCTGTTTGCTATCACATAAAATCCGTTCTGCCATTTTGAGCGGAGGCAGTTTATAACCCATGATCCTACGAAGTAATAAGCTACATAATAAACGTTTTTATCATTCAAAGTTCACCAATATTATCCTCAATACCGCAATATCGACTATACATACCGTAACTTTTCGTTTAGTGGGAGTGCCGCAATTGGCTCACCTGGGTTTATACCGTATTACAGTGGATACAAAAATCTCAAGTTTCTTGCGGGGCTGAACAACAAGATCGGCAAAGATGAGATAAAAAGCAGTATGAAACAGGTTGGACTTGACCCTGACCTAAAGTGGCACGTCCGCAAATATAGTCTTGGTATGCGGCAGAGGCTAGGTCTGGCACAAGCTATCATGGAAAACCCGAAGATACTCATTCTTGACAAGCCGTTCAACGGTCTTGACAAGGACGGCGTAAAGGGAATGCGTGAGTACCTACTTTCATACAAGGAGCAGGGCAAGACTATTCTTATATGCTCACACTCTGCGGAGGACATCTCAGTGCTGTGCAATACTGTACACGAAATGGATAAGGGTGTGATAAGTGAGAACACGTTTTGACATAGGGGGTATCTCACAGTGCGACGGCGAAAACGCACATCTTACCCCCGTGTCAAAATCAAATCTTCTGTGCAAAACAATGAAAATGGACCATGACTATTGACAAACGTATTAAAATGCGATACCATAAGAATGGAGAATAATATAAGCTCGTAAAGATTTTAAAAGTCTTTGCGAGCTTTTTGTTTTGAATATAAATTTCGCTATGTTGAGTGACAATAACAGAAACTTGAAAACAGAATTGGAGGAATGATAATTTGAAAAAACTTAGCACAAAATCCTGCGAAGAAATAATGACAACTGTGTACAAGCCAATCGAGTTCGTTGTAGACGGCTTGCTTGCACAAGGTCTGTATATCTACCGAAAGTGGGAAAGTCTTGGCTGGCACTTGAGATGTGCTTGTCGATAGCGAAAGGAGAAAAAGTTTTAGGTCAGGAAACTACACAAGGAACTGCGCTCTATCTGTGTTTGGAAGACAGCTTTCAGCGAATCCAAAACAGGCTTTATGAATTGACGGACGAGCCTGTTGAAAATCTTCACTTTGTAATTTTGTCAGACACAATCGGAAAAGGTCTCGAAGAGCAGATAGAGCAATTCAAAAGTGAGCATAGCGATTTAAAAGTTGTGTTCATTGATACTCTGCAAATGATTCGCAGCGAAACGGATTCAAACTACGACTCGGACTACAAAGAACTATCTGTTCTGAAAAGTCTTGCGGACAAGCTTGAAGTTGCAATCGCAGTTGTTCATCACACAAGAAAATGTTCGGACAGCGACCCGTTCAATATGATCTCGGGAAGTACAGGAATCAGCGGTTGTGTTGACGGAAGTTTGGTGCTTATTGAAAACAAGCGTGGCAGTCGCAATGCTAAACTATTCTGTGTCGGTCGTGACATTGAAAACGCAGAAATTAATTTGCAGTTCAATAGTGATTTGAAAAAGTGGGTCGTTACCGATGAGCCG
>ENA-OPDA01000846-OPDA01000846.1-human-gut-metagenome-genome-assembly--contig:-NODE-846-length-21778-cov-12.254707_pt1 | contig 21778 bp, 10 predicted proteins | sample MGYA00241253_ERZ501486 | MGnify/ENA primary metagenome ERZ501486 (study PRJEB25962, sample SAMEA2042510) | human gut metagenome | biome: human gut; feature: human-associated habitat; material: faeces... | reverse complement strand
AGTTTTGGGTTAGCATCTGCACGGCCTACTCCACAGGGTTTGTCGGGTGCGCCTAGAACCTTTAACCGTATGTGTGTCAAAGTGTGCAATTTTTCCCGTCCTTTTTAGGCTTAAAACATATGTTTTTTCACCAAAATATGTATTATTTTAAGCCTTCAAAAGCCGTGTTTTAAGTCGTAAAAGGCATTGTCTCGGCATGTAAAACGTGCTCTTTTGATGGGCATCGTAAATAATTTTTTATTTTTAAAGCCTGTTCCGTTAATTTTGTTTTCTATTTTGCCTGAAAATCATGACAAAACTTAAATGACATAATGTGCGCTTTTCTGCCTGCAAAGTTACAAATGGATGCCCGATAACTTTTAACATGTTTATTATTGTTACGTGATTTTCAGTGCCCCAAAGATGTTACGTTTAGCTTTAAATGTAAATATTTTTCAGGCTTATGCCAGCCTTCTTTCTCGCCGCATTATCAGGCGTCTTTGCTTCTGATTTTTTTACATAGATATACTTTATAATTATGCCGCTGCATGATGTGTTTTTGTTCCCTTGTTAAGCATCTCTATTATCAGGCCCATTCAGCAGCTCTTGATATTAATCAAGGCTTTACACCTATTTATATATATAAGGCGTTAATTTTTTTAGTGTTTTGATAATTTTTCCGTATCATTTTACTGCTTTTCTGCCTGGTGCTTTTTGTTGTTAAAATGACAATATTGACTTTTGTTTTTTATTGACCTGTCATGTGTTTGAAAATAAAAGAATAATGTCCGTTTTACACTTAAATTTGCAGAAATATGAGCAGCAATAATTATTGCCATGATATAACGGGGCGTATAAGGCGTAAAGTTTTCACATCGAAAAATGCCGGATAGTTTTACTTTGCATAATGTTATTATATAATCTTTTTAGTTATCACGAAGGTATGCAATAGCCTAAAAAAGGAAAAAACAAAGAAAAAACGACTAAGTCATTTCTATAAAAGAACAATTTATGCATAAAAATTGCATCTTTATAGTTAATATTTATTAAATAGGTCTTTTGGTCTGAATATTTATCATAAATAAATATTTTATGCATTTTTTCTAATAAAAAAGTTAGCGCGTTACAAAATTATTACTAACTTTGTCCAAGTTAAAACAGTAAAATTGCATTAATAATGAAAAAATTTTTATTATCAATTGTTTTTGCGCTAGGAATATTGTGTTCTGCAAATGCGCAGTTACCGTCTGTAACACTTAAAGACATTAATGGTAAGACAGTGAGAACAGACACGTTGTCAAACAATGGCAAACCTTTCATCATTGATTTCTTTGCCACATGGTGCAAGCCTTGCAACCGTGAGCTGACTGCCATCAGCGAAGTTTATGAAGAGTGGCAGGAAGAGACCGGCGTAAAGGTGATAGCCGTTTCTATTGACCAGGCACAGAACATCAACAAGGTAAAACCTCTTGTTGACAGTCATGAGTGGCCGTATGAAGTACTGCTTGACCCGAACAGCGATTTCAAGCGTGCACTTGGAATTCAGATGATTCCTTACACACTGATCGTTGACGGAAATGGTAATATTGTTTATAAACACAACGGATACACAGAAGGAGCTGAACAGGAACTCATTGAGAAAGTGAGAGAGCTCGTAAACAAATAATGTCACATAGTGCTGACTATAGAATAATTGACACTTATGCACAAGTATAATAAAATTTTCTGTCTCTTGCTTATGCCTGCTTTGTCTTTGACTGCAATGGCACAAGAGACAGAAGAAAAAAAGATAACCGTCAGCGGAAGTATCCAGAGCGACATCCTTATTCCGCAAGACGATGAAGCAATTGGCACCGAAAAAGTTAATGAATGGGCTTTGACCAACACATTCGCTGATGTGAATGTAATGAGCGAGCATATCGATGCCGGAGCACGTTTCGAATTTCTGAAACATCCTCTACCCGGATTCGAAAAAGACTACAAGGGATGGGGAGTTCCTTATTTCTATCTGAAAACACACTTTAAAAATTGGGACCTTACGTTAGGTAACTTCTACGAGCAGTTCGGTTCAGGCTTTATCCTCCGTACATACGAGGAGCGCACACTGGGCATCGACAACTCTCTGCTTGGAGGACGCCTGACAATCAAGCCGCTGCCCGGAGTTTCGATAAAGGCTCTTAGCGGTAAGCAGCGCAGATATTGGTCACACAACGACTCATGGGTGTCTGGTGCAGACGTTGAACTCGGTCTCGACCAGTGGTTCAAGGGCCTGAGCAACAGCGGAACATATCTTACACTCGGTGCTTCATGGGTAAACAAGTACGAGAAAGAAGAAGACGTCATGGTTGATGCTACGCACAAGCTTAACCTGCCTACAACGGTAAACGCTTTTGACGTGCGTGCAAATTTACAGAAGGGAAACTTCAGCCTTCTCGCAGAATATGCGTGGAAGACACAAGACCCGACGTTCGACAACGGATATATATATCGTAAAGGAAACGTGGCAATGTTGTCAGCTTCTTATTCAAAGAGAGGCTTGAGCGTATTGCTGCAGGCAAAACGCAGCGACAATATGTCGTTCCGCAGTAAAAGAACAATTAACGGTACATCATCGTTCATAAACCATCTGCCGGCATTTACGATGGACCAGACTTATGCGTTGGCTGCCATGTATCCTTATGCAACCAATCCTGACGGCGAATGGGCCTTCCAGGGCGAGTTCGGCTATAAGTTCAAGCGTCATACGCTCCTTGGCGGTAAGTATGGTACAAACGTAAAAGTGAACTTCTCTCACATTCGTGGTATTGATACTAACGTAGTGGGTGGAGCTGGCACAGACGGATATGGCTCTGCTTTCTGGAAGATGGGCGACGAGACTTTCTATCAGGACTTGAACGTACAGATTGAGAAGAAACTGACACGTCAGTTCAAGCTCAACCTCATGTACATGAACCAGTTCTACAATAAGACAATAGTAGAGGGTGAGGGTGGTATGATCCATTCAGACATCTTCATCGCTGATGCAAAATATCAGTTCAACAATAAATTCACTTTGCGCGGCGAACTTCAGTATCTGTCTACAGACGACGACCTCGGCGACTGGTGGTATGCTCTGTTGGAGCTGTCAGTGCTTCCCAACTGGATGTTCACAATTGCTGACGAGTATAACAGCGGCGTGACAGACCTTCATTACTATCAGGGATACGTAACATTCAACAAAGGATCACATCGTATACAGCTCGGCTATGGCCGTACACGTGCAGGATATAACTGCTCAGGCGGTGTATGCCGTTACGTTCCGGCAAGCAAGGGTGTAACACTTTCGTACAACTATAACTTCTAAACAGAGATGAAGCTGAAAAATAACATATATAATAAGTTGGCCATCTGTGCGGCAGCACTTTCTCTGATGGCATGTAGCAACATTGATGAGGACGACCGCTTTATTGAAGTGGAGCCTGTAGAAGTTGCGAAACGTGTATTGATTGAAGACTTCACAGGACAGCGTTGCGTTAACTGTCCGAATGCTTCAGAAATGATTGAAAGCCTGCAAGAGCAGTATGGCGCAGAGAATGTCATTGCTGTGGGTATTCATAGCGGTCCGTTCTCTAAGACTGTAACTAATCAGCCTTTCCCATTGTGGACTGAAACAGGTGATTACTATTTTAATTCATGGGGCATAGATGCACAGCCTACCGGCGTTATTGACAGAAAACCGGTTTCAAGTACATATCAGTCTTGGGGAACAATTGTCCGTGACGCATTGCAGGCTTCTGCTCCGCTCACACTTGATGCAACAACATCTTATGATGAGGCTACAAGAACCGTAACCATAAATGTTAATGCAAAAGGCGTGCTTGATGTTACAGGTAAACTGCAGCTTTGGCTTACTGAAGACAATATAACAAACATTCAGTATATGCCAGACGGCTCTATAAATACTCAATATGTACATAATCATGTATTCCGCACAGCTGTCAACGGACAGGACGGAGAAGATTTCAGCATAGCTTGGGATGAAGAAAAGACAGTAACAAACACTTATGTTTTGGATGAAGACTGGAAAGCTGAAAATATGTCGGTTGTAGCATTTGTTTACAACAATAGTGGCGTTCAGCAGGTCGTTAAAGTACCCGTTATCAGTACTGAAGACGACGCACAGCCGAATGAATGATAAATAATGTCGATGAGAGTGTATTTCATTTTTATGCACTCTCATTGATACCCTCTTTTAATCTTAACTATAAAAACAATTTTAATATTTTAATAAAAAGAACAAGATGAAAAAGTTATTTACTCTTTGTATCGCTTTGTTATTTAGCTGTGTAGCAATGAATGCACAGAATTTTATATTTGTCGATGGTGACGGTAATACCATTGAAAATGGTGCAACTCTCACAATGGACCAGATTGCCTATAAGGAAGATTTCGTTTTTAATCCTGATGGCTCTTATGAAATAATAAAGGTACCTATGATTCCTTTAAGTGGAGTTTATATTAAGAATAACTCTGCAGAATCTCAGAGCTGTAAAGTTACTTATAATGTTACAGCTTTGCCTAATGGTTCATTTGCTGCCTGCTGCGCAGGAAACTGTTCAAATTTGGAGAGTGAAGGGACAATAGAGAAGAATGCCAATGCTGCAGCTGATAAAACTATTGATATCTCAACTGATACAGAGTGGGTTCCTGTTGCTGCAGGTACAACTACAGTGAAAATATCAGCTCAGGGATCTAAATCTATGCTGCCTGATTCTGAAATTACTATTAATTTCATTTATGATGGTACTGCAAGTATAGACGGTATTCAGAATAATGCAGATAATAAGGTCGTAGCACGCTATTCAATCAATGGTCAGCTTCTTGATGCTCCTCAGAAAGGCATAAACATCCTGAAGTATGCTGACGGACGTATAGAGAAAGTGATTGTAAAGTAAAATAAATCCTATTTTTTAATTTTTATTGTATGGTAAAGAAAAGTTTATATTTATGTATCCTGTTGGCTTTGGGCCTGCTGTGGGCAATTCCGTCTTCAGCACAGGAAGCACAGCTTACCACTGTTAGCTTCCCCAAGGCTGCAACTTTCACATCTTTGTCAGACAATGGCTTGTGGGCTACTGCTGCTGGTGTGAATGATGATGATCAAAGTAAGTATGCCTATCCTTATCTTATTAATGTAGAGACAGGTGCTCTTACTGAACTCTGGGTTGAAGCTGACTTGATAAAGTCACTCGAAGCTACAGACGTTACTAATGATGGAAAAATCATCGTTGGTACCTATGACAGCAAGCCTGCTTATTATGACATGAATCAGGGTAAGTGGATCACTCTTCAGTCTGAGAATCCTGGAAAAGCTACATCTGTAACACCTGATGGCAAATACATCAGCGGATGGAGCAATTCTGATAGCTTCTCGGGTGATGCTTATGTTGAAACACCGCTTTTATGGGAGAAGCAGTCTGATGGTACATATCGCGCTATTGATGTGTATGCAGAACTTCCAAACTTCCCTAAGAAAACAAAACTTGGAACAAATACACAGCAGGTACGTATAGACAATATTAGCCCTGATGGTAACATCATTGCCGGTATTATTAACTTTGTAACTCCTGCAACAGTTTGCTATTATGTTTACAACAAAACTACTCAGGAGTGCAAATATGTAGACAATGCTCTTGGTGAAGTGCCTGACGAAACATTTGTTGACGAGTCAACAATGAGTAACAATGGTAAATATCTTACCGGTATCGTGCAGGTAGCAGGTGGCTCATACCTCTCAAGTTATCTTTACAATACTAGCGACAACTCTTGCATATTATATAATGCAGAAAGCGAAGAACAAGACCGTGACGGAAGTGCTGTTTCAAATTCTGGTGTAGTGTTTGGATGTAGTCCTGCTGTCAATCCTGTCCGTTATGCATATGTACGTGTAGGAAATCTTTGGTATGGAATAGATGAAATCCTTTCAGGCCGTTACGATATAAACTTCTATGAGCGTACCGGTTATGATATTACAGGTTTTATCCAGGGTATCTCAGATGACGAGAAAACAATGATTGGTATGTCTGAGACAAAGACAAAAGGCTATATCATCCGTCTTCCTGAAACTATAACCGAGGCTGCAAGCAGCATTAATCCGTTAAGCACTTATGCTGTATCACCTGTTTATGGTTCTAAGTTTGCTAAATTCAGTCAGATGAAGTTGGCTTTCTCTAAGTCAGCCGCTGTAACATCTGGTGTTAAGGCTCAGTTCATGGACGCTTCTGGTAAGGTGTTGAGAGAGTATAACATTACAGCTCAGTCTGGTAACAAGACATTCACTATTGGCGGTATACCTCAGGCCCTGAATGCAGATGAGGAATATACAATGAAGATTCCTGCAGGAGCATTCTATTTGATGGCAGACAACTCTATTAAGAGTGAAGAAATCACTGTTAAGTATATCGGCCACGCCGAGGCTCCGGCTGCTGTACAGCAGGTTTCTCCTGCAGATCAGGCAAATGTATCTGAAATAAGCTCAGAGCATCCTGTACAGATCCTCTTCGATTTGTCTATCGCTATATCTGAAGATGCTAAGGCTTATCTGTATAGAGATGGTCAGACATCACCGGTTTGTGAACTTAACTTTGTGCAGGGAGCAGAAAGCACAATCCTTCTGTATCCTAGCCTCAAGCGTTATCTTGAAAAAGATGAGAAATATAAGGTTGTTGTAGAGGCTGGTTCTGTTACAGATATTATGGGATTCTGTCCGAACAATGAGATTACAATTAATTACACAGGTGCATACGAGCCTGAAATCAGTTCTGACGGAAGCCTCTTCTCTGATGACTTCAATGATCCTAGCAACTCTATGGTAAGATATCTGCTTTACGAAGGTGACCATAATAAACCGTCAAGTGCAATGCAGAATTTAGGCTTTGATGCCGACAATTCTCCTTGGCTTTTCGTAATCCGTGAATCAGAAAGCAGCTCTGACTACTGTGCAGCTTCAACATCTATCTATAATCCTACAGGAAAATCAGACGACTGGATGTCAATACCTCGTCTGTCAATAGAAAATGCCGACTATTATCTCAGCTTTGACGTTCAGTCATACTATAAGTCAAAGGCAGACAGACTTAAGGTTCTCGTTCTTGAGGATGATGCTGTTTATTCTAACTTCACAACAGAACTTTATGAGAAGTTCAAGGCTAATGGTAAGGTTCTTTATGACGAGCAGCTTTCTCCCGGTGAGTCAGAGGAAAATCTGACAGGTGACTGGACACATGTTGAGAAATCTCTCGCAGAATATGCAGGTAAGAATATCTATATCGCTTTCGTTAATGAGAACGAAAATCAGAGTATGATCTTCTTGGATAATCTGAAGGTTTACTACAAGGGCGACTTCAACTTCGTTCCTAATGTAGAAAGCACGCAGGTTAACAAAGAGTCTACAAATGTTGGTGTAATAGTTAAGGTCACAAGTGATAAGACTTATAACACTATTAATGCAACACTTACTTCTGAAGACGGCTCATTCAAGAGCACTTATACAGATACACCTAGCAAGCCTATAACAAGTGCAGAGAATTATTCTTTCACATTCCCTGACAAGTTGCCTCTGACTGTAGGTGCACAGAATAAGTATACTATAAGCATTGATCTCGGCGGTACTGTTTACAGCCAGACAAACACTATCAGCAACCTTGCTTTTGAGACAACAAAGCATGTAGTTATAGAAGAAAGCACTGGTCAGCAGTGTAAGAACTGTCCTCAGGGAATCCTTGCAATGGAAAATCTTGAGAAACTTTACGGTGAGCAGGTTATACCTATCGCTATTCATAGCTCTATAATCAGAACAGACCAGTTTGCTTATGAGAACTATAATACATATTTCGGTATAACAGCACAGCCTATGGGTCTGGTTAACCGTATAGACACTCTTTATGCGCCGATGTATGTTGATGGAAGCGAGCAGTATCACTTTGATTCACCAGAAGGCAACAATACATTCTATGATGTAGCTCAGCGTGAGTTCGAAAATTATGCAATTGCAGATGTAAGCATCGACAAGGCTATTTACGATGCTTCAAGCAAGAACATACAGATTACAGGTAATGTAAACTATGCTCTAACCATGAACTCTCTGAACCACAATCTTGCATTTGTTGTTCTTGAGGATGGTTTGGAAGGACCTCAGCTTAATGGTTTCTACGTTCTCGACCAGCCTATATTCGGTGAGTTCGGTAAGGGCGGCAAGTATGGTTCAAGCGTTGCTGTTGTAACATTCAACGATGTTGCACGTAAAGTGCCAAACGACAACTTCGCAGGTGAATCTGGTTTCATCCCTGTAAGCGTAACTGCAGGTCAGCCTGTTGCATTCAATAAGGTATTCAGCTTGCCTGAAAACGTTAAGAACTGGGATAATACTAAAGTTGTTGTTATGTTGCTCGATGCAAATACAGAGCGTGTGCTGAATGCAGCAAGACTAAAGATGTCAGCCGGAACAGCTGGAATCAATGATGCTACAGTATCTGAAAACGGCATAACAATTTCTGGTGAGAACGGTTCAATAAGCGTTAACGGCGGAAGCGACCTCAACGTTACTGTTTATGATGTAAGCGGAAGCGTAATAAGCAATGCTAACTCTACTTCTGGTGCTGTTAAGGTAAGCACAGGCGGAAAGAACGGCTTGTTTATCGTTAAGGCTACAAGCGACGGCGTAAGCGTTGTTAAGAAAGTAATCGTTAAATAAATATTTAGATCTGCCTTGTATGTTTGTATCAGAAAAACACTTCACAAAACATAATACAGCAGACAGCAAGGCATGGACCTTAAGAACCTAAGATATAGAAAAGGGTATGGGGCTAGTCCCCAACCCTTCCTATATAATTTAATGCTAACTTATTATTAATTTAAAATTAAGTATTATGAAATCTTTACTAATCAGTTTGATGGCATTCCTATGTGTCTTGGGGATCAATGCAACCCCGACAGGTTCGGGTACCCAATAGGATCCGTATGTAATTGCCGATGGAGACGTCTATATGGTAGATGACCCTGTTTATGCAAGCTTTACGGCTCCTGGCGATGGTACCTTAACATTGTCATACTTTTTAATGAAAGATCCCGCGTTTACTGTAGTTGGCGGTGATGTTATGCCGTTTACATGGGGTATGGGTGCTCCAAGTACTTCTGTTTTGGAAGTTAAAGCCGGTGAAACTTATGTAATTTATAATGCAAATAAAGTTGGATGGAGTGCTGAAGTTACTGTTTCATTCACAGCGGCATCTGGTGACGCTTTGAAAATTTTAAGTTCTGAGCCTGAGCAGGGTTCAAAGGTTGATAAAATCAGCTGGGACAATCAGGTTAAGGTTACATTGAACAAGAAGGTTAAGTATGTTCACTGCGAGTTCCATGGCGACGAAGGCATTATGCACCAGTATTATACATCTGAGGCTGAAGAAGGTGAAGACGTTATAATGGTTGGTCCTGAGAAAATTGAAAAAGATGGCCGTGTTCTTGATAATGCATGGTATATGTATGAAGGAAGTACATACGAAATCATTATTGAGTCATATCAGACAAAAGAAGGTATGGAGCAGGGTACCGAAACTCCTGAGAAAACAACTCTGACATTTGAAGGTGGTACAGCAAAAGTTGAAAAGACTGTTGTAAATCTTGTAAAAGTAGAACCGGAACCAAATGTCGTTTATCCTACAGAAGACCAGATGCTCAGCTTTAAGGATGACAGAAAGGTTGTAACTGTTGAAGTTGACAAGATAGTTAAAGTTAAGAACTGTGTTTACCCGATGGGTATGTACGGAACATTAGACTGGGAAAGAGACGTATCATATACTGAAGAAGGCCACTCTATTATCAAGTGTACTATGTCTGAGGATTTCTATAATTTTATGGGAACTATTGTAACAGACGTTATCCTTCAGCTTGATTTGACTGATGAAGAGGGCAATGAAATTGAGCCTAAGGCAGAAGGCTTCCCTGAAAGTGTTGTATTCGGAAGCGGTTACAACTTTACATTTGATGTGAACGATGGTCGTTTTGCAGACGCTTCTTTGAACTTCAAATCTGTAACACCTGCTGAAAATTCTTACTGCACAAGCTTGGGCAAGATAGAATTTACATATGGTGAGAAAGTGTATACAACATCTACAGCTACAGCTGCCGTTTACAAAGGTGAAGAGAAAGTTGCTGATGCAATTTTGACTACAAATGAGGATGAAACAGGTCTTGGCCTTGTTGTAACAGCTCAGTTTGTTGAAATTGGCACACAGACTCCGAAAGAAATCAATGAGTTTGGTGCTTATGTTCTTAAGGTAGATTCACAGTCAATTGCTAACGAATATTTCAACGAAGAAACACCTTGGACTGATGGTTTGCAGGGTCATGGTACATGTAACCCTGACTTCACTGTAGCATTCAACATTGACCCGGCTATTCTTGCAGTTGAGTCTGTTGACCCGGCTCCTTACGTAGAAGGTGGCGAGTACAGCAAGGAGATTCCTGCTGAAATTAATATTACATTGAGCGGTGAGGGCGCTAAAGTAAACTCTGCTCTTGTAACTTATGGTATGAACACTCGTGTTCCTGCTGAAGCAAAGGTTGAAGGCAAGGTTATAACAGTTACTGTTCCTGAGGCTGCTCTCGCTGAGAACAACATAGGCGTATCTGTTGCTGCTGTTAATGAAAATGGCACACCTATCAGCTATGGCACAGACGGTGTTATCCTGCTCGCATATCAGATGCCTAAGAATATCCTCGTTCCTACAGAGGTTACACCTGCTGACGGAAGTACAGTTAAGTCAATTGCTACTGTTGAACTCACTGTAGATTCTAAGTATGGTGTTGGTGAACTGAACACAAACAATGTTATCACAGTTAAGAAAGACGGTGTTGAGGCAAGCAATATCTCTGCAGCGATCGATTATGCTACAGGTGATGACATGAATAAGATGATGATTACGTTTACTCCGGAAATAACAGAAGATGGTACTTACACTGTTGTTATTCCTGAAGAAACATTCTATAATCTTGACGGCAATCTCTTCAATCCTGAGTTGACATACACATTCATCGTTGACAATTCTACAAACATCGGTGGCGTAGAAGTTGAAGATGCTAATGCTGTTGTTGAGGTTTACAGCGTAGACGGTTGCCTCGTAAGCAAGGGTAAGAAAGCTGACGTAATGAAGAAACTCGTTAAGGGTATCTATATCATCAACGGCCAGAAAGTGGTTATCCGCTAATCTGCCGTAGATTTTAAATAAAAAGCTAAAGGCTGCAGCCTGTCGCTTTGGCCTTATGGCAATAGCGCATCGACCAGCCTTTAGCTTTTTCCTCAAAATAAAACAGACAAGAATATTTAGACATGAAACGACTTATTTTTACTTTAATCGGTATTGTATTGGGGTTGACAGGTTTAAAGGCTGTTACTTTTACTCCGATTGAGATTAATGACCCTTCGGAATCTGTAACTATTAAATTGCAGCCTGGTGCAAACTATTTACAGCTGAAGGCTATTGAGAGCAACACGATTCACTTTAATGTCGGATATTATGGTATTATGATGTTTGAATGTAATGCCATGGGTGAAGAGGGTAACAACCTTTCTATAAGCTATGACACTGAAGGTCACAAAATCTTCAGTAGCGAGGTTGAAGAAGGAAAAACTTATTATTTCTCAACCAGTCTGATTACAGAGCCTTCAATAGATGTTACCATTTATTATGGTAGCGGAGAAGGCATGCCTATCACATTGACATCTAACTTTTCGGATGGTGATACCTATACAGTTTCAGGCTCAAGCCTTGAATTGGCTTTTGACCGTACGGTTAACATAGCCCACAACTGGATTGAGTATGGTGAGAAGGCTGACGGCGTATTTAAAACAAAGGAAGAGATTCCCGCAGCATATATCAATGGTACCTATACTACTCAGTATTTCTATAGCATCGAGCTGAGCAAGTTTATCCGTGAGATGGCTGAAGACGGTAAACTTGAGGTTGGTGATAAGTTTAAAATCACTCTTGAAGGTATTTGCGACGCAAACGATGAGAGCGTAATCTATGGTGAAGACGGAAACTATTCTGTTACACTGATTATGGGTGAGATGCCCGGTGAGCTGGTTCCTGTAACTCCTGCACAGGGTACAACTCTTTACACATATTATCCTGAAACAGGAGATGAAGGCTTGCTGACATTTACTTTCACAGACGAACTTAATACTGATAAGAGCAAGGTAACTGTAGACCTGACTTATGGCGATTCAGAGGCCGGTTCTATGGGCTCATTTAATCCTGAATTTACAATCAATGGTAATACTGTTGTTGTAGACATCCGCGGTTATCGCTTCCCTGAAACAGTAGAAAGTTCAAGAGATGGCGAGGTACAGACTGTGATAACAATGAATATCAAGGGCCTTACAACCGCAGACGGACGTCCCATTATCACAAACAACGCTTCTGCCGGAACAAGTGGCATCGTTGTTACTTATCCTCTTAAGAAACAGGAAATAGATTTCATCTATGATTTCTTGCCTACAGAAGGCAGCTCTTTGGCTGATTGCAGCGAGATTATAATCTGGTTGCCGGAGGAAGTTGGTGTTATTACTTTCGACAAGGTTCTGCTGCAGTGGCTCAACAACCGCGGCACACTCCAGACTAAGGAATTCAAGGCAGAGGATGTTCCGTTTGCTTATGATAAATCTTATGCGGGTTATGTAAGCCATATTCCACTCGCCGGCGTAAGCAAGGACCGTGAGGTTACATTGACTGTAGAAGGTGGAATGCTCAGCAATGGCGACAGCATTGAGATTACAGGTAAATTCAACACTAATCCTACAGGTATAGATTCAGTTCTTGGTGAAGATGCCAATGCCGTTGTTAAGCTTTACACAATCGACGGTATCCTCGTTAAGGAGGCTCCTGCTGCAACTGTTCTTACAGGTGTTAAGAAGGGCGTTTATATCATGAACGGCAAGAAGGTTGTTGTAAAATAATTACTGCAATTTTATATATAACTGACAATTTCGCAGGCTGTCTCATTTATTTTATGAGGCAGCTTGTTTTTTTATTGAAGATTCAGAACATGTATGATTAAGATTAATCACGCGTTGACGATTTTGCGCACGATGGTCAGCCGTGAGCATTGAACGCAAAATTCTGATGTCTGTTACGCATGCTTTGCTTGTGTTTCTCTTTTATACGCCAGCGTGTTGCTTGGTTAAAAGCATGGTTTTATTGGTCCTTATAATGACCTGTCTGTAATGGGCGATTATTGTATTCGGCAGTTTGCCGACAAGCTGTCCGCCGTAAATAAGCCGTAAAAAGTTTTTTGAAAAACTCATCACTCGTCACATCCGTGCGTAAGTTGCTGACAGTTCGACTGTTAATGTGTGATGAGTTGAATTTCCAACTCATCACCTCGTAGCAATTTTATGTATTTTCCTGCTTTGGGCTTACTCTGTGTGATGAGTTGCAACGGCAACTCGTCACACCGCAACGATTTGACATTCAGGATGTTATGTCGCAATGTGACGAGTGACGAGTTTCTTCGCAAAAAAATAGACCTAAATTGTTTACAGTGTACTTCCCTAAATTTGGTTTACTTTAAAGAGTCCTTTCCCTATGGCGTTCCGTGTTTTCTGATAATGCAAAAGACGTCCTTTCACGTTGCAAAAGGGCACGTTTTACAGCGTGAAAGCATGCCTTTTGTACTGCTGAAGGACGTCTTTTGTGTTGCTGGGTCTGATGCTGTTGCCTGAGCCTTTGTGGCGTCATGGTCATGACAATACCATCAGGCACACTATCCAACGATTTTTCCGTCAAACAGGTGTATCGTTCTGTGGGCTATCTGCGCGTCGTGCTCGTTGTGCGTAACCATCACTATTGCCGTGCCGTCCTGATTCAGTTCTGTCAGCAGGCGCATCACCTCGGCGCCGTTCTTAGAGTCTAGATTACCCGTAGGCTCATCCGCCAGAATCAGCTTGGGGCCGAACACCACGGCGCGGGCTATGGCCACTCTCTGCTGCTGACCTCCCGAGAGCTGATGCGGAAAGTGCTTTGCGCGGTGAGTTATGCCCATGCGCTTCATCACCTCCTGCACCTTCTGTTTCCTTTCAGCCTTGCCGACCTTCAGATATGTCAGAGGCAGTTCTATGTTTTCCTCCACGTTAAGCTCGTCAATGAGGTTGAAGCTCTGGAACACAAAGCCTATCTGTCCTTTGCGTATGCCCGTGCGGTCTTTCTCTTTCAGTTGTGACACCTCGTGTCCGTCCAGCCAGTATTGTCCCGAAGTAGGGTTGTCCAGCAGTCCGAGAATGTTCAGCAGCGTAGACTTGCCGCATCCCGAAGGTCCCATTATTGCCACAAACTCACCGTCTTCTACGCTGAACGTTACGTTGTCAAGTGCAATAGTCTCCACCTCTTCCGTGCGGAACGACTTGCTCAGATTTTCTACTTTAATCATATTCTGTTCTTTTTATGCCCCCTCACGGCTTTCGCCGTATTCGTGAGCTCGGTTAGTTTTATTGTTTCTATATTTTCTTCAATGCCTGCTTTTCAGGCGTTAAGTGCTTATTCGTTCTTCAGGTATTTTACAGGATTGCTGTTTGCCGTGCGGTAAGCATTGGCGGCCACGGTCGCGGCTATAACCGCCACCACTGCCAATATGCCTGCCACAAAGAGCCACGGGCTCATGTTTGTCCTCACACTGAAGTCCTCAAGCCATTTGCCCGCCACAATCCCGGCAAGAATAGCTCCTGCTATTGCCGACGGAACGGCCGTCAGCAGCACGTTGCCCAGCACCATGCGCAGCACGCTTATGGCGGTTGCACCGTTCACCTTGCGTATGGCTATTTCCTTGCTTCGCCTCTGCATCTCGTCGTTCACGTATCCTATGAGTCCCATCAGAGCTATAAGCAACGCGCATATTCCTGCCGTCATGACAGCCGAGCGGAAATGCTTTACGCTGTCATACCATGTGTCCAGCTGCCGTGCATAGCTGTCTACGATGATTGTTTCGTCAGGATAAAGCCTCTGCAGCCGCTGTTGCACGGCCTGCATATTGTCTGCCGTAAGGTCGTGAAACTTCAGCAGAAAATAGCTGATGTAGCTGCCGTAAGGGTCTGAGTGGAACATCATCGTGGGGCGGTCGTCATCGTCGAGCGCCGTATTGGCGTGAAAATTATCGTATATTCCTACTATGGTGAACAGGTCTTTGCCCGTCTGGCTGTGTTCCGTTATCAGAATCTTACGTCCAATCACGTCTTTCCAGCCCTTCTCGTTCTTCAGCTTCTGGGCGAAGTCGGGGCTTACCATCATCTCCTTCAGACTGTCGCTGTTGGCGTTGAATCCGCGTCCCTGTCTGAGCTTTATGTCCAACATGTCGAGATAGTTGTCGCCTGCCATATACAGGTCGGTGGCGTTAAACATCTCCTCACCGGTTTCCGGGTCAACTATGTTGTTGCCGCCGCCGTTTGAAAACAAGGGAGATGTTACTGCCGTCCATGCCTCAATCTCCGGCATTTTGCTTAGTTCTGTAACCATGGCGCTGCGCTTTTCGCCCTTTATTTGGTTTACGTTGACTATCGCGAGGCGGTCATAAGAGTAGCCGAGGTCGAAGTCTGTGAGCTTGGAATATTGGCTGTTGACTATCAGCAGCAGGCATACCAGAAAACTGACGAATAAAAACTGCACTGCCAGCAGTGCCATCTTCCAGCGCCTGCGGCTCTCGGTGAAGTTGCGGAACGCCGTTGTTACGGGCACGGCATTGTATATCCTGCCCGGCAGCAGGGCGCTAACGATGAACACCACTATCAGCAATGCTGTGAGGAACAGTGTGCCCTTGCCGGTGAAAAGTGAGCTGACCGGGGCCGACAGCAGCGTCTCTATCGAGCCTTTGCAGGCGTATATCAGTGCTGCGGCCAGCATCATTGCCAGCACGATATGCAGCAGGGTTTCGGCCATGGTTATGCCTAATATGTTACGCGGCATGGCTCCGTAGCATTTTCTTACGGCCATTTCGCGTCCTCTCGTAACCGTGTTGCCAATCACAATCAGCAGATAGTTGAGCACGCTTGCCGCGAGAATCACCGCCGCTAATATCATCATCATGAGGAATGTCTGCCTGAAGTAGCTGTCCTCTTGGTGATATTTTGATACGGGAGTGAACTTCAGCGAGAATTTTATCTCTTCCTTTTCAAGTAGGGCAAGAAATTTGCTTACTATTTCGTTCACCTTATTGTCAAAGTCGCCCTGCTCAGGATGGCATCCCCTGCTCACCTTTATGAACGAGTAGTAGCGGTCGTTGCCCGCCAGATTGTCCTGTCCGTCGTAGCTGAAACTGCGCTGTGTTGTCATTGAGAGCATCACGTCATAGTCGTGAAAAGAAGAGTTCCACGGATAGTCTTCGTATACTGCGCCTACGGTCATCGTCAGTCCCGGAATAGAAGTAAGCTCCAGCTTGCGTCCTATCACGTTGCCGCCCATGCGCTCAGCCATAGTCCGTGACACAAGACAGTAATACGGTTTTGCCAGCACCTCGTCGGCGTTGCCCTCCAATATCCTGGTCGGGAACATTTTGAAGAAACACGAGTCAACAACGTATATGTTACCTTTGACGCGTCGTTCTCCGTTTATCTTCATTTCCTCATCATTGCATGCAGGGTTTATTCTTGTTGCCGTTTCTATCTCGGGAATATATTTTTTCAGCGTCGTGGCTATACCTCCGGGCGTGTTGCCGTATGTAGCTTCCGGATCAGAGCCCCTACTTATCTTTTCGCTTATGCGGTAGATGCGGTCATGGTCGGGGTAGCACGTGTCGTATTCATGCTCATACCATAGTTTCGCTATCAGCACCGACGCCAGTGCAAAGCCAATGCCGAGGCACAGTATCTTTATTATGTTATGCTGTCCTCTGCGCGTCAGGTTCTTCAATGCTTGCGTTATGTTGTTCATCTTCTGATATGTTGTTTAATGATTTTTCTTGTTGTCTGCTTGCCGCAGCCTTGTCTTACGGTGCCCGGTCTATTCCTGCCTGATGTTCTTCACGGGGTTTTCGTTGCTCGCCATCCAGCTTTGCACAGCCACGGCAGCCAAGCTGATAAGCATAACGATTACTCCTGCCGCAACAATCCACGGCCACCATACGATGCGGTAGCTGTATTGCTCAATCCATTTCGACATGAAATGAACCACTATCGGCACGGCTATGACAAATGCGATGCCAACGTAGAGCATGAACGTGCGTATCAGTCTTATGCGGATCTGGTTGCCCGTAGAGCCGAACACCTTGCGCACGGCAATCTCTCTTGCGCGCTGCTGTATGAAGTATGTCGACATAGCCACAAGTCCGAGCAGCGAGATTATGATGGCTATGAAGGCGAAGAGCGACACGATTTTAGACGTGCGGATTTCCTGCTCGAAGCGTTTCTCTATCTGTTTGTCTACAAACGGCGGTGTGCTTTCGTCCACTTCCTCATGAAATACCTCTTTATACATCTCCTTTATCCGGGCGTATGCCTCCACGGGGTCGCCCTCTACGAGTATTGATATGTTGAGGGGTTGCTTAATGTTCCTGCACGTCAGCAATATTATGCCTTTCGTGTTGTTGCATATGTCGCGCACGTGGAAGTCGTTGATTACGCCCCCGTATCTTGCGCTTTTTGCAAAGTATGTCAGCACGAAACTGTCAAACCTTTCGCTCATATGCGTTGAGTTTGGTTTCATATGCAGATATTGCAGGGCTTGGTCGTTCATGTAAATTATGCTGTCACCTTTCAGGTTGAAGTCGTTTTTCATCTTTATGCCGTATATCTTCATTATTTCAGGCGTGCCTGTTATGAAGTTGAAGCGGCTTATGTCCTTGTCCCCTTCAAATTGCACAGACGGGTCGTTGCCTCCGTCAGCCGGGGTTCCGTTAGACGGGGCCACAGCCTTTACTGGCGGAAGAGCACGTAGACGGTTGATAAACTCGTTGGTAAGGTCGTTGTCCGTTGTGTAGTTAAGCTTTAAGGCTATTATGTTCTTCGTGTTGAAGCCAAGTGGAGCTTTCGTCAGATGAAGCATCTGGCTGACCATAATAAAGGCGCATGCCAGCATGGTTATGGTTATGATGTTCTGTACGGTTATGAAGATGCGCGAGAAAATCATCTTTGTCTGCGTGCGGAATGTTCCGCGCACCACCTCGATGGGCTTCACCCGTGACAGTATTGTGGCAGGAAGTATGCCGGCAATGATGCTCACCGCAATGACGACAACAGCCGTCAGACCAATGCAATATGGGTGTATGAGCAAAGACAGGTTGAGCCTTGTGTCGAGCAATCGGCCTGCATAAGGGGCGGCTATATGTACCAGCATAACGGCGATAAGCAGCGAAATGGTGCACATCACAAGCGATTCGATGAACAAGTTGACTGCCACTATGTTCTTGCTGCACCCGAAGAGCCTGCGTGTAGCCATCTCTCTTGCGCGGTAACCGCTTTGTGCAATGGTCAGGTTTATGTAGTTGATTATGGAGAAAAGCAGCGTAACGAGTCCCACGGCGAACAGAATTTTTACCAGCATAAGGTTGCCGAGATGTAGTCCTGAATAGGCGTTGAGTCCGGAGAAATACAGTTTGTCAAGGCGCGTTATCGTGGGCTGCCAGTCTTTGACGGTCTCATGCAGATACTTTTTCACTTCATTCCGTTTAGCCATGAAGTCGCTGTTTTCGTGTACCTGTATGAAAACCGAGCACATAAGGTAGTTTGCAAACTGATAGAAATACTCATCCTTGTTTGCAAGGTTCTTGCAGAAAGAGAAGTCGACTATTGCATCAATGTCTTTATCTATGATGGTGTTGTCAAAGTCTGCCACCACTCCTGAAACGCGAAAGTGGGTGTTGTCGGCGGTTGTTATGTCACGGCCAACGGCATTTGCCGTTCCGAACATGCGGAGCGCCAAGCTCTCCGTCAGCACAATGTTGCCTTTCTGCATGAGACAAGTGGCGCGGTTGCCATAGAGCAGGGGGAAGTCGAACATGTCGAAGAATGTCGAGTCGGTCTCCATTACATTTATGTTGACAAAGTTGTCCCTGTCTTTCAGCTTCATGTTTTCGGTTGTGAAGCCGCATGTCTTTTCTATTTCAGGATATCTGTCACGTAAGTATCTTTGGACTATATGGTGACAGTTGGCCGTGCCGATGCTGTCGTCGGACATCAGTCCTATGTTGTATATTCGCTTTGCCTTGCTGTGCTGCCGGTTGATGCTTGTCTCCTGCCACGTGTACAGTCCGATGATGATGACAAATGTCAGGCTTACGGCCAGTCCGAACACATTCACTGCCGTGTATATTTTGTTCCTTGAGAGAAACGTGAAATAGCTTCTAAGGTTGAAGTTGCTCATTGCTGTTTTCGTATATACATTACAAATATTATTTTTCTTATGCCTTATGCGTTTGTCTTGCCCATGTGGACATCTGCCTGAGGCATCGTTTTCAGTTGCAGAGATTTACTCCTGCCTGATGTTCTTCACGGGGTTCTCGTTGCTCGCCATCCAGCTCTGCACAGCCACGGCAGCCAAGCTGACAAGCATAACGATTGCGCCTGCCGCCACAATCCACGGCCACCATACGATGCGGTAGCTGTATTGTTCGATCCATTTCGACATGAAATGAACGACTATCGGCACGGCTATGACAAATGCGATGCCAACGTAGAGCATGAACGTGCGTATCAGTCTTATGCGGATCTGGTTGCCCGTAGAGCCGAACACCTTGCGCACGGCAATCTCTCTTGCGCGCTGCTGTATGAAGTATGTCGACATAGCCACAAGTCCGAGCAGCGAGATTATGATGGCTATGAAGGCGAAGAGCGACACGATTTTAGACGTGCGGATGTCTTTTTCAAATATTTCAGCTATTTGGTCGGTTACGAACACCGGTCTGCTGGTGTCCATTTCTTCCCTGAACACTTCTTTATAAACTTTCTTCACTTCGTTTAGTGCGTCTATGGGGTCGCCTTTCACCTTTATCGTTACATACCACGGCCGTTCTATTTGGTCGCTTATAAATATGAAATACGGACTTATCGGCTGCAGAATATTTGTCGTATGAAAATTGTTTATCACTCCTCCGTATCTTACGTCGGCAGGCAGCATGTTGGAGTTTGTACTTTTGTATCTGCGGCTGAGGTGTGTGTCCGTAGGTTTCATGTGCAGCAGTTCCAGGGCCTGGTCGTTAAGATACAGCGTGTTGCCCGATTGTATCTTACTGCCGTTTTTGGGCGTTATGCCGTATATCTCCATAAATTCGGGCGTTACGTTGAATATATGTACATATGTCTGAGCCTTGTCTCCTTCGAAGACTATGGATGTGCTGTTTCCGCCGTAGACAGCACATCCCTTGGTGGCTGTGGCTTTTTCTGTACACGGCAGCTCGCGCACTTTGTCTAGAAATACGGTGAGGTCGTTGCCGTTGAACTTCCACGGATCAAATAGGCTTATTATGTTTTCCCTGTTGTATCCTACCGGAGCATTCAGCAGATGCCGCATCTGTATAGACATTATAAGTGCACACGACAGCAGCACTATCGTAATCAGGTTTTCGGTTGTTATGAAGATGCGCGAGAAAATCATCTTTGTGTGCTTTGTCAGCGTACCTCTCACCACCTCAATCGGTTTTACCCTTGACAGCACAGTGGCCGGAATGATGCCTGCCAGCAGGCTTACAGCAACGACAAACAGCACTATTGCGGCTATGGCCCATGGTGTGGCCAGTATTCCTGTGTCTATGTCCTTGCCGATTATGCGGCCTGCGAATCCGGCTGTGGCTGTGGCCATTGCAGCGGCTATAATGCATGAAAAGGCACACATGGTGAGCGACTCGCTGAACATGTTGGTGATGATGCCGGCCCTGCTGCATCCGAAGAGGCGGCGCGTGGCCATCTCTCTTGCGCGGTAGCCGCACTGCGCCACGGTCAGGTTGATGTAGTTCATGATTGAGAACAGCAGAATCACCAGTCCAACGGCAAGCAGGATTCTTACCATGTTAATATTGCCAAACTGCATGACGTTTACCTCCGACGTGTCGTTGAAGTAGAGCTTGTTGAGCGGTGTCAGGAACGGCCGTAGGGGCATAGCCGGTTCATAGGGCCAGAATGTAGGCCAGAACTTTTGTATGTCGGCTTCTTTCCGCATCAGGTCGCAGCCTTCGCGCACCTGCACGAAGCAGGCACAGTTGGTTACGTTTATCTGTCCCGGAAAGTATTTGTCCATGTTTCCTTCACCTTCACGTTCGGCATAAGCAAAGTCAACAAGCGCATCTGTGTTCTTTGATATTATCGTATTGTCGAAGTTTTGCACCACTCCCGTAACCCTGAAGTGTAGCGAGTCGGTGGTCATTATGGTGCGTCCAAGTACGTCGTCAGTGCCGAAATACCGGTGCGCAAACTGTTCTGTAACCACAATGTTGCCCTTGTTGCTAAGACAGGTGGCGCGGTCGCCGCGCAGCAGCTTGAAGTCGAACATAGAGAAGAACGTCGAGTCGGTGTTAATGGTGTTCACGTTCAGAACATCGTCGCGGTCTCTGACCTTTATGCTTCCTGTTACCATGCCGCATGTGTTTTCAATTTCCGGATAGTGCATGCGCAGGTTCCGCAGCGATGCGTGGTGGCAGCCCATCACCCGGCTGCTGTCATCCATAAACTCAAGTCCTATGTTATATATTCTGTCTGCCTTGCTGTGCTGGCGGTCGATGCTTGTCTCCTGCCACGTGTACAGTCCGATGATGATGACGAATGTCAGGCTTACGGCCAGTCCGAACACGT
>ENA-OPDA01000844-OPDA01000844.1-human-gut-metagenome-genome-assembly--contig:-NODE-844-length-21831-cov-1.728646_pt1 | contig 21831 bp, 36 predicted proteins | sample MGYA00241253_ERZ501486 | MGnify/ENA primary metagenome ERZ501486 (study PRJEB25962, sample SAMEA2042510) | human gut metagenome | biome: human gut; feature: human-associated habitat; material: faeces... | reverse complement strand
AATTGATGCATCTATAATACTTACCGATTCATAAGAATTACAGCATCTTTGCCACCAAATTGGTCCACGTCCATAATAAAAATAGACGGTTCCATTCTCTTTAATTTGAACCTTTTTAGGAGTTTCAATTACAGCTCCGTTCCGAATCTGAACTTTGCTGAGAATTGTTGGCTCTGAGCAAATAAGTATTCGCAGAAGCTCTACTCTTATAGGAGAAATTCTGCTATTCATAACTTACTTATCCCTGGGCTTGTTCGATAGTTACGTTTACTTCCACCTGATCTTCATTAGTGATCCCACACTGCCGTAAGTACTCTACTTGAGCACGATCCTGTTGGTCCATAATGTTCCGGACAGTTTCTGCAAGTTGCATGTTTTTACGGGCTTGTTCCTCATAGAAATTCAGAATAGATGAGTTATGCATTTTTAAGCATGTATTCAACTGCGGAAGTTCAGAAGGACCAAAGAAAATAGGTCTTGTAGGATTTGTTGGATCGTTCGGCTTAGTTAATGTTGCAATACAGGCCATTACACTTTCTCGGGTTGCTTTCTGGAAATTCGGTTCAGCAAGATCAAATACTAGTGATGGATCCTGAGACTTCGGATTCAGAATTACCTTTGGATGACCGTCAAAGTCCTTTTCACAAAGTTCAATACCTGTAATATCAATAGGCTTGACTATAAAAATCCGGACATCCTTCCGTAAAGTGTTCTTATCATTCTGAACGTCTTCTTTCCACTTCAGATCTGGGTTGTGCGATACAATTGTATAGATCTGGCTACTAAAGTATTCTCCATACTTTTTACAAACTTGCCGATATCGAGCCATAATAGAAGCTAACTCCGTGTTAGGAGTAACCATTTGTATTTTACTATTTTGCTCCATAAAAAATGTTCCCTTCTTGATTCCGTACTTGATATACCAATACGGATCATTTTTAGTTTTTAAGTTAATAATAAGTTAATGCTCTCCACTGTTCGATTATTTTATAGCATTACAATAATGGTAATGGTGAATTCAATCACATAATCTACTAAGTTTAATAGAATAAATGTCAATTTATTTGAAAATATCTTCTGATAAAATCTCTGATAAAAAATATGGCAAAGATTGATAAATGTTTATCGTCCCGTGTCGACGGCTAAGATTCAATTCTTTCGATGCTTAGCGCACCTCTCACCGTAATTCTATATCGCTATTGGATGCAATATAGAAAACTAAGTCAATGGCATCTTTTCAGCCTATTAGTATTTCCGGATACGACAATCTATGCGATTGAAGGTCGTTTTATCTAAACGTTACTAAAACTCACAAGCCCATTGCTTGAAGCATGGCCCACTTGTACCTCTCGGATTTGTTATTTATACTGCGCGAATACTGGGATTTCCACCCTTCATCATCTCCTTGCTGCTCAATTGCTCTTGCTATTGAGTCAAAATGTACTTAGCCCTTTAATCTACCGAGACAGGGTGATTGGCTGCAGGTTATTAACGATTCAGCGTTCTCTTTACACGTTTATTTGCGGTAAACGTTTTAGGAGTGTCTAATGTCAGCGTAACGGTTGGCAGTCTAAGGGTGACTCGTACTCCATGCGGTCTATCTTACAACTGATAATTTGCCACTTCTGTACTATCATTGAACTTCCTTAATTATATGTGACTATAGCCTTCCTTCACTATGCGTCGATTAATAATATGTTAACTATCTCTTAGAACAGATTTAACTAGGCCGGTTCTATTCGGCATTAACTTTCAGATGCAGTAGAGTAACATCATCTGTTCACAATCTTACCTCTCTGGTTCCAGGGTCCTAAGCTGGAGCAGCTTGGCTCTTACTTGTTAATCTATTGTTTTTGACTACTACTAATATCTCCTACTCTGGAATGAGTGTGATAATCTAGTAATACACCTTTTACATATCTTGAAAGGTATAAGCTCTGCTGTTTTTTAGAAGGAGTTCCAAAGCTTCTCCTTAGTATTATTTTATGTCATAATCGTACTTGCTAAAGGTACGTGACAACTAGAATCAGGGTTATTGCGCCCTCAAACCGCTTAGACATCTTTGTCTATTCATTCCTCATTCAATTATACTCACACGAACGAATAAGCACGTGAGTCACTTTAGACTTGAAAGACGGTATCAATCTCATATACCTCATCCCTTATACGTAAATTCTTTTGCGGCACGCTAGTTACGGTAGCGCACAGGATTGGCTCCTGCTCCCTGGTAATCAGTCGGATCATGGATCTGCACGTAGCTTCACTCCCCGGATCATTGCATGTCCAGCCTTCATATCTTTACTTTGTATAAGTATGTACCATAACACGGTTATCCTTACATTAGTATCAGTAATTACTCCCTTTATATTATGAACCAGTTATCATAAAAACACTAGAGTTAGCCTATTTTTCCAATCAGGACGTATAATTACGCTTTTGTATGAAGCGAGGTTGGAGCCCGCTTGTTGCGTTAGTCAGCCATAATATTATTCAATAATCCTTTTCCAAGGGATTATTCAAGAGCCCTTTGCTCTTGTTTCAGCATCGTGTTCATATTCCTTCTTGAGTCACATCTTGATTGACGCATACGAATATAGAGATTTCGTTCTCTTTTTGAGGATTAAGGACTTTATCTTTTACAGTTTTATTTGTTTATTGCTGCGATTCAGTCTCCTCTTGTTTGAATTAATTTGTAACTAGGGTATCTTCTTGTTGCTCCTATATTACGGGTTCTTCACTATTAAATCACCAGACGGTTCTCATATTAACAGCGCAGGCTATTCACCCTCTCCTGCTTTCTTATACCTTTTTCACCAGCATAAGTTATTATCCTACCTTTTGAGTATCTTACGGTGTTAGCCGCTACGAAGCATCTCATAACTACTTCTTACATATTCTCGGATTCTGTCTTTTTTCGGGCTATGTATAAATGAATACAAACTCCCTGACGCAGTAGTACTTAAAAACTTCCTCCTGTGACTGCCGGAGTGATTTACGCTACAGTTTTACTCCTCTCGAACTATGATATAATTATAGTATTTATATAGCGGTTATTATCATTAACTTTTTTCCGCTGAGGGTTTATCTTCCCCTACACTAAGTTGCTCCGGTTTTATACAGAAAATTTCTCCTGAAGATAAGTTAATATTTGCAACTATTTTCTTACCTCTGCATATATCTACTATGCCGTTTTTTATATCATTACTACTGATATAATCAACTGGATCCATTTGTCCTGGGTCAAAACCGTCCAAGCGAACACAAATCTCACTTACAGACGAACGTAAGTACTGCTCTACGAATAAGATATTCTCGCAACTAGCTTTAGCTTGTACCTGAATTAAGTTAGTACTTTGTCCTTGCACAATAAAGTAGTTTGATTGGTCTATTACGAAATCTAAATTTCGTCTAGCTTCTTTAATGTTACGTATGATACGCGATAGACGTGCCATACTATTTAACATAATGCAATTTTTCTTATTCATCACTATTGTTTTTTAGTAAAAGGAGAAAGTGGTTTTACATCCTCTGGTAGGTTAGCTATACTACTTACCTTTGGAAATCCTGTATTTACTTCTTTTACTTTGGTTCTGTATTTAACTATAGGTTTTATTTCTCCTGTAGTTGTTACATTTACAATTGCGTCCGTTGTTCCATTTACGGATACTTCGTGGGTACTAATATCTACTGATACATTAATTGTATCTATACCCGCGGACTTTTTCTCTTCTGTTTTAGAATGTGTCATAGACATTAATTCTAAATATGAAGGAATAACAGGCTGAGCCTGTACTACTTCAGTAGTATTTACTAAATTCCAGCCAATATAAATACTTGCAAAGAATATTAGTACTACTGATACGATTCTACTATTCATTTTGATGATGATTTAGTGAATAACTTTCTAAAGGTAATAATTTGTTTCCAAATTTTAAGGATCCAGCTTAGCTTTTTTTTTCAACCTTATCCTCTTTTGGAGGAAACTCTCCTGTAGTAGGAGTAATTATGCCTTCTTCGTATTCTGCAAGACGATCCATAGGATCACGATACAGATTGATAATCTGACCTATTTTCATACGAACTTCATCTTTAGATGGATGTTGTCCTTCTGGAAAATAGTTCTGACCTACGAGATCAAACTGCTTTTTTGCAAGTTTAAGTGCTTCTTGTTGTTCACTGTAGTCTTTATCTCCTGGTTTAGATGTTACACCGGCAGAAATAGTATTGAATAAATCATCAATATACTTTCTACCAACATTTCCAATTACTGCTTGAAGTGCTTTATCGTCAGTTGCCTTCAAATTTTCATCACTCTTAAGCTTATAACGGAAGTTTTCTTGCAACAATACCTTTAAAGTACTTGCGATCTGTTCTTCACTCCAACCACATGGTGCCATATGTTTATGTAGTAAGGAATGAGCGGAGACCGGAGAACCTTGTGCAGCAGTATATAAATATACTGTACGTCCAAGACCGTTCATTAGCGGAACACTATTGATAATACGGAAGATCTCTTCAATCCACTCTGCTACAGTACGATTGTCAAGTTCAATCTTCTTTTCCGCATTATCTTCTTTGTTAATACAGTATACACGATACCATTCAACTGTGTTAACAATATTAGTTGCAATATTGCGATCTTTACGCATAAGGTGATCTAGGACAGCAGCTAATTCTTCAAGAGAATTGATGTCCTTAGGATCAAGCGAGATAGGTTTTGCAGGAGCCTCAGCTTTGTTTTCCTTTAACTCATCAGGAATTTTAGTATCTGGAGAATTGAAATCAATTGCTAATTGACCTTCATTCTCTTTTCCCGGAAGTGCTTTAGGTTCAGCTAAAGTAATACCAAGAGAATCTGCAATGTCCTGCAATCGGAAGATCTGTTCGGCAGGTAGTTTACATACAAACTCACCGGCAGCAGATCGTTCTGCAAATTCATTCTTGATATCAATCATTCCAAGCAACCACACTGCATCGATAGATCGAGCTGTATTTGCATATGATTCTGGACTTTGGTTTTTATACTCTTCATTATTAATGAATCGTTGATAACCAACATACGCAAGCATTGCTTTCGCATCAGCAGAAGAGCGATTAGATCCAATAGGGATTCCATTTCCTATCGCCGGAATTTTACCAATTTTTTCTTCTACTTCTGGAATTATTGTAGGAATCTTTGGACTCTTCTTTCCTTTATCAGCCGTTTGTTGGGTAGGCTTCTTTTCTTCCTTCTTCTCCTCTTTCTTAGTTTCTTTATTAGAAACTTCCTGATTTTTTTCCTGTTTAGGATTTGCTGCAGGTTTTGGAGCAGATTTCTTCTCCTGGGTTGCTGAAGTATTATCAGCTACTTGCTGAGCATCCTCAGCTTTACTGTTCTCAAGTTTAGCATCAGCTGATTTTTTGTCAGCTAGACTTACTTTTGCAGTTGCAACTTTTGCTGCATTTCCTCCTTTATTATTCTTTGGTTTTGACATTTTGATAATGCTTTAAATTGTTAGTAAATAAGTTAATTTTAATAATGTTTTTAGAGAGGTCAACTATCATCCTCTATGTCAGGTGAATCTCGTCCCTTAGTGATATGATTGCTAACTAATATGTCTGACATAAACGGTTCAGTAAATAATGCAATGTAACTCACAGCTCCTGAACGGCTAGTAGAACCTTCTGTCACTGTTACTACGCACTGTGTGCATGCATCATTTCCGTTGTCAACAATATCAATTAGCTGAGTAATAGAAGCTGTTACTCCTGTCTTTTTGGACTGTTTTACAGCTTCTTTACTCAACATACCTACTAATAGACCAGCCATAATGGCAGACATAAATATCCACCACATTTTTGTACTACGAAAAATTCGAGTACATACAAATGCTACTATAAGTAGCACAATAATCCATGCTGCTGTCATAATTAGTAAATTTAGTTGTTGTTTAACAATTGTTTTAATTTATCTCTAGCTTTATTAAGCTGAGATTTTACTTGAGACTCAGAAAGTCCCAATTGTTCAGAGATTTGTTTGTAAGACAAACCTTGAACGGTTCGTAGTTCAATTATATTTCTGTACTTAAATCGAAGTCGCGACAAGGCATTATCTAGAGCATCACTTGTCTCTGCAAAGACATAATCGTCTTCTGGAGAGTAACTGGCCTGGTTACTCAATTGCAAAGAGTTGGCATCGTCGTCAATCCAATAGTTCGCTTTTTCTTTTTTCATACGTCTAATATAATCAATACTACTATTTATAGCTATAGTTTTTAACCACATTTCAAATGAAATATTATTAACGTAACTATCTAGCTTACTAAAGGCTTTAATAAATGTAACAGATAATAAATCATCTGCTACATCTCTATTCTTTACTATATTGTATATAGTAAGATATATAGTTCTTTCAAATCTATTATAAAGCCTTGTAAAGGCAGATTGTTTGCCTTCTCTCGCCTGTTTGATCAGTTCAAAAATCTGTTGTTTTTCTAAATCTGTCATAATTACGGGCTCTAGTAGATATAAGTTTGATAAAAACTTGTATCTATTTCTTAGTGAATATAGGGCTAATCAAAGCCCTATATCCTAGAATGGTACACCTACAATCCAGCGGCAGTACCAATCTATATAGCTTTGATAGAATTGTTTATAAGAATCCCATATACACTCCATGAATTCTCTTTTTAAATCAGGAGATAGAGTATTAGGTGATATCTTATTAATCATTCCACAAACTATTCTTATTCTCACGTCTAAAGTAGATTTTTTTTCACAGTTTATTTTACATAATACATTAGTATCGAACCAATATATTATATGATTAATTGGTTTAGTATCTCTGAAAGTTTTGTTCTTAACTTCTTTATCTCCAAGGTTAAGAAAAATTCTCCAGCTTTCTCTCCAATTAAACTTTTTGTACTGTATTCCCCAAGGAGTATATGCTCGATTAGTTAAACTATATGCGACCATGTTTCCTTAGTTTATTGATAATCTGTAACACAATAACGTGAGCTTGTGGTATAGACCATTCTGTTTTACTTACGATATACATTTTGGTTGCCCATATTCCTTTACCAGGAGTACGAGCATCTTCAATATATCTTTGTGTGAAATCCTCAAATTGTTCATCAGTTATATCTGGCATTTTAACTCCACGAGTTGATTTACGACGAGAGGGTAGATCACAAACCTCTGAGTATTCATATTCAAAGAATATGAATTTATCAGGTTCTGTTAATATTGCTTGAATCTCGTAAGATTCTTCAGTAACCACATGAAATAAACCTTTTTGAATAAGGTCATTCATTACTAACGCATTTGGTATACGTAGCATTGGAGCTTCACCAATAACATTTGCGAGAAGTTCAAAATCTTCTCCTATGATACGGTAAATTCCAGGATGATTTAGTTTCATAGTTTATTCAATTCTTTTCTAAAGTTATCTACTACACCTGCTACTTCATATTGTTTAAGTTCAGGATATAATTTCATAATCTTGGCAATTGCCTCGATGTCTGAGCGGCAAGAGTTTAATAATTTGATAAACTCTGTTTTTTCATGTTTGGATTCAAACCAAGCAAAATATCTTATCTGCATGCTTCTATGTATTCTTTGATTTTATCATCTAATACTTTCCATTTATTTAAATCAATATCTGTTGCATCTACTAAATAGTATATTGCACAAGTTGATCTAAATACACCACGAATGTAGTTTATTCCCTCTTTATAATGATATTTATTCTTATAAATTCTGGGAACATTTGCATGTAGACGAGTTATTAACTCTGTCTTCATCTTCAGTTCAGTTGCAGCTTTCTCCCAAGATTCTGGTAGATTAGCTCTAATAAAGTTCATTAATCCCATTTCAAATTAATTTATTGATTAAACTTAATTTATTTGTAGCATTAGAGGGATTTGAACCCTCTACAGCTCTTACGTCTGATCTAGCCTGATATGCTTAACCTCACTAATTTTTAAAGTAGACTTAACTACCGGCTAGTTACAACCGGGCTTTTTACGACATTAGCTTAGCCGTTCAGATTACTTCACGCTACTAAGCGTGTATAATCCATTACATAACTTGTATTGCCAGTTATCTGCTTATTGACCTATTCTACTTCACATTGTTGCAATCAAAACCACAATACCCCGAATCTACCGTTCTAAGATTTAAGAACTTGGCGCACGGTAGAACACGATCAAATACCCTAGTTCTTTTCCTTAGTATTGCTTTGAAGCTCTAGGTGAGCGTGGAGTATGAGGGAGTCGTCTTTATAATACATTTTTAGAAACTTCATTCCACATTATATGTTATTGTAGTATAATTTAAAAGCAATAATATGCAAAAATATAAGCAACATCGAACTTTAATTACTATAATTTGTGATCAATGCGGAAAAGAATATTTAAAACCTTTATCTGAGTATAAAAGAAATAAAGAATTAGAACGTCATAATTTTTGTTCTCGTTCATGTGCTGCTAAATACAATAGTAGTCATCGTTCTCAGAAAATGATTGAATATTCTAATTCTGAGAAAAATAAACAGCATTTATTAAAAGTAAATCAGTCTTGCAATATTTACGAAAAATTTCCTGAAAGAAGATTCTCATATTTTTTAAGAAATTGCCGCAAAAGATTTAAAGAATGTACTATTACTCTTAATGATTTACAGGAGCAATGGGAACGTCAAAATGGTATATGTCCTTATTCTGGTATTTCTTTAGTAATACCAACATATGAAAGAAACCATAATAATCTAATTTATTCTGCTTCTGTTGATAGAATTGATAGTTCTAAAGGATATATTCCTGGAAATATTCAATTTGTATCAACATGTATAAATTATATGAAAAATATGATGTCTGATAAAGATACTAAATATGTTTGTAAACGTATTGCAGAGCATTTCTACTCTGAAGGGACTATTTTATCATCTTGTAGTAATACTGCTTAAGATGTCGGACGCTCTAGCTGGTTATTAAGAAGACTTTACTTCTCCAGTAGTCTCTGCACTTTCATCAAGTGTACTTGATGCTTAGCTCAAGATTGGCATGTAAAAAGCTGATTTTGAGCTTTTTATTTAGCTTTCCTTGAATTCATCCGATTATTCAATAAGTATTTCTACTTAAGGGGTCCGAATTTCACAAACCCTCGTCTTACAACTGATTCATAGACCTAACAGTCAATTGTGGCTATGTAGGCGACCAAACCTACATAGCCTTTGGTCTTTTAAATTATTTTACTTATAAGTTTTGATAACTGATCATTTATAGACTAGTACAGAAGTATTACTACTCAACATTTGCTATAATGTTTGCCGATTTGATATCATAAGAATGCTATTTGCATAATATACTCTTTGAGTATAGATTCAATACTATATATTGCGCAATTATTATAATACATCCTCACGATCTTAGGCACTTGATCAGTGGCACGTTTTCTAGTCCAACTCCAGTATTGAATAGTTCTCACTATCGTACATTTGTTTGTTTCCTGTCAATTCAGGATGAAGCTGCTTATTACAGATACCGATGTACATGGATCTCACCATTTGCTTTCAATCTTCTTCGGATTCTCTATAGAATTAATATCTCTATTATTCAAGTATCTTTCCTGGACCTTGTGTGGCTATTATCTTCCGACGATCGCATCGTCATAACGCCAACTGTATCTTGCTTCCGGATACTGGTTGTCGAGTGCATCACAGGTTTCCTCATACCATTTGTCGTTTTCACGTAATGCTTTTACTGCAATGTTTTTGGCTTCTGTTGCCTGTTTCTGGAACTCAGTAGTAGATAGAGTTGCATTGCCGGATTTGAGATCTTCTACCAGAGCAGTATACTTCTTTAAGTATTCTACTTTAATATTTGCCTCTTTCTTTGTCTTTTTCATAGACAATACCATACGCTTGTGCGTATAATCAGCCTTGTTTACAATTGAAATTAACTCTTTCGTTAACTGCTCTTTCTTTGCTTCTGCAACCTTCTTTGCAGCTGCTTCTGCAATTTCAGCAGTTACTACTGCACCATTTTTGATAACATCCTCGATGTTTTCGGTAGACAGAACATCTGCTACTTTTACTTCTTCTTTTGCCATTTTTTGATAATGTTTAAAGATTGATACTATTATTAATTAACACTAAGTTTTAAATTAAAAAAGAACTGTTCTGTATATTTCTATCTCTTATTCTACAGATAACCCCTATCCTTCTCTCCCTTTATCTGTAAATCTACAGATTGCCGTTGAATAGCCATTACATAGTAATATGTATTAGGGTTTTGGTATATTTACAGTTCTTTCGGGTTGATTGGAATCCACCATACTAACAATTTAATTAGTAATATAAATCAGGTAAATAAGGCTCTGGCGGAATCTTATTTACCATTTTTAAGTATTCATCATAACGGAATATCTTTTTCCATTTTTCCTGAATTTCGTTACACCTACGTAGAATTATTTCTTGCTGCGTAAGTTTTGTTGCCATTCTGAGTTTACACTCAAGATTACATTCACTACAGTTGATAATATTATCTCGTGTAGGACATTCGTTAGAAATCGAATTTGAAGTTTTCATGATCATCTCGATCAAATAAATGTTTGACAATCATAGGCTTACATATTCTTGCAAATTCTTCTGCTGTATCTTTGTCTTTAAATTCCAAAGAAGAACCGACAATGGCATCAGCATCGCTGAGAGCACCGTGAGAATACAGAAGGAGCAAACCGGAAGGTTTTCTATTATCTGTATAGTTCCAACCCCATATATAATATCTTACCCCTTTTGGATCCATTGTTGTAGATTTCCAGCCTTCATTTAAAGCTTTTGCAATGGTTTCTAACTTGATGAAATTCCTAGTTTCATCTGTTAATTTGTAGCTTTTATAATTAGCTACAGGATGAAGACCTAGTATTTTACATGCGTCTTCATAAGGTTTTTCTTTACTTAATTTAATCATGCCTTTTTACGATTATAAGGTTCCATTTTCTTATGCTTAGGACGTTTTTTATATTCCGTCTTAGTTTTTACTTCTTTCTCCTTATCTTTTCCCATATTAAACAAGTTTTACTACGTCGTTGATTTCTTTTATGTACTTACCTATATTCTCTAGATGAAAATCTTTTAGAACATTTATTACAACTGATTTGTTAGTTTTTACTCCTACTCCTTTTACTAAGTAAGTTATGACTTCTTTATGTTCAGTTCTAAACGTGCTGTCATTTACAAAATACTTGATAAACTCAAGTTTAAAGTCTTCATCAGTATGAAACAATATTGGATCTCCAACTGTTTCATGTATCTTATTACAGAAGGATATCAATTTGTTTTTAAATGTATCTACGCCTTTAAATGTGTTATCATCTATATTAGGCATCATTAACTTAAGTAAATCAGTTTCATCGTATGTTTTTACATTAAGAGCATTTGCTCCTTCAGCATCTGTATTAGTACACACAGTAGATATGATATCTTTAATCAAATCTTCTTCATGTTTATTACTTCGGTAATTACCATTGATTAAAATTAATACTGCTTTCATAATTATTGATTAATTATTGTTATTTCTATCTCATATTCATCTAACTGATTTTTAATTTCATCAGTAGATAATTCTGAGTTAATTTCAAAGTGTGGATTTAACTCCACTGTTACACCTGGTTTGCTTCTAGCTATAGATTTAGCTATGCTTATAGGCATTCCTAGTATGCTTTTTAATCCTAATAGGATTGCCAGAAATTGGTCACTATGCTGTGTTACAGAAGTGACATACCTCTTGTTTTTATTCATTTTACATAGGCTTTAAATTGTTAGTTAATAAAATTGATGACGTTACTCTAGGGTATTCTAGAGTAAGAAACACATCTGTTAACGAATGATTCAAGTTATAATACCATAACTTTGAGACTAATACTAAAATGATTTCAAATGCACTTAACGCTTTGTGTTAATAAAGAAAATCAAATTTTAACATTACTTGTTAGAGTTTTATTCTATGACTCTCACATGTTTTAGGATTACTCCAGAGTACAAGCAGAAAAGGCTGTCAAACCTAATCTTATCACTCACCTGATTTTAACGTCCGCACGATCGTAGTATTTGCAATTATCAGTACTAATTAGAGTAATTGCCACCCTTCTTCTCCCGCTTAAAAATACTACTTACGCCCCACAGGCTTGTCATCTTCTGAAGACTAACCTATTCTCACGAACTAATTAGCCATAAATTCTCGTTTAACCATTAATCTTAATAAATCTTTGTTAAATACTACTACGCATATACTTCCTCTAACGCTTTAGAGAATCACGAGGATTCTTCACAGAATCTATTGGGGTAATTATATCACGTTGAATAACTGCGCCTTTAAGTATATCTTTAAAATGAGATTTGTTTGATTCATATATAGTAACTATGTCCCTATTTGACAACGATGTACCATGAGTCATTAAAATATCAATTAAGATTGCATCTGGCATTGCTAAAAATATACTATCAATGCGCATTCCCTCTTTTACGTCTTCTCTAAATTTAAGAACTTCCTGTATAGTTAATACAGGTTCTACTACTTTAGTAGTATCAATGCAAACTGATTCGTCTTTTGACGTAACAATTTTAGCAATAGGTTCATGACACATAAACACTATTACTCCAGTAGCGATTACAGCTGCAATAGCTACTAATAACCAACAAAATCCCTTTGATGATTTTCTTAATACCGGATATTGATTATCTTCCATTTATCCCTCCGTTTCTTCGTACAATGATTGAACAACTTGGATACTTTCAGTTACTACAAATATTCTGTCTGAAGCACCTATTTCAGTATTTCCGTCACATACTTCTGCATAACAGAATCCGTCACTAGCAATGAGAATTTCTTCTCCTGTCTCTTTGTCATGTACAATAAAACTTTTCTTTTTCATTTTGATAATGTTTTAATAGTTAATAATATAATTACTTTCTGAACCAGTCATATAATAGGTCAGTAAAGTTAGTTCTTAGATATTCTGCGTCATCACGTTCTTTTAGCCGTAACCGAGTACCGACCTTGGCATGAGTATAGCCAAGAGCATCGACAGAACCCAAAGGGAGCAAACTGGAAACCATATTACTACCAGCGCAGTACCATATATACCAGTGTTTGATACCTTTATATAACTCATGATGCCATGGTTTATTGCCGTTAGCAATGAAATTCAGAGCTGAGATAATAGTAGTAAGATGTTCATACGTGTTCATATGAATGTCTTTATACTGTCTTGGCTTGCGACTAATACATTTACATGCATCTTTGTACGATTTGACATCTTCTCTTTGCATAACAAAAAAGTTTTAAGGATTATTTAATTGTATCACCAACAAAGTATACATTCATATATAAGTAATCTGTAACATATACTTTATATTCTTGATCAGTAACTGGATTTACTAAACGAAATACATAGTCAGTTTCACTTTCTTGAAATTTATCTGAGACTATATAATGTTTATACCGCATTTGCAAATCCACAAAGTTATATGGATCTTTAGGAACATATTCTTTAAACATATAACAAATAATTATAATAGTTATAGATACTATTAATAATTTACTTATTCTGTTAAGAATATCAAAGTGACTTTTTACGCGTACTACCATATTATTTATTTATTTCTTTCCATAACATAATACATTCATACACTACAGCTATCACTACTGCAATGGTAGCTGCAATAGTTATTATTGCGAACCACATTTATCACAGAGTTCATTATAGATATCGGCCCAAAATACGTAACCTTCTTTAGTATTATTCCAAGAAAATGAACATATTAGTATTCTACTTATTGGTTTAATACTAAAGAACTCAGTTATGTTGTCTTCGTAGCGTGTGTTAATTTTTCTATCAGATATTAGATTAGAAATATAAAGGGATAATGCTCTATTCCTAATTAATGTTTCTAATAGAGGATAAGGCATGTTAATTACTATACGATGTCTTAAATTGTTTTTTTTCTTCATATATACTTTGATTATTGATTAATACTCTTAAATAATTTAAATACATTAGCTTCACATGCAAACTAGGAAGGTTTGTTTTTTAACATGTTACTAGACTCTATCACCACGATGAGGTTGTATTTATTGATAGAGAATACTACTACAATACCCTATTACTATTAGGTTTTACACGTAGTAGTTAGATACGTGACATCGTATATATAATATTTTAATTAGTAATCAAATAAAATAAAGTAAGCGCATTATATTCGCCCTCATGATTTGCAGTCATGCGCAATAATAACTATGCTATTCTCTTACTTTAAATAATACTTATTGTCAGTTAGTATTATACTGTCAAGCACCATGTTGCTACTCCTTATGGTTAAGAATGTTTCTCCCTACTTGCTTAGGATTGGTTGCTCATTATAAGGGTTGCACATCACAGTGAACCTAACTGTGACCCCTTTCCACGTGGATTATTTAACTATTAAATATCATAATTTACTGTGCATATAAATTAAAGATAAATAATAATTAATTACTTTGACTCTGCATTGTCCACCGACTTGTCACGGCCTTCATTGGTTGCATTAAAGTAATAATACATGTGAAATTACACTATCTTCACAGACCGTGTAATTAAATCAAAAATAATATTATGAAAGATCTCTCGCTAGAGATGCATTTTACACCTAAAACTTATAACTACGTAACGCATAGCCTGAATATTACACGTTCTCTATCAGTCCACAGAATTCACTGCTTCACACGGCAGCTGAGTACGCCCTTACGTCTGCCAACTACACTATTATAAGAAACTGGTGCCCTCAATGTCTTGGGATTGTTACACAACTCCGTAGCTTACGCTACTCCGAAGTTATTGAGTTTTTTAAAAATGCCGGGAATAGATTTTCACCCAGCTATGAGCCTTTTCTCTAACGCTCTTTGAATTGAACGGAGCAATTACGTCGCATTTTATATTTCAATACCCGAAACGCGAAAAGCACAAGAACGGTCTTTCCCGTCTGTCAACCGTCTAAAACTTATAAGGATGAGCCAATGGTGCTATTAACCGTAACCGGCATTTCCATCTTAGACTTATTATAAGAAACTGGCGTTGCAAGACGTCCTATCCTAAGAAGAACCAGACTGTCTTATAGTTTTTTAGTGTTTGTTATTATACTTAAGTTTGAATAAACAAAAGAAAGCTAGTCCGAAGACTAGCTAACTAGAGTGAATATGCCTCTTTATTTTTCGTCTGCATTCTTCATTAATATTAGTATGATATACCAAATGGATATCATCAACGAGAAGATCAGTAAATATTTACCGAAAGTTCCGAGTTTGTGACTATCTGCAATTAAATTTGCAGTAATCCCGGCACAGAAAAAGTTATAAACCATGCCAACATAGAGTATAATTCTATTCATTTTATAATAAATTATTGATTAATGTTATTACTTATCATGCTTTATTAAGCAACTACGCAGATAGTACATGACGTGAGCTCGGTTCGGCTCGTAATTATGTATTTATCTGCGCATACATAATATTGCCACGATGTCCTTTTAGGGCGCGGACTAGCCTGCCATATGGAATTTCAAATGAAATGCAAATTAAGCCTTTTAAAGTCTTGCTTAGGACTATGATGTTGAGCATTCTTCACTTCGGTGGGCTTGCTCAATCCCACGCCACAACTTACACTGGTTTTCACAGACGTGTAGTGTTTTTAAATTATAGATGCATAACTTGTAAGTTTAAAGTATATACGCTTACAACTATTTGGTTAGACATATAATTATTGAAATTTGACTATCTTAATCTATTGCTTCCAATGTTAAGGTCGGAATGAGGGGTTACCCCCTCATATCCTTAACGACGTCTATGACGTGGCTGAGTTTGTTCTCCTTCGAACTCATTTGTTAATAATTCATCCCCGCCGACTTGGTCATTCTCTTTGGGCGCATTTGCAGCGGCTTTTTTTGCCTCTAGTTTCATTTGCATAGCACACGGTACAATCATTTTTCCGCTACCTGCTTGAGTTTCTAGCCCGTTTGTATAAGCTCTAGCGGCTTTGCGTACTACATTTTCCGTAGGCAAGTCCACTCCGTTTGCATCTGTTTTGCAAATAGATGTTACCCAAATAGACCGAAAAACTTTACGCTTCAAAGGATCGTTAGGGAGAGTTTCGTCTCCCGCTTGTGCTATTATCCAATCTCCCTCCTTAACTCCGTCCCCGTCTTTTGTGTACCGTCTAAAATACGGTTCGGGTGTTTCTTGCTCAAACCTATTGAGGTTAATAGTAGGAAAAATAGGTTTTTTTCCTTTCTTTTCCCGTTCTTCGTTTTTGTCCAATAAAGACAGAAAAACGTCGCAAATTTGCGAAGTGTTTGGAAACAAAATAGTTCTAAAGGGCGATATATTAGATTTATTAGCTATTTCGCTAATGTCTCCTCCCTCAAGAATTAGTTTGTTTAGGTCCTCTTCACTCATTGCATTACTTTCCGTATCAATAGGATTTGCAGTTATTAAAAAACAGTATTCAACGTCGTTAAAACCGTCTTTAATTTCATACTCCGTCATTGATGTAATTTGGCACTTCATTTTTGATATTTTAGATACCGGAAACACAGCCGTACCAACGTGGCACGTGTGGGGGTATCTCCTCCGTATCCATATATCGGGGAGTGATTTGGGTGCAGCTTCTCACACGCACAACCCCTCCCTAAATTTTTATCTACCAAAATTTTTTATAATATTTTTGTTAAATAGTGTTAAATTTCTGTAGTTAAATAGCCCTAAACATTGTTAATAAATGTTAAAGAAAAGGGAACCAAACCTAGTATAAGAGCGTTATTATGGGGGTAAGGGGGGCATAAACAGATAGTATACTCTTAAGTAAGTAGTAATATAATACTTATTTTAACAGATATAATACCCTTACTTTAGATAATACATACTATGACAGAAGGATTAAAGAATGACTTTAAGGACGGTAAATTAAGATGGGATCTTCTACCGTTAGAAGAGATAGAAGATATTGTTAAAGTATATACTGAAGGAGCTAAGAAATACTCTGATAACAGTTGGCAGAATTTAGATAATGGCTACCAACGTTATAAAGCTGCTTTACTTAGGCATTTACTAGAGTATGAGAAAGGTAATAAAATAGATGAAGATACTGGTTGTCAACATCTAGCACAGGTAGCATGGAATGCTGTAGCTTTACTTTGGTTAGACAAACACGGAAAAGGTAAAATAATAGAATGAATACAAAAGTAACTAGAAAACAAATAGAAGAAGCTAGAAATTACTTATATAACATTAATACGCAATTAGGTATGACACTATACGATCCAGAATTAGCAGAGATAATCAAGAATAGAGAAGTAGTAGAAATTCAAGGTAAAAGATACCATATAGAGAGTTCTCCTCTAGGAACTTGTGATGGTTGTTGCTTTATGGGTAAACAATGCCCACAGAGAGCTGTAACATATTGTACTTCAAATGGAGGAAATATTATAGTAGAAGCAGAACCAAATAAGAAATAATACGTTATAGTTAAAAACTAAGTAAAAAGAATATGAAAGATAAAGTACTAGAAACAGTAGTCAATGGAATAGGATGGGGTATGTTGAAAGATGTTTTAATTAAACCCCTTCCTCCTACCATGGTTACTAAAGAGTTTACAGAACAAATACCTAATGGTAAAGTAGATGAGAATGGATTTAATGAGTATGATACTAAGACAGAGACTAAGGAAGTAGAGTCCGATTGGGCTACAGGTATTGTATTGCAGATTCCATCACACTTGACAGATGTTAAATTTAAGGTTGGTGATACAGTTGCTTATAATAAGAAGTTTGCAATGTATTTTGATCTGGTAAAAGATACCCAATTAGTGAAACCTTATGACATTATTGCCGTTAAGTAATATAAATTAAGTTTTGCATAATAGAATGGAGCTCGACTTAGGTCGGGCTTTCTTTTTATATGTTAATTAATTGTTAACAAATGTTAAAAGCTATTAACAATTATTTACAATTAACGTTTTATAGGCATATGGAAAAATTAATAGTAATGGGTCTCTGCTTTTCCATGATATGGTTAGCCATATGGGGACTTAATGATAAAAATAAGAAATAATATGGAATATACATTTAAGAAAGATTTCGGCTTTTTCAAAGCAAACGATGTACTTACTTGGAATGAAGATGTTGATGCCTTTACTATGGATGTAGAGGAGGGTAATAGTTTTAGATCTGCAATGATTGACGAACGTACTGTTGAAGATCTGCGTTTGGAAGGTTTGCTGGTAGCTAATACTGAACCTAAAAATGATAAGATCAACACTACTATTGAATTCATTGATTCTTTACTTAAACAATACGAAGATGATTACAAAGAAGTAACACAGAAGTATAAAGAAGGTAAAGTTCAACCGTGTGTTAAAGTAGAAGCTGAAACAGTTTATTTTAACCTTACTAAGGTATTAAATAATATTAAAGAGGAATTGACGAATGAATAAATTGGTTAAGAAAGTATCTAAAACCGATTTGTATAAAGAATTCTTAAAAAGCCTTAACGGTATATTAGACCTTACTAATAGGGAGTTAGAGTTATTAGCTACGTTTATAGACTTAGATATTAATACTCCTAAGCTCCCTAACATTAGTAAGAATGTAATAAGCGCTGAAAATAGAAAGTACATTAAGCGTACTCTAGGTATTACTCCCGATAATTTAAGCAGATACATAGCTAAATTTAAGAGTTAGGGTATACTAGTAAAAGGTGAAATAGAAGACGAGGTAAAAGTAAATAAAGTATTAATACCTGAGATAATCGGCGATAGAGTACAAATTACAATCATATTAAGATTAAATAAAGATGAAAATGAGATCATTCCTGCTTGAGGCAGGAACAATAATAGCATGGAAGAAGTATCCGTATATCAAGAAACTGTGGAATAAGATTAGAGGTAAACAGCTACCGTTTAACATGTTTACTATAGTACCTAGTCGAACAGAGTTGCTTACCTCGGATGATATGAAAGATATAGAAATATATGAACCTATACGTAAGTATAATAAACAAGAACAATCTAAGATAAGCACTCTTGCTAAGGATACTTTATATAGTAGCGATTGGGTAGATGTAGCATCACTAATAAATATAGTAAGACCTAACACGTTATTAGGATCTATTACATTAGCTACATGTAAATATTATAAGAAAGTAGAATGGAATGAGAAATTAGACGAGTATATATACTAAATTAAGTAACAAGTATAACATTCCATATCAAGTTATTGAAGTAATATGTAATAGCCCGTTTAAATTTACTAATCAAATTATAACAGATTTAGATCCTAAACCGGTAATGTTTGCTTACTTAGGTAAATTCAAAATAAAGAAAAGATATGAAGAAGATGCCAAAAATAGACATGTACGATCCTCAGATATATCCAAGAAGACTATATGTAGCAGTAGAAGTTGAGGATTTACATAAATATTTTAGATTATTAAGTACAGATAGTAAAGTTGAATTTACTGATGATGAGGCTAGAGAAGACTTTCAAAAGAAAGATTACGCAATGGTAACTCGTTCTGTAATAAACAAAGAAGATGGTAAATATGGGGTATTAATTCAGGTACCTGATTTAGACGAAATGACTCAATCTGATATATCACACGAAGCAGTACATGCTGCAGATTATATGTATCAGGAATTAGGAATGTATACAGAAGACTTTAAAGATGGTAATGAGGGTTATGCTTACTTAGTAGGATGGATAGCTGGTTGTGTTAGTAAAAGTATAATTAAAGCAAAACAGAATTTGACATAACACTTCCTTAATAAATAAAAATATGACAATAGAAGAAAGCAAGGCGATGTGGAACATCGAGAAGAGTAATGTTGACCAAGTTAACTTTACTAAAGAGATGAAGGCTTTATATAAAGCCGTGGATAAAGTTATCGAAAATGGTATTATTACTTATGAAGACTTCACTAACGATACTATTGATGAACTTACTACCTTAATGGTACAAGAAGGTAAAGGAGAAATTGATACTGCAGATAGAGTGGAACAAATAGATCTAATGTGTAAGCGTTTAACTAAGAGATATGAAGAAAAATATAACGCCAGAGAGCTTGGAACAGGAATTACAGAACTTTCAACAGATAGTGCAGAAGTATCAGACCCTGAAAAACTACACGAATCCGAATGTATCGCTGAGGAGAGCGTTAGCGATAATACAGAGATTGAATAAAGAAAAATATTTAGGTTATAGAATTGATTGATTATGGTAAAATATTGTGCAAAAACAAAGAACGCTAATATCTACAAAGTAAATTTTGAGAAAGAAGAATTCGAACCTGTTAGTTACTTTAGTGATATTGACTATCGTTATATTATACCAGAAGATGGTATTTTAGAGATAACTGATGAAGATGGTAATAAGAAATCTATTGAAGTGAAACAGTATGATATGGTACTTAAGATGTATAGTACCACTGATAATTATCAGGATAAGGAGTATATAGTAATAGATAATCCAGAATTGAAGGACTATTATCGTAGAAGAATTGAGAGACTGGAAGCTGATAGAAAAGAGAGAGAATTAGCAACGAATGAGAAAGGTTGTTGTGATTATGGACTTACAGGAACAGTGTAATGGAAAAGATTTTAATCACAGATGGTCGTATCGTAGTATACGATACTGACACTAACAGCATAGGATATTGTAGCCCAACATATGCATATAGTAATGAAATGTACTCTCCACAGAAGAATGGACAAGTAATCACATAGACTCAGGTAATTGATGTTAATGCTGGTGATATTATCATCTCATTGCGTTATTACTCTAATAAGGAGCATAAGGAAATGACTGAAGTAATGGTCATTACAGATAAAGTTGCTGCTTATGATCTGAATAAAGCTATAGAAAAGATGAAGTATCACATAGAATACAAGGAAGAGAAAAATGAATCTTGTTGATATAGTAGGCGGTAAAGTAGTAATTCATCCTGATCTATACTTTGTACCAGCATTCAAAAGACTATATGAACATGATACTTCAGAAGACAAAGTTCATCAAGAGCTTGTTATTACTTATATAGTACTTATGCACAAGTGGAGTAGTCCATATAAGAAGAGTATGGATGCTTGTACTAGAGAAATAAGACTCAAAGAACAGGTATTCGAAGATCCAAACTATGAACTTACTGAAGAAGAAAAGGTAGCTGAATAGGAGTACATAGATTGGCAAAATACTAGAATACTAAAGATGCTAGATGCTCAAATGAACAAATTAGACTCAGTTACTAAGTGGTATGAAGAGTCATTAGATGATTGTTTGGATGAGAAGAAGATCAAAGATCTACTAGCTGGAATGGGTTCTACAGCTAATACTATTAAGAGTATAGAAGCATTAAAATCTATGGTTCAAGCTGAGGAATTAACTATGGGTAAAGTAAAGGGAGATGCCAAGGTTAATCCTTATGAGTTGGCAGGATAATACAGTTAAAGATAACCAAAATTAAACAATACGTTTATAATAATATAATTTTGAATAAAATGAAAAAGCAAGTAAATATTGTAATTGATATGAATAAAACCCAAGAAGAAGTATGGCAGCAGATGGAAGAAGCATATGCAGTTTTACATAAACTTGGTCAAAGAAAACCTTGGTATAAGAGACTGTTCTCTTGGTTTTGATATTTAAAAGTCTGACAGGGACAGACATTAAATATTCCCTGGCACATATTGGGGTATAACGTAATTGGCAGCGTCGCCGGCTCTAACCCGGTATGATTTGTGTGGGTTCGAATCCTACTACCCCTGCCAGGTCTCTC
>ENA-OPDA01000839-OPDA01000839.1-human-gut-metagenome-genome-assembly--contig:-NODE-839-length-21893-cov-11.102253_pt1 | contig 21893 bp, 20 predicted proteins | sample MGYA00241253_ERZ501486 | MGnify/ENA primary metagenome ERZ501486 (study PRJEB25962, sample SAMEA2042510) | human gut metagenome | biome: human gut; feature: human-associated habitat; material: faeces... | reverse complement strand
CTAAGTTTTGTTTGGAGTTCTTTTCGATGCGTTTTAGTCCATATGACATGCATGTGGAACGACTTGCCGCTGCCCGAAGGCCCCAGGCAAAAGAAGTTCGAGTTGTCCGTCAGCTTGTTCTTTCCCTCCTTTCCGGTGATGTCGATGGCCACCGGCACGCCCTGGCGGTCGGTGTAGTAGATTTTCAGCGGCGTTTCCTCGCTGTGCTGGATATGTTCCTTATACATCAGGCACATGGCTGCGTCGCTCAGGGTCAGGAAACGGTCGTAGTCTTCGTTCAGGGCATAGCAGTTGCCGGGAAAAGAGGCGACGAACAGTTCCAGTTGGTTATAGGCGTGCTTGCTGATGTGGATGCCCATGCGACCGAAGGCATTCTCCAGATAATTGGTGCATTTCTGTATGTCTGTGTCGGCAGATACCCCTACAACAAGATTGAAATGACTGTACACGAGCATCTTGCTCTCCCTGGCAACTATCTCCTGCACACGCTTGATGTCCTCCACGGCCATCTGGTTGCCGGGATTGGGGATACTTGCGTGACGGTTCTTCTTTTTGTCGAGTGCCGCCAGTTCTCGCTTTTGGTTGGGCAGGAAGATGATCTGGTTATAGACCACCGTCTCGGCTTCCGGTATGCTGTCGATGACGGACAGCAGGTCAACGGGCATCTCCGCATTGTTCACCTCTATATTGGTATAGGGCCTGACAAGCGAAGGCAGCGCGGCACAGTCCACGTCCACGAGGCTGTACACCTTGCAACGCTTGCCGCCCATCGAGACCGTCTCATCGTCCACCTTGAAGTTGGTCATCGAGACAATCCTGTCCTTGAAGTTCATGGCGAAGTAGCGGTCAACGAACGCATTCGCCTGGGGCTTATCCAGAAACTCCGCTTGTATGCCCGCGTCATGGAGCTGGTCATGCACCTTGCGTATCTTCACGAGGAAGTCGCGCCACTTCTTGCCGTCGAAAGAGAACAGGCTGCTTTTTTTTGATTCCTGCGTAATGGTCAGGTAGCATACGCTGTCCGTGTACATCCGGCCTTTGAAGTACCGGAAATAGGCGGAGGATAGGAACTCGTGCCGGTCGCCCGTCACATCCTCGAACTGCTTGCGCACGAACACGTCCTGCTTGTGTATCGCATAGCCTTCGCCCAGCGTCTGTGCGACGGCGGTGAGCAGGCTTGTGAACTCGTAGTAGCTGTCGATGTTGGCCGAATACTTCTGCACGGGGTTCTCCATCCGCAGGACGGCCGAGTATTCCCCGGTCTTGGTGTACAGCACCCCGATGCCGTCCACGTCCTCCACGGTGAAATAGATGTCCTGGAAGATGCGCTTGCGCTTGCCGCCCGTGCCGAAGGCATGGACCGAAATGGCCATGCCCGCACAGAGGGCGATGAAAATCAGTATGATGTACAGTGTCATTGTCGGTTGCTTTCTGCTTAAGTAAGGGCAGACTCGCCTGTTCCAAAGCGGGCCTGCCCGGGTTCAACATTCAATAGGCCACGCGCTCTCCGTCATGGCTTTTTCTTTTTTCATATCTTCTTCGAGCGGGCATAGACATACACTCCTTTCCGGTTCTTCTTGGTGTGAAGACCTTTCCTTTGCTTGAGGATGATGAGCGAGATGCCCACAGACAGGATGACGGCCAATACCACCAGTCCGGCCACGAAACCGGCAAGGCAGTAGGCAATGACGAAACCGACAATGGCTCCGCCTGCCGAACCCGCCGCCCAGTAGATATACCGTCCTTGTATGCCCATGAACTCAAGAGGCCGCTGAAGCCCCTTGAACAACGGGTAGTCCGGATAGCGTTCGTCCCTGCCTTTCATCGCGTCTCCTTTTTAGCCACCGATACCGAAAAACAGCGGAAGTGCCTGTGCCGCCGCAATCAGGAAGATGCAGGCGCCCACGACCATCATGATTTTCTTCTTGACATCCTGCTCTTCGTTGTTCATCGCGATATAGACGCTGATGGCGCCCACGATGGCCACGACTCCGGCGATAGCATAGCACAGCTTCACCATGATGGGTACATACTTGGCGATTTCCTCTGCCACGGTGGTCAGGGCGTTGGTTCCGGCCGTGTAGTCGCCTGCGGTGTTCTGCGCCATCAGTGTGGCAGGCCCCGACACCAACAGAATGGCGAGCATCGCAACCTTGTACAATACTGCGCCTACGATTCTTTTCATTGCATTCTTTAACTTCTTCATTCTCGTTACTTTTAGTGATTACTATCATTGATATTCTGAATCTCTTTTCTATATGCGGTAGCCGAAAAAGGCCGGGAATACGATGGAGGCGCCTATGATGAACATGCACGCCCCGAACAGCATCAGGATGGATTTCACGATGCCGTCCTCTCCCGTGTTCCATTTGATATAGATCTGGAGCGCGGATATGACGGCCAGCACGGAGGCGACCGCATAACAGATGTAAAGGACGTACAGCATCATCGTCACCACGAAGTCGTGCATGGTGGCAAGCGCATCCGCTCCCCATGAATAGTTTACGGCTCCGCTCTTGGCGAAGGCGAAGCAGGGAACCGTGAGCATCAGCAAGGCGCATACTGTCTTCTTCGTTTTCATCGCTAAATTTTGTCCATCGGTTTCCACGCCATTGCGGGACGGTTCTCCAGACGGCCGCCGGAAACCATCGCCTTGTACATATCGTCCGCTGTGAATGCCTCTGACAGGTAAGGGGTACTGTCCTCCATTTTCGCCTCGGCTTCGGCCTTCATACGGGCAAACCGCTCTTCGGCCGATTCCTTGTCTGTGTCTGCCGCGCCGTCCTGTATGGAAGTGCCGGAATTATCAAATGCGGTCTCGTACTTCTCCGTTCCGACGTTGAATCCGGTCTCGCTTTCCGTCACCGCCACGCTGTCCTGCCCGTTATCGGGGTCGAGTTCAAAGACTTCCTCGTCCGTCCTGCCCTGGCTTCTCTTTCGGTACAGGTCCCTGGCGATGTTGGCCGCATAGTAAACGACGTAGATTGCCGTCAGAATGATTGCGAATATAAAGTATGATTTCATATCCTAATATGAATTTTATTTTGTATTCAAAATTTGATTTGCAAAGAAAATCCATCTGTTCTATATTAAGAAATAATTGAAATACAAATTGCTGCTTCCTTAATAAGATTTATGGTATTTCTAAAAATCATACTCTAAAATCATATTCTGACATCTGTTTCATACTTGAAAATGCGCATTGGCAGACAAAAAAGAAGCCCTCCGTCAGGAGAGCTTCATAAATTCCGACACGCTGGCCGGGTCAGCGTCTTTTGCCTCTTAAATAGTCGTTCAGGTCTTTGTAGCCGTCGTACCGGTAGGCTTCGTTGTTGACTTTCCCGGTGAACAGCATGGCGATGGTTTCCACAGTCTTCTGTCCGGCAAGGTCATTGTCGAGGTAGCAATGGATGAACGGATATTCCTGCAAGTGTCCCAATGCCTTTTTAAGGTTGTTTACGGAGTTCATCACGAGATGGTCGCAAGGAACTTCAAGGCATATCTCCCTGTCTCCGGCCTGCCGCAGGGTCATATAGGAGAGAAAGTCCATGAATCCTTCGAAGACGCACACGTGGCCCTGCGTCTCGCCGTGCGTATGGCTTATCAGCGAAACATCCTTATTCTTCAGGCAGCCCTTGTAGTAAGGGTTGCGCACTTCATAGCCTCCTGACAGATTACAGAATGCAAGTCCGAAATAGTGCCGCTTGCGCAACTCATAATGCACTTCCTTGCAGAATATCTTTCCGATGTCGGCATCGATCATCCGGGAATGGAGGTACGACAGCAGCGCATGGTGTCGTAGCGGCACCACCCTTATATCCTTCATTTCCGCTTCCACCGGCCGGAGCATCACCGCCGGAAGCCGAACCCTCGGCAGTTCATTGGTTCCGGTGTGCCGTTCGATGCAGGCCAGCACCTCGCTTACACTGTCCGTTCCGTACAGGTGCTTGCCCAGTTCCACGAGGTCGCCACCGGTGGCCGCCCCGAAGTCATACCATTCATTGAGCCGGTCGTTCACCTTGAACGACGGCGTCTTTTCTTCCCTGAAAGGGGAAAGATACCAGTATTGTCCCCCGCGCGCATTCTTCGGCTCATGGCCGAGAAGTCGCAGGTAGTCCACAATCCGTATTTGTTTCGCTTCCGATATGTTCATGTGCATCCTGTGTTTAGTATGGTTTCTTTATATATACCCGCAAACTAAACCGATACGGCTCAGATGCTGAAATTCTCGTTGTAACGGTATTCCCGGCCATTCTTTTGTATCGCTTTATGTTGAATCAGGAACTTACACAGATTGACCAGGGTATTTCTTCCTCTGGTGTAACCGATGCTGTCATATCCCTTTTTTAGTGCGTCAAGCAATGCCTGATAGCCAAATGAGGTGTTGTCGGAAAAGGCGACTTCCAAAGCAGAACGGTGTAGCTGTTCTGTCATGTCAAGGTATGAAGACAGCCTGTCTTTCTTGTTCATCTTAAATTGATAGTCTTTTACTAAATGAGGAAGCGAGTCTTCTCCGATTTCAAAGGCAAATGGTACAAACTCTTTATCCCTGATATGCATAGCTCTTACTTCGCTGATTCTTCCGTTTTCTATATTTTTGGAGATTTGCAAGATGGTTTCAGCTTTATTATTCAATTCAGTACCGATATGCCCCCTGGTATTGTCATCTCCTTTATTCAGGTGGAGTACCGTATGGATGTGAAGCTCGTAATAGCTTGACCATCTCATCAGCTCATTAATAATATCAAGTGACTCGCTTGGACTGTTGATGTCATGGATTAAGTCGCGTATTCCATCTATGATAACCAGCCCGATATTTTTTTCTTCATGGAGGGCCCATTTGATGATGTCCCTGCGTTGGTCGGGAGTGTATTCGCGGAGAACAAAAAACTCAATGCGGTCATTCTCCTGGTCTATGGGCATACCTGCCAGTTTCAGTATTCTTTGAAGTACCTTATGACAGTGGCATTTGCTCTGTTCCGTATCAATATAAAGGATACGGTTCTTGCACGGAGGCAAGTCAGCTTTGTATTTCAATACCTCTCTTCCAGAAAGCGCCGATGCGACTATGGCGCTTACATTGAAGGTCTTTTTGCTTTTAGGTTTCCCCGTGGATGCACTGAAATTGCCTAATGTGGCTATGGTCACACCGTCAATCTGGACAATCTCTTGAGGGAAATCGTATTGTTCTGTGACATTGAGCCGGATATATTTCAGCAGCGACTTGTATTTCGCCTCGTCTATTCTGTGCGTATCCGGAAACATAAAATTAGATCTTTCCGTTTCCATCTCTTTTTGTTCTGCGTTTACGTTTGTTGTTGTTTTCAAGGCGATACGACATAACATTGGCCTGTTTGTCGATTTCTTCGTAGGAGAAACATGGATTACGTCTTATCCAGTCGTTCAGGTCGTCCCGGAGTACGAATATGTTCTTGCCGTTGGGCTTGTAAACGGTAAGTTCCTTGGTGGATGTCAGCTTATAGACAAAGCTCTTGGATACTTGCAGATACGCTGCAACTTCGTCTATGTTCAGAAAATCCTTTGCCGCATATGCTATCTTTTCCACGTTTTTCAGATGAGCCAGCAGTTCGTCCAGCTTGGCGAAGCGTTGCAGGTAGTTCTCTACTCTTAATATTTCCCTCTGAAAACCCTCCAATGTATTTCCCTCAATGAAGACACTTAGCCTTTCAATGCGGGATAGTATGATGTCCATGTCATTCTTTTTCATAATACGTTGTTTTTAATTGCCATTTCCTGATGGGGTTTCACTTGATTTCTCAAAGCCCAGTCGCACAACTCTTTCCTGTTGAAATAGACGAGTTTGCCGTTGGGCTTGTAATGGGGGATTTGTTTGGAGGCGGTCAGCTTGTAGATGTAGCTCTCTGACAGCCCCAGATAGGCGGATGCCTCGGAAATGGTCAGCACTTCTTTGGTAATCCACATGCGCTCCTTTATCTGACGGACAAAATTCTCTATATTGGGAATTTTATCGACTTCGCCGATTCGCCGCTCCAAGGATTGGATACGTTCGATGGGGTTCTCGGATGTCATTTTGGAAACCATGTTTTCCATCTGTCTGATATATCGGAAAACTGGACTGCTTCCACTGTTTGTTCTTCGTTGTTTCATTTATTGCTAAAATTAAATTTGACAATAGAAGGTTTGCCCTCCGCAGTTATTGATTACGGAGGGCAAAGTTATGGACAGCTTCCTGACTAGCATGTTGATAGTATTGAGTGTCAACGCTTCTATCAACACGACTCTCAACAAATTTGCTTTCTTTTAGTCTATTTCTTTGTCTTTGATTAGCTTTATGTACCGGTCTATTGTCGCGAAGAATTTCTTTTCAGAGATACTCGGTTGTATGTCCTTTATTCTGTTAAGGGTAGAGGATAGGTCATGCTGATTGAGAAATTTCTTACCGGAAGAACTTCTGACAAGCTGCTTTTTGGCAATGACCGATTGCCAGTCATACGGTATGATGTCGTGCATGGCGAGTTTGTCAAGTAGCAACACCAACCGTGTGTTGTTTTTCGATGTGACCGGATTTAACATGGCTTTCTCATATCGGGTGATGACATCGTTCACATCCAGTTGTTCTATAAACAGGCCGACCTCATTGACAAGCTGTACAATGAGGCCGATTGTGTCTTTGTCAATCAATGGCTCATAGGAATCTGGCAAAGGGGGCTGTTCTGATTGACGGCTGTTTTGGAAACTTTGTATCCGGGATTTTGTTTGGAGATGTTCGGATGTATTGAATGTATCGAGCAATTTTTTAATTTGGGTTTCGTCCAAGGTAGACTGACTGAAGTATTGGCATACCAGCTTTTCATGCTTTTCCAATAGCTCTGAAACAATGCAATAATTCTTCTGATGTTCATTCTTGCTCCAAGCGTCAGTAGCATCGTGGTATTGCGTCGAATGAATAAAGTCAAGCATGAAGCGCCTGTAACATTTTCTGTGAGTTAGGACTTCAGCTTTATAGACTTCATGGGCTTGATAGACCAACCGGAATAACCCTTGTTCACCGGTTTGCGCAGGAGTCTTTCCGGCTCCGCGCATCGCTCTTTTCAAAAAGAGAGAGGAGCAAAGTTAAATTCTTTGTCATTGCTTGATTGAATTTGATGTTAGGTAATATATGCTTTAGCCTTTCTATCAGAGGCTGTTGCTTCCTTTTTTATTGTACAACTATTATACTCATCAGCAATTCTTTTCAATTCTATGTCATAGGTATCCAGTTTCCCTTTACTTATGATCGACCGGAAATTGCATCTTAGGCTTTCCCGGTTTATGGGCTTGCCTTCTCGAATTTGAAAGCAGTTGGCGCATTTTGTCCAAAAGTCAAAAGGATTATCTGCTCTGAATGACAAATAAACGAAGTACATGAGTGATACCTGACTTTTTATCCATAATACAGGCCGGGTAAATACCGTTTCATCAAAAATTCCCATGAATATATCAATTGAAGTGGTTGGCGAAATATATCCGCCATTGATGAGCCCTGAAAATACCGCTTGTTTCTTTTCTTCGCTTTTGTCTGAATAGAACACCTCTTTGCCAATGTGGATAATCCGCCCTTTATTTTCCACTTTTTCTTTTGCGGTTTCTTCAATATGGTTAAATTCTTCACAGATGGCTTTTAGTCTGGTGTCAAATCTATCCATCCACCCTAAGCGTTTAATCGAGCTGTAACCTGACTTAAAACATGCTATATGGGGAGCTTTTCCGTTGATTAGAAAACATTTTCCGCCTTTTACCCATAAATTCTTCTTGTTCCATTTGCCAAAAGCCAAATATAAAAAATATGCCAGCAAGCGTTGCTCCTTAATCCATTCGACAGGTTTTACAAACTTCGCTTTGTCAAAAATCCCATTAAAGACATCGAGCGTTGTATCAGGAGCAATATACTTGTATTTTATCAGCTCGTTGTACATCTTGGTTATATCTTCTGGACTTTGTGGGGTATAGAAGGTCTCAATCTCACACGATGACTCTAAGGGCGAAAAGTCCACTTCTGGATAAAGGGATTTCGCGTATTCGTAGAATTTGGTCCTGTATTTAGGGATACTGCATGTGCTGATTCTATACGAGGTAGTATGGCTCCATTGTTTCTCGAAATCTACATAAGTTCGTGGAAATTTGCATATAGAAGATACTGCAAATGCAATGACTCTCAGTTGTAGTGTTTTTGTATCCGGAGCTGGCTGGAAATGATTGTCCAACAGTTCGGCATCAACGGCTCTTTGCAAAAGGGTTGCTACTTGCTCATTGGCCAGCGTCTCTACCAAATCCTTGTATTGGCCTTTTTCTTCACGCTGATACTGCCTGCATATTTCAAATAATGACTGTAACCTTTTAATAGAATCAATAAGTAGTGTCACGCAAGCAGTAGGAGTTATGTCTTCCTTGTGTTTTGCCAGATACTTTTTTATTTCGTCTGTATATCCTATGCTTGTAATTTGCCGTGCAAGGGAAGGGGATGGCTCTTGGCTTATATATTGCTGTATGTCTGCCGTCCATTCCGCTAACATTAATAACTGAGGTGTAAGAAAAGAAAAATCCAGAATAGTGTCTATGTCTATCCCATATTTTAATTCTCCCAGAATCTTGTTTATCTTGGCTACTTTTATAACGAAATCTTGTCTTGTCATAAATCAAATGCTGTTAACCGATTTCCGGAATAAGTGATACTGCGTTCTGCTTGTTCTTATCAAGAACCTTGGCATATATTTGTGTCGTGGAAAGTTCTTTGTGCCCGAGCAGTTTTGATACGGTATAGATGTCCGTGCCCAAGTCGAGCATCAGGACTGCGAAGGTATGGCGCCCGCAATGGAATGTTAAATTTTTCTTTATTCCTGCAGTCATGCTCCATCGTTGCAACTCTACGGATGTCCAGGAGCCGTATGTGAATCCGGTAAAAACAGGATCTTCTGGATTTCCTCTTTCTCCAAGATATTTTTCCGCTTGAGGTGAAATATCCAAATATTCTTGGCCGCCGGTCTTTTTCTGTTTGAAGATAATTCTTGTGAACTCACCAAATTTTTGCACGTCTCCCCACAAGAGTTTTTGGATGTCGGATTTACGCAATCCAGTCAGGCAGGAAAAGAGGAACGCACGTTTAAGTACGGGATAGCGGCACGGCGTTTCCGCTAATTTTCTGACTTCCTCTAATGTCAGATAATCACGCTTGACCTCTGCATCTTTGAACCCTTCAATTCCGCGTAATGGATTGACGGCAATAATCCTTTCATCATAAGCATGGTTGATACAGGCGCTAAGTTTTCTGAAATAGGACGCTTTCGAATTTTGAGACAGACCTTGAAACACATCACGTTCTCTGCGCGGCCCCCTGCGTTTGTGTGTGTCCTTTTCAACACTTTCTAAGAAATCTTTGAACCCCAAAATAAATTCTGGTGTAACATCTCTGAAAGTTGTTTTCTCATCGCAGTACAGCTCCAGATAACGCAAGCAACTTTGCCAGTTGCCATAGTTACCTCTTGTATCTGGAGTATTCCGTTCTTTAACCATGTTACGGTAATATTCCAGAAATGGAGTATCCTCCTTGAATTGATGTGTGAATGTATATTCCCCGTTTTGAATCTCAATTAAACGCTTTGATTTAATTGCTTGAGCCGTTGCTAAAGTCTGTCGGTTCTGTTCCCGCTCGATAGGTGTTTTTGCTTCTATCAAGTATAGTTTCAGGTATTCTTTGTGACGCTTCCCGTTTCTATATATGTCAAGATACAGGCTGATGTTTCCATTGCTCAGCTTCTTCTCACGGAGTTTGACCGGTTCCTTTTGTGCGATAGTTTTCTTTGCCATGACTGTTTCCTGCTTTATTGGTTATTAAATTTTCCCTTTGTCGGGGGACAGTTTTTTGTCCCTCATTAATGGTCCGGGGGACAAACTGGGGACAAAAATAAGGAAAAAATATGTAATTACGAAGAAAACATGAAGAAAAAGAGAAAATATATATCCTGAAAAGTGCCTGATAATATGCATTTTACAGATATGTATTTTCTCTTTTTATGATTTTCTTTTCTTTATATCACTTTCCTATGCAGAAATGTTTGAAGATGTTGCTTAATACTTCATCTGTGGTTATTTCGCCACCTACAATTTCTGTTAGGTGAAAAAGACATTGGCGAAGGTCCTCACTTATCAAATCACCAGAAAGTTGGGTATTAAGGCCCTCTTGGACACGGTGGATAGATGAAAGGGCATGACTGAGTGCCTCATAGTGGCGTAGGTTGCTTACAACAACACTATTTTGAGACATGTCAGGTGTAATCGTAAACTCAATTAGTTGTTGTTGTAAATCATAAAGCCCATCTTTGTTTTTAGCAGATAGAGGTATAGTAACATATTTTGATGGAATGCCATCTGATATTGACATATATGAGCAGTCCGCAGTATCTTTATTTGTTATATTGTTTTCCAATGATTTCTTTATATTTTCATTAAGTAAATCAAACTTATTGAGTATAATTACAAGGTGCTTGTCTTTACATCTTGGTATAATTTGCTCTGACAGTTGCTTATATTGCTTTTCTGCACAAGTAGCATCTATGACCCATAGAACTATATTTGCTTGTTCTAATTTTTGGAAACTACGTTTGATGCCAAGGGATTCAATAGCATCCGTTGTCTCACGTATGCCAGCTGTATCAATAAAGCGGAATGTTATTCCTTCAAGGTTTATAGTATCTTCAATAACATCGCGTGTAGTACCATGGATATCACTTACTATGGCACGTTCTTCATTTAGTAAGGCATTCAATAATGTTGATTTTCCTGCATTTGTTTCTCCAACGATAGCTACAGGAACTCCATTTTTTATGGCATTGCCCATATTGAAAGAATTTGTTAGTAGACTTATTACCTTTTCTATTTGATTAGCTATATCTTTAAGTTCTGAACGGTCTGCAAATTCTAATTCTTCATGATCGCTGAAGTCAAGTTCAAGTTCCATTAGAGATGTAAGTTGAAGTAATTTATCACGTAAGAGTGATAATTCTTTACTGATGCCTCCACGCATTTGATTTATTGCCATGTGGTGTGTAGCTGCTGATGTTGCAGAAATTAAATCTGCAACAGCTTCTGCCTGACTTAGGTCCATCTTCCCGTTAAGAAAGGCTCTTTGTGTATATTCACCAGGGCCGGCTGAGCGGCATCCATTTTTGATTAATAATTGCATAATGTTTTGCAATATATATGATGACCCATGACATGATATTTCTACTGAATTTTCTCCTGTATATGAATGCGGTGCTCTGAAAATACTTACAAGAACTTCGTCAATGATTTCTTTTTCGTTATTTTTTATTAGGCCATAGGTTATGGTATTCGCAGCCTTTTTACTTAATGGCATACACTTTTTTCCCACTGGATAAAAAATCTTATCAGTGATGCTTATAGCATCTTGTCCTGATATTCGTATTATGCCTATAGCTCCACCATTCGCTGTTGCAATTGCACATATTGTATCTTGTATATCCATTTTATATAGCCTCAATGTTGTAGGATAATTTAATGTTTGATTTATAAATAAAAAGTAGAAATATATAAAGACTTTAAAACTTAGTGTTATTGAATATGTATCATATAAATATGGCTGCCTCATTACTTATCTTTGAGACAGCCATTATATTATTGATAATATATTACTGGTATCATATCATCTATCTGATTCTATCTGCAGCTCTGACTAATGCTTCATCTGCGAGTATAGCTCTTCTTGCCATTAAATATAAAATAACAGCTATAAGTGGAAGTATTGATGTAAAGGAAATTTTGTAATGTCCTATAGATTCCGTTAAATTTATTGCAAACACAGCGTAAACTGCATACCATCCTAAGATTAATAATATGTTAAATATACAGAACCGACTTTGTACAATTCTGTTGTGATACATAAAAATTGCAATCAGCGAAATCGGACATGTAATCAGTAAAGTTGCAAAAAGGACCCATACAGAATAATTATGACTTCCATTCGGCATCGTAATCCACAAATTAAACATTGTAGATGTGGAATTTATATTTCCATCTGCAACAAAATGTCCTAACGGCAAGCATAGACAGATTATATTTAAAATTAATGCTGCCAAAAGGAATAAAGTTTGTTTCCTTTGTATCATTGCATATCTTTTAAATTGTCTTTTTGACCGTCACGCCAATATATATTGCCATCAATGAATTCTTGAGTAGCTAACAATGTCGGTTTAGGGAGTTTTTCATAATATCTTGATATTTCTATTTGCTCTCTATTTTCAAAAACCTCTTCTAAACTATCATTGTATGAAGCAAATTCTGCTAGCTTCTTACTTAAATCTTGTTTTATTTCTACAGAAATTTGGTTTGCACGTTTTGAGATTATAGCAACACTTTCATAAATGTTGCCTGTCTCATCACATAAATCCATAATGTTTCTGGTTACGGTGTTTGATGGTGCTTTTGATTTTTTGTAGTCCATATTCTTTATGTTATATTTATTTCTCTTTGGTATATTTCTTACAAGATGATATGTATTTTTCTGCTAATGCCTTATTCTTTGAGTCTGGATATTCATTAATGAATCCATAACATTCGTCTTCTGCATCTCGATAGCGGTCTATTTTCTTTGATTCAACGCTTTGTTCTGCCAATTCGAATTTACTTTTCATTATTAAAACAGCAAAGTCTTCGCGCAAAGAACTGTATGGATAATCATTGATTGCGTTTTGTGCCGTTATAATACATGCTTCATAATTACTTCCTCCACTTGTACAATTACCAAAATATGTACCTAAATTATAATATAATTGTGCAGAATATAATTCTTTTTTTACAAGTTTATCCTGTAATTCGAAAAGGCGTTTCTGTGCTTTACCTTTTAAAGAGGCTTCTGGATATATATCCAAGTATTCTTGAAAAGCAGCAATTGAATTTACTGTCTGTGTTTGATCTAATCTTGGTTCCGGTGTACTCATAAACAGGCTTTCGCCAATGTAGAATGAGGCCATTTCTGAATAAATACCTTTGGGATATGTCTTATAGTATTTTTTAAAAGTCATTGCAGCACTTTCATAGTCCTTGTCACAAAATTGTGCCATTGCAAGCATATATAGACTTTCTTCAGCATTGTCTGTTCCTTTTTGAATTGTTACAAGTTCTTCAAGCAAAGTAATTGCCTGTGTATATTTGCCATACGCAAAACACTCTTTTGCATATTCATACTTATAATTATAGTCTTGTGACTTATAAACTTGATTGAATTCGTGTGCACATCCAGAAAACAACACGACAGCAAATATGGAGATGATAATATTATTCTTCATAATTCAATATTTGGCTTGCAAAAGTACATATTATTCTATTAAGTAACAAAGTTTTGAACTTATTTTTAAGAAAAAATATCTTTATTAGGTGATTTCTTTGTAATATTTGTATTTTTGCATCTTGAATTGTTATGTATTTATAATATTCTTATTGTGTTTATTGTTATATGAAAGGTTTTAAGCTTACCTCAAATTATAAGCCGACAGGGGATCAACCTGAAGCTATTAAGCAATTAACAGAGGGGATACTTAATGGTGAAAAGTCACAAGTGTTACTTGGAGTAACTGGATCGGGTAAAACTTTCACGGTTGCAAATGTTATCGCCAATGTAAATAAACCAACGTTAATTTTAAGCCATAATAAGACACTTGCAGCTCAGCTTTACAGTGAAATGAAATCTTTTTTCCCTGATAATGCGGTGGAGTATTATGTATCATACTATGATTATTATCAGCCTGAAGCATATTTACCACAGACGGATACATATATTGAAAAAGATCTTGCTATTAATGAGGAAATAGACCGTTTACGTTTATCTGCTGTTTCTGCATTGCTGTCAGGAAGGAAAGACGTTATTGTCGTATCGTCAGTCTCCTGTATTTATGGTATGGGCGGACCTGTTGAAATGGCAAAAAGTATAATATCTTTAAAGCGAGGCCAGATTTTAGATCGCAATGACTTCTTGCGTAGCCTCGTAGGAGCTTTGTATGTTCGAAATGACATAGAACTCAAGAGAGGCAATTTTAGGGTTAAAGGAGATACTGTTGATGTATTTATGGCTTATAGTGATTATGTTCTTAGAATTTCATTTTGGGATGATGAGGTTGATAGTATTGAGGAAATAGATTCAATTGATTTTCATCGAATTGCTTCTTTTGATAATTATCAAATTTATCCTGCCAATATTTTTGTAACATCAAAAGAGCAAACTGAACTTGCTATACGTAAAATACAAGATGATTTGTTAAAGCAAATATATTACTTTAATGAATTGGGGGATAATATTAAAGCTCAGCGTATTAAGGAACGTGTGGAGTATGATATGGAAATGATAAAAGAATTGGGCCATTGTTCGGGGATAGAAAATTATTCACGATATTTTGATGGACGTGAAGCAGGACAAAAACCATATTGTCTTTTGGATTTTTTCCCGTCAGATTATCTGATGGTGATAGATGAGAGTCATGTGAGTGTTCCTCAAATTAGTGCTATGTATGGTGGCGATAGGGCGAGAAAGACTAATCTGGTTGAATATGGATTCCGTCTGCCGGCAGCATTTGATAATCGTCCATTAAAGTTTGAAGAGTTTCACTCTATGATACATCAGGTAATTTATGTTTCTGCAACTCCTGCAGATTATGAATTGGAGGAAGTCGGAGGGGTTGTTGTTGAGCAGGTTATACGTCCAACAGGATTGTTGGATCCGGAAATAGAAGTAAGACCAAGTGAAAATCAGATTGATGATCTCATGGAAGAGATTGTTATACGTAATGGGAAAAATGAACGTACGTTGGTTACTACATTGACAAAGCGTATGGCTGAAGAGTTGACTGAATATTTGCTTAATCACGATGTTAAAGCTAATTATATACACAGTGATGTCGCTACTTTGGATAGAGTGAAAATTATGAATGATTTACGTGAAGGCGTTTTTGACGTTCTTGTTGGAGTGAACTTATTGCGTGAAGGGCTTGATTTGCCTGAAGTCTCGCTTGTCGCGATACTGGATGCGGATAAAGAAGGTTTTTTGCGTTCACACAGATCGTTGACTCAAACTGCAGGCCGAGCGGCGAGGAATGTAAATGGTAAAGTAATTATGTATGCTGACCATATTACTGCAAGTATGCAGATGACGATAGATGAAACTGCAAGGCGTCGCGAAAAGCAGTTGAAATATAACGAAGAGCATAATATTACTCCTAAACAAATTGTTAAGGTAATAAATCATGATACATTGGGATCTGCTAGTATTATTGATATGCCAGTTGCAAACAAAAAGTATGAGGCTTATATTGAAGAAGACCATGTCGCATTTGCTGCGGATCCTATTGTAACCAAGATGAATAAAGATCAGTTGTTAAAAACAATTGCAAATACACAAAGGATGATGAAAAAAGCGGCAAAAGATCTTGACTTTATACAGGCTGCACAATTTCGAGATGAATTAATTCGTCTGCAAAATATACTTGATGGTCAATATTGATAATTATAAAAACATTATGTAGTAATTTATATCGGTGCTTATTTGTTGCTATTCTAATTCTAGTTGTTAAATTATGCTTATTGTTGCGCCTATAACTTTTAATTTATTAATTTTGCAAAAATATATATTCGTATGAAACTGATTTTTATCCTTTCTATGTATTTGATTCCAATGATTGGTTTGGCACAGAGTGTTTGGGAAGCACCTAATGCCGAGGATCATAAAGTCACAACAAGTACATTTATTGATAATAAAGAGAATTCGGAAGCTAAATATTTAAAAGGAGCAGTTCCTGAGGTTGATGGAAAAGTTGAATGGCGCTTAGATATTGATGTCCCAAAGAAAAATGCTCAGGATATATACGATATAATATTTGATTGTTTTACGAGTTTAACTAAAACAGAAAATCAACTTGAAGGTAGTCGTATTTCACTTATCAATAAAAAGGACCATATTGTAGTTGCTAGTATGAAAGAGTGGCTCGTTTTTACAGATAAATTATTGTCTTTAGACAGAACGAAATTTAATTATACTTTAATCGCATATTGTAAAGATAACCATCTTACGGTTACAATGGGACGTATATTATATGTTTATGATGAAGAACGCGTTAGAGGTGGATATGTGTATAAAGCAGAAGAATGGATTAATGATGAAAATGCATTAAATCGTAAACAGACACGTTTGTTGCCTGGTTCTGCAAAATTTAGAAGAAAGACCATTGATCGTAAAGATTATATTTTTAATACAATTAAAGAAAATGTTTTGAAATAAGCTTATTTTTGATATTTTTATTTAAAAGCAATGATTGTAAATACAGATGATAATAACAAGAAATTTAATTCTTGTGGGAAATATGGAAGTCGAGGTGAACGCTTTATGTTTCTTCGTAATATATTAAATATTATTTTCATGTTGGGAGCATTGATTGGTATGGTAATTTATTTTAAAGTAGATCATCAAATTGGCACAATCGTAATATTGTCTTCCATGTTATTTAAAATTGTTGAATGTGTTTTTCGCTTCATAAAATGAGTAAAAGGCTATTAATAGGGATAACGTATATATTATTTTGTTTATCGGTCTATTCACAAGACTATAATCAGTTAACGGATACGGGCGAGTTTACACAGGCGGGATCAAATAAAAGTTCAAAAAGTGATACACTTTCATCTGGGAATAAAGAAATTCCAAAAGGATTGAAAGTTTGGACTATTGATGAACGTTTTGGGGAACGTACGGCTGCTGTACCAGATACAATGCAGCATATGTATATGAACTCAATTTTTACAACAGGCCTGCGTGGAGAATACAATACTACAGGAAACTTAGGAGCGCCACGTATTAGTCGTATTTATATAGATAGAGATGAAACGTCCCAGTTTGTATTCACACAACCATATGATTATTTTTTGACGCCTGTCAACAAATTCCTTTTTACGAACACTCTTTCGCCGATTACCAATATTTCTTATGATGAATGTGGTGATAGAACAAATGGTGAAGATCATTTTAAGGCAATTTTTGGTGTTAATGCAGGTAAAAAGTTAGGCGTAGGTTTTAAGTTTGATTATATCTATGGCCGTGGATATTATCAAAATCAGAGCACGTCGCATTTTAATTATACTATGTATGGCTCATATCTAGGTGACAGATATGATGCTCATATTTTATTATCAACTAATCACCAGAAAGTGACGGAAAATGGTGGTATAACTGATGATAGGTACATAACACATCCTGAAGCATTTGATGATAATTTTAGGGAGAGTGAAATACCTACCGTTTTAGAACAAAATTGGAATCGTAATGATAATCAACATATATTTTTCACACACCGCTATAATTTGGGATTTAATAGAAAAGTAAAAATGACAGAAGAAGAGATTGCTGCACGAAAGTTCGCAATAGCTTCTCAAAAGGAGAATGAAACAAATAAGGCAAAAGAAGAGGCACGGAAGAAAGCTATTAAGGAAGGACGTGAATTTGATGAAAATGCATATGATGAGAAAAAGACATTTTCAGGGCGTCCTGACAATGCTATAATAGCAGGTGATGAACCTGCCGATACGACTAATACAGCAAGCGATAGAATAGTTCTTGATAAGACAGCCGCAGATAGTTTGCTTAACGTTCATATAGACAATAAAAATGTTGCTAATGTGGATACTGCATGGATGAAGGATGAATACGTGCCAGTTACAAGCTTTATACATACTTTAAAGTTTGATAATTATCGTCGTATATATCAAGCATATAGAACTCCTGAAAATTATTATGCAAATACATTCCCTGTTAATGAGAAGTTTGAAGGGGATTCAATTTATGACAAGACTAACCATTATTCATTAAAAAATACATTTGCTATAGCATTGCTGGAAGGTTTTAATAAATGGGCAAAAGCAGGACTAAGGGCTTTTGTTACATCAGATTTACGGCATTTTAGTTTGCCTGATTCTTTAGGCGGAACAAGTAGCTATAACGAACATAATTTGAGTGTTGGTGGTCAATTAATAAAAAAACAAGGAACAACGTTGCATTATGATGTTACAGCTGAAGCATGGCTTGCAGGAGAAGACGCCGGACAATTGAAAGTTGATGCAAACGCAGATCTTAATTTTCGTCTGTTTAATGATACTATAACTCTAGCTGCACGGATGTTTTTTTATCGCCTTAACCCAACATTTTATTATAGACATTATCATTCAAAACATTTTTGGTGGGATAATGATGGTCTTAGTAAAGAAATACGTACCCGTATAGAAGGTGTCTTTTCTTTAAGGCGTACTCATACTACATTGCGTGTAGCTGTTGATGATTTAAAAGATTATACATATTTGAGTCAGAGTTATACAATTACTGATAATTTTAATCGGGCAGGGAATGTGGTTTCTGTAAAGCAATGCTCTGGGAATATAAATCTATTCACTTTGCAATTGTCACAGGATTTTAAATTTGGCCCTCTTAATTGGGAAAATCAGATAACATATCAGAAATCAAGTAACGAAGAAGTTTTGCCTGTTCCTCTGTTAAATATATACACTAATTTATATTTTAAGTTTAAGGTCGCTCGTGTGTTAAGTGTTGATCTCGGGGCTGATTTGCGTTATTTTACAAAGTATAAAGCGTTGGATTATAGTCCGGCATTAGGTCAATATACCGTACAGGACAATGGTGAGAATAATGTTGAAATAGGGAATTATCCTTATGTAAATGTATACGCCAATTTACATCTAAAGCATACGCGATTTTTCATTATGATGAGCCATGTTAATGCAAGTGCAGGTGAATATTTCCTCGTTCCTCATTATCCTTTGAATGGAAGAGTGCTACGTTTTGGTGTGTCATGGAACTTTTTCAACTGATAGTAATCTTGCAACATTGACTGATGAAATAAATTTTATTGTTGATTAGTCTTTTATTAAAGTTTATATTAATTTTGTTAGAAAATATCAAATTATGCCTCAAATATCAGTACGTGGATTAGAAATGCCGGAGTCGCCAATAAGAAAATTAGCTCCGTTAGCGACAGCTGCTAAAAATCGCGGAATAAAAGTATATCATCTTAATATAGGACAGCCTGATCTGCCTACACCCAAAGTTGCTATTGACGCTATACGTAATATTGATAGAGAAATTCTTGAATATTCACCATCACAAGGATATCTTGGATACAGAAAGAAGCTTGTGAATTATTATAAAAAGTACAACATTAATGTAAGTCCTGATGATATTATAATAACTTGTGGGGGAAGTGAAGCTGTTCTTTTTGCTTTCATGTCGTGTCTAAATCCAGGAGATGAGATAATTGTTCCTGAACCTGCATATGCTAATTATATGGCTTTTGCTATTTCTGCTGGAGCAAAAATAAGGACTATTGCAACAACTATAGATGAAGGATTTTCTTTACCAAAAGTTGAGAAATTTGAAGAGTTGATAAATGATCGTACACGTGCAATACTTATTTGTAACCCCAATAATCCTACAGGATATTTGTATACAAGACGTGAAATGAACCAGATTAGAGATTTGGTTAAGAAGTATGACTTGTATCTTTTTTCTGATGAAGTTTATCGTGAATATATATATACAGGTTCGCCTTATATCAGTGCATGTCATCTTGAAGGTATTGAGCAAAATGTAGTTCTTATTGACTCTGTTAGTAAAAGATATAGCGAGTGTGGAATACGTATTGGAGCCTTGATAACTAAAAATTTGGATGTACGTCAAGCCGTGATGAAATTTTGTCAAGCCCGTTTGTCACCGCCATTAATCGGACAAATAGCAGCAGAAGCATCTCTTGATGTGCCAGAAGAATATTCACGTAGCGTATATGACGAATATGTGGAACGTCGTAAATGTCTTATAGATGGCCTTAATCGTATACCAGGTGTTTATTCACCTATACCCATGGGGGCTTTCTATACTGTTGCAAAACTACCTGTAGATGATAGTGAAAAGTTTTGCCGTTGGTGTTTGGAAACATTTAATTATGAAGGTGAAACTGTCATGATGGCTCCAGCGTCAGGATTTTATACAACACCTGGAGCCGGATATAATCAAGTACGTATAGCATATGTGTTAAAAAAAGAAGATTTAATACGTGCGCTTTTTATATTACGAAAAGCGCTTGAAACTTATCCGGGGAGGGTTGATGAAGAATGAATTTACCATTATATATAGCAAAGCGTATTTATTCAGACAATAACGCTCAGCAAAAAGTTAGTAAGCCGGCAATCCATATCGCAACAGCAGGTGTTGCCGTAGGGTTAGCCGTAATGATAATTTCTGTATGTATTGTTTTAGGTTTTAAGCATACTATACGTGATAAAGTTATAGGCTTTGGTTCCCATATTACTGTTGCGAACTTTATGACGCTACATGGCTATGAACAGAAGCCTATTGCTATGCCTGATAGTATGATGAATGTATTGAAATCCATTAATGGAGTTAAGCACGTACAACGTTATGCAATTAAACAAGGCATATTGAAGACAGACAGCGATTTTCTGGGAATAGCTTTTAAGGGCATTGCTTCAGAATACGATACTGCTTTTATCCACAATAATATGATAAGTGGTACTATTCCTGCATTTAGTGACAATAAAAGCCATAATAAGATTGTTATATCTAAGATTATGGCGGATATGCTCAAGATAAATACTGGTGATAAGGTGTTTGCATATTTTATTGATAATGATGATGTCAGAATGAGACGATTTACTGTATCAGGAGTTTATCAAACAAACCTTACACAATATGATAAAACAATCTGTTTTACCGATCTTTATACTGCATCCCGTCTTAATGGATGGGACACAGGACAAGTTACAGGTGCAGAACTTATTGTGAATGATTTCAATAAGATTAATAATGTCGAAAATATTCTTATTTCTAAAGTAAATAGAACTACTGATACTTATGGAGAAGCCTATTCTTCAGAAACAATTCAAGAGGCGAATCCACAAATTTTTTCATGGCTTGATCTTTTAGATTTAAATGTTTGGATAATACTGGCACTTATGCTATGTGTTGCTGGATTTACAATGATTTCAGGATTACTCATAATAATTCTTGAACGTACAAGTATGATAGGTATTTTAAAAGCTCTTGGTGCAAAGAATACGATAATCCGTAAAACTTTTTTATGGTTTGCTATTTTTATTATAGGGAAAGGTATGATTATTGGAAATATTATTGGTTTTGGACTAGTTTTATTACAAAAACTGACAGGTATTGTTTCTCTAGATCCTTCAACTTATTATGTTAAGACCGTACCAGTTGAAATTAATTTACCTTTAATTATATTACTTAATGTTGCCACTTTACTTATAAGTGTTTTTGTGCTTATAGCACCAAGCTTTCTTGTTTCACGTGTACATCCAGCAAAGTCAATGAGATATGAATAAAATCTAAATATAAATGATTAAGATAAGGCTTCATTATTATGTTTGTAAGTGATTTAATTAATAAAAGAAATTTCCCTAAATTCTAATTAGTCGCCCCTTAAAAAGGTTATTATCTACTGGTATTCAGTAATTTAATCAATAAAAGTCTTTGATGAATCTGCAAGTTTTCTTATCTTTAGGGTAATAAACTTGCAGATTTTATGATTAAAAAAAGTGTAGTGTTTCACTGAGTGTGTCTGAGGCAAGTTTGCCTTAGAAGTGATGATGCAAAGTTAATAGACAATTTTGTATTTCATATCAAAAAAGTGAATTTTATGTTGTATCTGGACGAGGAACGGGTTCTGCAGAGGAGCACCCCGTCAGCAACATGGCTAGGCCTATACTGATAGCAAGAACTATCCTGGAGTCGTCATGGTGGCGACTCCTTTTTTGCTTTCAGGCAGGCTTTTCTGCTAAAA
>ENA-OPDA01000835-OPDA01000835.1-human-gut-metagenome-genome-assembly--contig:-NODE-835-length-21916-cov-2.652806_pt1 | contig 21916 bp, 7 predicted proteins | sample MGYA00241253_ERZ501486 | MGnify/ENA primary metagenome ERZ501486 (study PRJEB25962, sample SAMEA2042510) | human gut metagenome | biome: human gut; feature: human-associated habitat; material: faeces... | reverse complement strand
CGGAAGGGTTCGCGATCCATTGCGAAACGTCCACGTCGACCGATTTCTTGTCGATCGTCGCCGAAGAAGGCACACGATAGTCGTATGCGGTCGGCGGTTCGATGGTGGCGTTGCCATCGACGTTCACCGTCAATGTTGCGGTGTCAGACAATCCGGCTTTGTCTTTGACCGTATACACCATGTAATAGGTGCCCACCTGCTGCGGTGTAGTGAAGGCGAGCACATTATCCGCTACGGTCACATTGCTGATGTCTTGCGATTCGATGTCTTCACTGACGGTCAGGTCGGTGCTGTCTCCGGAAATGTCGTTTTGCGCCACGGGTACGGTTGCCGCGGTGTTGGGACGCAATGTGATTTCGTCGTCGCGTGCGTACACGCCCGAGTCGGTGCCGGATTTGAACACGCCCACGCGGATCTGCGCTTGGGATCGTTGGCCGGTCCAGTCTTCGACGGCGTATGAGAAGGTGTCGGTTCCTACGGAGTCGGCATATGCTTCGTATACCAGGTAGGTGGCTCCGACTTCGCTGATGCGTCCGAGCGTCGGAGCCTTGTTGCCAAGACCAAGCAGCTGCACGTCGTCGCCATCGGAGTCGATGCCGGTCAAGGTGATCGGGATCTGGACTTTCTGCCCTGCCGCAACCTGTGCCTCAACGTCGGATGGTGTTGGCGCCGCCTTGTTTTCGGCGTCTTTTTGATGCACGTTGATGGTGATTGTGGCGGATGCCGCGTTGCCGAGATTGTCTTTGACCGTGTACGTTACGGGGAAGGATCCGGTTTGGTCGGATGCTTGGTATCGTACGGTGTTGCCTGATACGAATACGAGTCCTTTGAACGTGTTCTTGTCGTATTGCAGGCCGTTTTGCAGGCTTACCGTGGTGCCGTCGGCGTAGGCAACGTGGTCAAGCACGTCGATGGAGACAATGCCGTCGGTGCGTACCTGCGTGGTGATGTTGTCGGCTTTCGGCACTGAGTTGGAGGTGGCCAATGCCGGCGGCTGCAGTACGATCACGCCGGTCGACGTGCCTGCCGCGTTGGCTACGCCGTATTTGATTTGCACGGGTTCGGTCGGTACCTGCCGTGCGGTGATGTAGACGCGCTTGTTGCTCACGACGCCGGTTTTGATGCCGCTTGCCGCGTCGGCGGTCACGTTGGTCACGGACAATACGCCGCCCATCGGGTCGACATCGTTGGCCAGAGGCTCCACGATCGCGGTGTTGTCGGCGCCGAGCAGCGCCACGTCGTTGGCGGCGATGGGCTTGGCGGAGTCTCCGGCCACGGTCTGCACTTCAATGCGAGCCAGGCCGGTCGCGGGAATGGATCCTTGCGTGATGGTGTAGGGCACATAGTAGGTGCCGGGGTTGGGTGCGCTGAAGGTAAACGACATGTCGGTGGCGTTCATGGTGGTGGATGCGCCGGATGGGGTTTCCACGGCGGTCAGCTGCGCGGGCTCGGCCGAGGTGCCGTGCACGTATTGTTTGAGCGAAACGGTGGTGCGCGTGTCTGGCGTGATCTGCTTGACTACCGGATCGATTACCGCGGCCAACGTGTTGGCCGGTTTCACTGAGAAATACACCATGCCGGTGCCGGTCTGCTGGCCGTCGGAAACGGTTACTTCGATGCCGGCGCGTCCGGAAGACATGGATCCCGCGTTGAATACGAGCTGCCCATCGGCTCGCGTGGAGACGGTCACCTGGTCGGTGTTCTGCGGGGTTGCGGATACGAGCGTGAGCGGATCGCCGTCGGGGTCGGAGAAGCTGCCCAATGCGTTAGTGGTGTAGGTGGCTCCTTGCTCCACGTCGATTTCCGGTGGCGTATCGGTTTGCTGGGGCGCGTTGTCGTCGCCTCCGACCAAGGTGAGGTTCACTTTGGCGTTGGATGTCTGCCCGCGCCCGTCGGAAATCTCATAGCTGAACGATGCCGATCCTTCGGCTGCCGCGGATGCGTCGAGCTGCAGATATCGTCCGTCGTATACGGGCGAGACGCTGATGTTGGCCCCGTCCGGGGCACTTACCAAGGTGATGCGCAGCACGGAACAGTCGGTCTGCTCGTCGTTGCGAAGCACGTCGAGGATCTGCTGCGATCCTGTTCTCGCGCCGAACGAATCGTCTTCCGCTTTGATCTGCCCGGATTGCGACGAGCAGGTTTTGCTGAAATTATGCTGGTTGTTGGCACTGTCGTTGTTCTGTTCCTGTTGCTTCGACTGTTTGGTTTCCACCTTATTCCATTGGATTTTGATGACTTTGGTGGATTCCTGCGGATTCCAGACGTTGCCGTTGACCACGTCATTGAGTATGACCAGACGATGGTTGGTGCGAAATATCAGTTCCGAAGTGGCGTTGATGTTGGTCAGGGTGTCGAATGCCATGTCCGAACCGTCGGCGGAGCATACTTTGGCGTAATTGTTGGCTTTCTGCGCCCACGCGGCGAATACGCATCCGCCTGTGGATACCGGCTGGGCGGGCTCGCCTTTGCCGGGATTTGGTGTTTCAGAGGTTTTCTTGGTGCTGAGGTTCACCGTTGCGAGCCCGCGTGGTGTCGCCACGGCCACCCATCCGTTTTGTTTGCCGTCCGTGGAAGGGGCCTGCAAGGTCATGCTGCCCTGCAGATTGATGGCTGCGCTTCCCTGCGGCCAATACACGGTGCCTTTCGCCGCCACGACCGGGGTTTCGCCGATGACGGTGAACGATTCGGCATGCGGCGCGCCTTCTATCGTGCCGGCTTGCTCGCACGCGCCTTGCGACTTGTCGATGCTCATCACCGCGCCATCGGAAGCACGATATCCGTACACGGTTCCGTTATGCGTCACCGTGATTCTTCCACCGGATCCCAGTTTCATTTTCGGCTTGTCGGTGGTTGGATTGACGGATTGCACATCGGAAGCGGATCCCACCCACACATTGCCGGTTTTGACGTTGATGAACGCTGCGGTATCGCCTCCGACAATGGTTTCGATATCCGTTTTGATGGCGGTGTTGCCGGTTTCGCTGATTGTGGAAGCTGCGATGTTGCTGGCTTTCGTACCTTCGGAAATCACGGTGCTGCCATTATGTTGGGCCACGTCGAAACGGGAGGCTGCGGACGAGACTCCAGCGTCCACATCCTTGTTTTTCGCATTGAATCGTGCGGCCTTGCGGTCCTTCAGCGAAGTGATCCACACGGTGCCGTCGTCAAGTTGTACATGCTGTTGTGTCACCGAACTGACGATGAACGCGCCTGCGATGATGCCCAGCAGCAGAAACAGCATGACGATCGGCGTGATCCACCGTCTGCTTCTCGACGGCAACAGCAGTTTGCGAATCATCGGTCCGAAGCGCAATTGTCGTTCGTGCGATTGTGCCGACTGATTGGCTGCGTTCTTGCGTTTGCCCATTTTTTCGGTTCTTCCTTGAGCGTTTCGATGGTCGTTGTGTTCGTTCCGGACATCGCCTGCGATTGAATAATGCCATTGGCCAACCCTGTTATGAAGTGCTGTGATGCTTATGGTTTGGCTGCGCACGCGATCGCAGGATTCTGTGACATCTGACGGTCGGCTCGGATGAGGCTCACCTGAATGCAGGTCTGCGAGCCGTCGGCGGGTTCGATGCTGATATGCGTGTCGGTGGTGGTGGTTCCCTGGGTATTCGGATTAACACCAGCATTGCCGACCATCGACCATGCGTATGAATCCCCGTTCTGCGGGTCGGGATTCGCCCAAGTGAACTGCACACTGCCGCCATCGGCGGAATATGACCCGGTCAGATTCTCGACACTGGGCACACTGCCGGTGGTGATGGCCGAATCAGGCGAATCGTTCTCCGGATCATACGTTTCCGGATTCTTGATTTGCACGCTGCTGTTGTCTGAGACGGAATCCATATTCGGCATGATCACATACGCGAACGCCAGCTCGACGGCTGCAATCGCGGCGACCACCGAAACAACGATCGTAAGAGGCTTGGCCCAAATGCTGCGCTGCTTTGGGGCAGTTGGCGAAACCTGAATGTTCGCCTGCGACTGTGCATACAGGTTCTGTGGGAACGGCGGTTCCCCCTCAACCGTGGTCGGCGTGGCATGTCCATACAATTCCTGCTGCACACGCTGCATGTCGCGCGCGAAATCATATGCGGAATAATATCGGTCCTCCGGCGTTTCATTCAACGCCTTGCGCAGGATCCGCTCCACTTGTGGAGGAACATCCGGACTGTTGAGCTTGGGTGGCGGATTGGTGAGAATGATGTTCCTCAGTAGAGTGCCGCGTTCTTTGCCTCGGGTTGCGCCAAGAGCTTCGGAATAGCCGTATTCGTACGGCGACTGGCCCGTCAGCATGGCAAACAGCGTCGCCCCCAGAGAATAAATGTCGGAGGATTCGTTGCCTCCGCCGTTCTTCGCAAGCACTTCCGGCGGAGCCCACGCGATGGTGTAGCCGATGCCGGGGCGTCCGTAAATCGTTCCCGCGATGCCGAAATCGGAAAGCATGGGCATGCCATGCGTGTTGATGAGAATATTGCTGGGCTTGATGTCGCGGTGGATGATGCCTTCGCGATGCGCAGTGAAAAGGGCGCTTGCCAGATTGATGCCGACGGTGAGCATCTGGTCTGCGTTGAGACGGTTGGATTCCAGGAAAGTCTTGTAATTGCCTCCCGGAGCGTACTCGAACACGGTGTAGCCGTTGCCTGTGGCGGTGACGCCGCTTTCGTACACCGAAAGAATGTAAGGGTGTGATGAGATCTTGCCCATGAAGTTCGCTTCGGAACGGAATCTTGCCGCCGCGCGCGGGTCGAGCATTCCCTTGCTGACTTTGATGGCCACCTGACGGCTGGGGGAAAACTGCTGATACAAGTACACGTTCGCTTCGGAACCGGACCCCAACTTCTGGACGAATGTGTACCCAGGGATTTGAGGGGGAATGCCATCCATGGCTTCCATATGCTCTCTTTCCTCGTAATGCGGATGCTGTTCACTGCCCTCTCTGAAGGCCATGCTATCCGAAGACCAACCCAGAAACCTACCAGTAAGGAGTCGAATGTCCGCATACGAAGACGGGCATTCGAGGCTGTTCCTATGCCTCCTGCCGCTTTCGCGGCCACCGAGCCTTCCAGCATGAGTTTCCTCCATTGCCGGATTTGTCAGGTAAGAGAGGATGAGACTAGTAGTGTTGGGAGGCATGATGGATTTGGAAGATCTTGCTCACGTCACGTTGGTTGCGGGAGCGCCGCGCAGTGGAAAAACCGAGTTTGCGTTGGACATGCTGATCGCCGCGATGAAGCGGTATGGTGATGCGAATGCCGTGATGACGGTGTCCGGCAGACAGATCGCCGACATGTTGGGCGATCGCGCGATCCGTGAATTGTCGGCGGTTTCGCAGGCTCGACCGGTCACCACATTGTCGGCCGTCGCATTCCGTCTGCTGGCGGCCGCAAGGTCCGCACAGGGCAAACCATTACCGAAACTGTTGAACGGCGCCGAACAGGATGTGATTATCCGCAAGGTGCTTGCATCGCATGTGGAACATAGGCAGCATGGCGACGAGTGCGCCACCTGCGATCTGCTGCGCGTCTATTTCGCTGTTTCCGAATGGTCCGGACTGGTGGCCGACGATTCCACCGACGCATTTGCCAACCAACTGCGAGACATGCTTGCGCGCATGAACGAGATCGGTGCGAAACCGGAGCTTGAAAACATGCTCATCGCCCGCGCGGCTAGCAGGAATGGCGAGCTTGACGCGCGTCGCGAACGTCTGCGCACCCAATGGCGTCTCGCCTTCGCACTGCGTGAGGAATACAATGCGGCGATTCGTGCAGCCTATTCCGGCGAATACCGTCTTGATGCGTCGCAATTGATGATCGACGCCACCGAGGCCGTGTCTGACATACGAGATGCCGATATTCCAAACATGCTGATCGTCGACGATTTCCAGGATGCGACGTTGGCTGGTTTCGCCCTGCTTGAGGCCTTGCATAATCGCGGGACGCGCCTGCTGTTGGTGGGCAATCCCGACGAAGCCGTGCAGACGTTCCGCGGATCGTATCCGGAATATCTGTTCAACGAGGCGCAGTCGCGCATGGGAGCGCGATTGGAGCGCATCGAAAACCTGTATGCCGCATGCGAAAATGATGGCGCGCAAACCATTCGAAACGCGTCGAACAGGCAAAGCGTGCATGACGACTATCGCACGCTTGTCGCGACCCGCGTAAGCCTGTCGATCGCAAGTACGGAACCGACTGACGTGCCCTTGCCGGAGCGCCCGGGCAAAATGCGGAACATACCGGGGGCGATGCCTATCGAAGCATTGCCGTCCGGCAATACGGATGCTTGCGTCACGCATGCCGACGGCAGTGTGGAAACGGCCCTGTACCGTTCCTCGTCCGAAGAGCTCGATGACGTGGTGTGGAAGATCAAAACCGAGCATTTGCAACGTTCCCGCGAATGGAACGACATGGCTGTGATCACGCATGACAATGCCACCGTACGCGCGTTCGGCGAGCGTTTGCGTGCCGACGGCGTTCCCGTGCGCTATTCGAGCGTGACGCGACCGTTGAAGGACGAACCGTTCGTGCAAGGCCTGTTCGCGTTGATCGAATTGGCAGAATTGAAAAGGCGGACAATCGCGGCTTCGGGCATGGACCCGCAGGCGGCCGGATCCTATATTCGTTCACGTGTGGCGTCGATCATGGCATCCCCGCTGATTACGGTCGGCGGCGACAGACGGCATGAAGGGCGCCCGGCCCGTCTCGCGTCCGTGGAATCCGCGATGCATGCGTTGGCTTCGCTCGCTGAGATTGTGGGCGATGATGAGATTCGCGCGCAGGGTTCTGCGAACATGGCGAAGACGGACGTCGAACAGCAGTCGTCGCTGCTGCGTTTGATGGCGGATTGGCATGAATACATGGCGAAATGCCATGCGATTTCCGACGAAGGTCAACATGATGGTGGGCATGATGGAGACCAGGATGATCTCGTGTTCGATATGGACGCTCTATACGTGCTTCTTTTGGAAGGAAACACCGATCGTGTGATCGACACGATCGCCTCCGTGACGGGGTCGGATCCACAGGTCAAGGCTTTCGCATCATTGTGGAAAGTGCTTGACAAAACGTGCGAGGCGGAACGCAAGCTGGTTTTGCGTGAACCGCAATACGTGTTGGATTGCGCATGGCGTGCCTGCGGAAAAGCGGAAATCTGGCAGCGCGTAGCCTTGGAGCATTCGGCGGCCGGCCGTGCCGCGAACGACCGACTTGATGCGGCGATGCGCTTGTTCAACTACGCTTCCGGCGGCGAATCAAGCGGCGAGTTCGCCACACGCACCATTGAAGCGTTCATGGAACAGGTGCGCTCGCTGACTATCGAGGCGGATTCGTTGGCTCACACCGCGCCCATCGACCAGGCAGTGACGCTGACCACGCCCGCAGGCGCGGCGGGAAGGCATTGGAACCTGGTGTTTCTGCCATCCTTGCAGCAAGGGCAATGGCCGAATCTTACGCCACGCAACACATTGTTCGGCGGTGAGGAACTCGCCGATGTGATGTTGCACGGCGAACTGTCCGATACCGTCACCACTTCGGCGGGCAAGCGGGATGCGCAATTGGCTGCCGTGCTCGCATCCGAGCAGAAAAGCTTCCTGGTGGCGTTGACCCGTGCCGATGAGTGCGCGGTGATGAGCGCCGTGCTGAACGACGACCACGTGCCATCTGATTTTCTGTACGGATATGTGCCGGAATGGTTTGACCGCGATAGAGACGCTGATATGGAACGGCGCGAATATGCGGCGATCGGCAGTCAGGGCGATTATGCGGGACTTGAATCCGATCCCCGTGGTTTGATCGCGGCCGCGCGAAGCGTGCTTGCGATGGAACCGCCGGACAGCCCGAAGGCCCGTGACGCCGCTGAAACATTGGCATTGCTGGCCTCCCGAGGCATGAGGGCGGCTGATCCCGATTGTTGGCCGTTCGTGGAGGAGCCGGTTTCGCTCGCTGAACGGGAAACGATTCAAGATGGCAAGACACGGCAATCCGACGTGGTGACCCTGTCTCCGTCCGCGGTGGACAATCTGTGGGCGTGCCCGGTGTGCTGGATGCTTGAAAACCGTTTCTCCGGCCCGCGCATGGGCAGCGTCGCCACGAATTTCGGCTCGCTGATCCACGCGGTGGCGCAGAAGGCCACCGAAGCCGGACTTGACATGCCGGAACAGCACACCGCCATCAGCGATATGGACAACATCGACGCGATCACCGAGCAAATGTATGCCGAATATGAGCGTCTACGCGGCGATCTGAACGGCATCACCGATCCCGCGCAACGATATCAGGCATTGAAAAAAGATGAACAAGCGAAGGATGCGTTGCGTAACATCGCCACGTATTTCGTTCAATCGAATCATGGTGATTATCCAATTAAAAACAATGATGCGTTCAGCGTTGGAAAACTTACGAAAGCCGAACCTGAACTGAAATTCACCGCAAAATTCAATTTCGACGATATTCTCGCCGCTTACAATGCGATGGACGGCATTCATGCGATTTCACGAAACGAATTGATCGCCATTATGGGAACGTTGGTCGGAGGATGGCCTCAAACAGGCATGAGCGAACATCTCACCGTGCGCTTGACCGGCAGAATCGACCGTGTGGAACGTCGTGATATGGCGGACGGCACGCAGCAAGTGCGTCTGATCGACTACAAAACCGGTGCAAGTCCGAACGGCGAAGGCCTGTTCAATGATCTGCAGCTCGTCTGCTACCAGCTGGGACTCGTGTTCCCCGAAGGAAGCGGTCTGCATGGGGCACAGGCGGTGGCTGCTGCGCCGAACATCACGCAAAGCGCGCTGTTCCACGTAACGAAGCATGCATTCCCGGCACCATATGGCAACACCGCCGCCGAATCGCATATGCAGCAGGCGTTGTTCGCGAGCGGAAGCCTAAATACGGGCGCATTCGTGCCGCGCTACTACGTCAAAAAACTTGACAAGGATTTCCAAGACGGACTCGACGAGATGCTTCCACCGATGGAAGTGAGCGACGAGCATTGGAGTGAATTCGTCGGCTTGCGAAACACCATGGCGGTATGGTCTCTCACCATGATCGCCAGGGTCTTCTACGCGGCCGCAGCCAGCAGGGCAAACGAAATCACGGCAAGGCCAACATCGGAACATATGAAATATTGCAGGAACACTGCGGTCTGCCCGGCCTGCGCGGGCGAGCAGAACACCGTATTCGAAAGGAGAACGGCATGAGCGGAACCATGAAATTCATCGACAGTCCGGAGCAGGCCGCCGTTATCCAAGCGCCCTCCTATGAGGATGTGGTGGTGGTCGCCGGTGCCGGATCGGGCAAAACCTACACAATGACCAGGCGAATCATCACACTGATCGAACAAGGCGTGAGCCCCGAAAAAATCCTCGGGCTGACTTTCACGCGTAAAGCGGCTTCGGAACTGCTGTCGCGCGTGTCCGCGGCCGTGAGCCGTAACCAGCGTGAACGTGGGCTGAAATCGGCGAATATGACGTTCCTCAAACCGGAAGTCTCCACGTACGACGCTTTTTTCCAATCCATTGTGCGTCAATACGGACTGCTTGTCGGCTTCGACCAAAACACGCAGCCATTGAGCGAGGCCGGAGCCATGCAGCTCATCCACACCGTGCTCGACAAGCATATGGGCGATCTCATGGCGTTCGACGGCGATCTGAAATCGTTCAACACCATAGCGGGCAACGTATTCGCCCTGTCTAACGCCATTTCCGGAGCTATGATTGGCAGCGGCTGCACCAGCTTCGACGAGGCGGTGCAACGTGTGCGCGACTGGGATGAAGCGTTCATCAGACAGGTTGATAAGGCGCTTGACGGCGAAACCGTGCCAACTGAGCAGCCGAAATCCCCAAAACCGCCGAAACGGCTGAAAAAGGATTCCGATGCGGATTACGAAAAGAAACTGGAGAAATACCGCGAACTCGGACACAGCATGTGCGTATACAACAGTACGCAACTCGCATCCGTCGCCAAGCAGCGCAACTTGCTGCTCGACCTCGTGCTTGATTATCATGCCGAAAAACGCGCCTGCAATATGGCGGAATTCAGCGATTTCACCATCGCGGCATTCCAACTGGTCTCCCGATTCCCATCCATCGGCGCAACGTACCGCAAACGCTACTCGCATGTGCTTCTCGACGAATACCAAGACACCTCCACCACGCAGGCCGCACTGCTAAGCGCGCTGTTTCACGCTGACGATACGCATCGCAGCGCGGTCAACGCGGTCGGCGATCCCTTCCAATCGATCTACGCATGGCGAGGCGCAAGCCCGGGCGCATTCCGCATGCTGCAACACGATTTCGGCATGGACGCCACCAGCAAACCGTTCGCATTGACGGTGACGCGGCGCAATTCGCGCATGGTGCTCGAAGCGGCGAACAATCTCACCAAACCGTTGCGACTGCCAGCCAGACGCCTCAGCAGCTCGCTGATGCGCGAAGTCGACGTGCCTGCACTCTCCAACATCGAAGAAGCCCCCGAAGGCACGATTGGCGTGCTCGGATTCGCCACATTCGGCCAAGAAGTCGACGCGGTCGTGCGCTTCGCCAAACATGCGATCGCCTTGCATACGCCCTCTGCGCGTGACCTCGACCATGGCGCGAAAGACAATCGCCCGCATGTGGCGGTGCTGTTCCGATCCAAAGGAACCATGTCGCAATACGCGGAAGCGCTCGAGCAGGCCGGGCTGACCACGCTGGTCGTGGGACAGGCGGCCCTGCTGGAACGTCCGGAAGTGCGGGATGTGTTCGCCCTGCTGCACGTGGTCAGCGACCATACCGACAGTGCGGCGCTTATGCGACTGCTGGCGACGCCACGATTCGCCGTTGAAGCCGACGATCTGCAGGCGCTTGCGGACACGGCGGAGAGGATGAATACGGTGTACCGGTATCGTGCGCTCATATCGGCGGGAATTGTTCCGGCACAGACCACAAAAGCTGGGAATTCCGGTGATTCTATAAATTCCGGTGATTCTAGGAAAACCAGTAATTCCGAAAATAGCGAAACGATTTCCGATTCTGGTCTGTCGAATGCTGAAATCCGATCCATTGTGCGCGAATATCGCGACCAAGTGCCGAATGCTGTTTTTCTGGTGGATCTCATGCTACGAGACGATCTTGAACAACTCATCGATGGCAGGCTGAGCCGCAGGGGAGTGCAGGCGGTGCTTCGTGCCGCGGATACGCTCCGCCAAGTGCAGCGCGTGCTCGGCCACCCGCTGCCGGAAGTGGTTCGCGAAGCCATTACGGCGTTGAATCTTGACATCGACATGCTGTTGGCTCGGCATATGCGTGCCGATCATGCCGAGGTCACGCTTGACGCCTCCCACGTGGCGCTCGCCAAGTCGCCGATCGACGCTGTGATGAAACTCGTCGACACGTACATGCAGGAGATCGCATCGCAAGGCTTGCCGAGCCTGCGTGCGTTCATCTCATGGGTGGATTCGCTGCGTGACGCTTCCGAAGAGAACACGGTGGCCCCCGATGTGCCCGTCGACGTGGTGTTGATGACCGTGCACCAGTCGAAGGGGCTTGAATGGGATGCCGTGGCCGTGGTCGGCATGACCGATGGTGGATTTCCCAGTAACAAGGGCGACAACCTGAGCGTTGTCGTTGATGAAACGCATCTCAATGGTTTCCAAGATGGCGTATGGACGCCGCCTGAATACCATGAAAACGCCAAAACGTGGCTGACGAATCCCGCCGCGGTGCCTGTTCCTGTGCGCGTGGATGCGGATATTCTGCCGCGATTCCCCCATGACGCGCTCGTCGGCTGGAATCCATTGGAGGCCTTGGAAGCGTTGGAGGATGCGGAAATCATCGATGATGAAGTGTTCGGCACCCTGCGCACCATGAATGTTGACGACATGGAAGGCGTCGATCCGGACGGACTGTATTTGACGCAGAGCGAGGAATATGGCCGCCGCTTGCATGCCGACGAGCGTCGTCTCGCATACGTGGCGTTGACCCGCGCCCGCCATGAGGCGCTGCTCACCTATAGCGAAACGAATGTGGAAAGCCGTGATCCGCGTGCCGTGGGTGAGCGTAAACAAGTGGCCAAACCGTCGAATTTCTGGCAGGAAGTGTATGACTCCATGCTCAATATCGTTTCCAGAGTGAATGAACCGAGCAATCTGGGCGATATCGTGGAAGTTGAGGATGGTGCGGATGCCGTTTTTTCTGGAGATGGTATTTCCGGGAATAATGCTTCCGAAAATGGCATTTCCAGCTTGCATTCGATTGGTGCGCCATTGCCAAGCGGATATTTCGTGGGCGAGCATGCCTGCGATTTCGAGGATGCGGTGGTCGGTGACGCCTGGAACGCACCGCTTGAGCCTCTGGAAGGCGAGCGATTCCTGCCATGGCCGTGCGCTTTGACTGAAGAGACTTGCGAAATGTTGCGTTCGTCCGCCGATCAGGTGCGTGATGCGATGGTCGCCGGCGCTGCGGACCTGGATACCGGCGTGGGCGTGGATGCTGTTGCTGATGACGTTGCGCTCGGTTCGGCCGGTTCGCTGCTGCATTGCGCGCAGCTGTTGGTCGATGATGGCAATCTCATGCCCGACATGTTGGCCGACGCATCGCAGGATGCGTTCGACCGGTCGGTGCGTGCGCAAGGCGAGAAGATTCTTGCGTCCGGCCGTCAGAACGTCACCTCCCTGCAGGCGCGCGCGGGCATGATGAACGATCGTGGCGTCCGCGCCTACTGGCGTGGGCTCGTGCGTCCGATCCCCAATGTCGCGTCGCCAGCCGCGCAGTTAGGCACGCAGTTCCATGCGTGGGCGGAACGGTTCATTATGGCCGATGTGGATATTGCTTACATCGTCGGCGGTGCTGAAGGCAACGGAAATACGCGCGTAGCTGAATTGAGATCGTCGATGCTTGCCGAAATCGAACGCAACAATGGGATGCAATCTCAAGAAAATAATGCGGCGGTCGAAAATGCAGCGGAAAATACAACGGAAAATGCGATGGAAAACAATGCATTGTTCGATTGGCAGCAGCGTCTTGCCACGTCGGCATGGGCGCAACGTAAGCCCGCGTGGGCGGAACGGCAGATCGTCGTCAATATGCCGCAATTGGGCACCATCATCAACGGCAAGCTTGACGCGGTGTTCTTCGGAGGTCTCAACGAAAAGGACCAATCGAAACAATATACGATAGTTGATTGGAAAACTGGAAAAAAACCTAAGAAAAAAGAAGAAATACAAGAAAAATTAGTACAGTTGGATATGTATCGGCTGTTGCTGTCGGCAATGGAAGGCGTACCGCTTGATGCTATCGATGCCTGCCTCTACTATCTGAGTGAGCCCGTTGAGGGCAATCGGCAGCTGAACGCCGCCGACAAAACAGAAGAAGAGATCCTTGCCGAGTTGAGCTACGGAATTCCGAAACAATCCGACAACGACTAGTGCTGGTGCGCCAAGGACGCGTGTATGCATCCTGCTTGTTCTTAATCATCGTTGAAAAGCGGCGCTTTCCAGCCTGCTCGTAGGGTAACGCACTACGTGCAGCGTTGTGGAGGAGCGCCGCTACCCTCGTGCAGCATGTGTGGGCGGGCACACGTGCCGGACGCAACGAAAGTTAAGGAGCGATAAGCATGGCTGCCACCAGCGCAACCGAAACCCCGAAGTCGCCATATTCCGTATTGTTCTCCATTCCGGGAACCAAAGCGTTCTGCGCTTCCGGAGCTTTGGCGCGACTGCCGATGTCGATGATGGGCCTCGGCATTATTCTCGCACTCAACCACCTGTACGACAATTGGACGATCGCAGGCGTGATGAGCGCCGCGTATGTGCTCGCCACCGCAGCGGTCACGCCACTGTACGCTCGACTGTTCGACCGATTCGGCCAGCGTAAGGTCGGGTCGATGGTGCTTGTCGTGCAAATCATCACCATGCTTGGTTTCGCATTCGCCGCACTGGTGCGCGTGCCGATTCCATTGCTGTTCATGCTGGCCGTGGTGATGGGTCTTACGCAATTCTCGTTCGGCGCGCTCGTGCGTACCCGCTGGGCGTACGTGCTCGACCGCACCGGCAACGGCGAACTATTGAACACCGCATACGCCATGGAATCCGCCATTGACGAAATCGTATTCATTTTCGGACCGATTCTCGCAGCGTTCCTTGCAGCTTCTGTGCACCCTGTTTCGCAGTTGTTCGTGCCAACGATTGCCTGCGCCCTTGGCGGTACCATTTTCTTCACATTGAAAGACACGCAGCCGCCGGTCGTGCATGAAGTCAAGGTCGTTTCGGCCTCTTTAGACGATGCCGATGTGCGATTGACTATCGATGGCGATGCCAGCAATACCGGCGATTCAGGTTCCGCACTGCGCAACAGGCTGACCATTGCGCAATTGAAGACGAGTGGTAATCGCAAGAAACGCAGCATATTCACTTATGCTGGCGTGATTCCGTTACTGCTGGTTTTCATCATATTCAACATGAGTTTCACCGCATTCGACACGTCCATGACAGCCGTCATGAAATCGTTGCATCTTGATTCCGTGCTCGGCGTGCAGCTGGCGATGCTAGCGGTCGGTTCGTGTATGGGCGCGCTGGTTTTCGGAACGCTTGAGCTCAAAGGATCCCGTTGGCGTTACATGATCATGTTCCTTGCGGCGATCACAGCCGGCTTCTTTGTAATTCACCTGTGCCAAGGCAATCTGATCGTAATAGGCATTATGGAAATTCTCACCGGTCTGGCTGTTTCGCCGGTGTTCGCATCGGGCAACCTCGTGATGAAAGAAACCGTTCCTGAAGAGTCGTTGACCGAAGGCCTTTCCTGGGTAAGCACTGCGGGAACTGTCGGCGCATCATTCGGTTCGATGATCACCGGTATCATACTGGATCACGCCACACCCGACGTGAGCCTTATGCTGCCGTGGATTTTCGTGCTCGCCTCGATCCCGTTCGCCCTGCTCGGCTGGGTGATCACGCGTCGAAATGTTTCGCAGCATTCATAGATGATCTGTGATTCATAGATACTATGTGGATTAAGCATTCCAGAAATTGCCCGAAAATGATCGTGAGGATTATGTTCGGGCAATTGTATTCTATTGTTGGATTCGTTGGAATCGTAGAAAGCTGTTGCAGATAGATGCAGCCAGAACGCTTGAAGGAGTTGCAATGATCAAGGTTTCTGTAGTTGGCGCCAAAGGGCGCATGGGTTCCCACGTGGTCGACGCTGTGAACAACGCGGACGACACCGAACTGGCGCTCGCGCTTGACGCTGGCGACGACTTGAGCCAAATTACCCCCGAAAATACTGACGTGGTGGTGGAGTTCACCGTGCCGAGCGTGTCTCTTGACAATGTGCGCGCACTCGTGGCGCAAGGTGTTGACGTGGTGGTGGGCACCACCGGTTGGACCGAAGAGAAGCTCGATCAGGTGCGTGCCGCGCTCGCTGCCGCGCCTCGCGAAGGCCAGAGCGTGTTCATAGCGCCGAATTTCGCCATTTCCGCCGTGCTTGCCGACTATTTCGCCAAGGTTGCGGCTCCGTACTTCGAATCCGCCGAAGTGATTGAACTGCACCACCCGAACAAGGTGGATGCTCCGTCCGGCACCGCATTCCATACCGCGCAGGGTATTGCCGCAGCTCGTAAGGCAGCGGGTCTTGGCCCTGTTCCGGATGCCACCGAAACCGATGGCGGTTCCCGTGGCCAGGTGGTTGACGGCATTCATGTGCACGCCGTGCGTCTGCGTGGCCTCAATGCCCATGAGGAAGCCCTGTTCGGTAACGACGGCGAGCAGCTGACCATTCGCGCCGACAGCTTCGACCGCATCTCCTTCATGCCGGGCGTGCTGCTGGCCGTTCGCAAGGTCTCCACTGGTGCATACCCGGGTGTGACCGTCGGCCTCGACAACTTCCTCGACCTGTAAATCCTTACGGTTGAACGGTAAATGGTCCCCAAACCGCTGATGTTGGCTTATTCCAGGTATCGGCGATTTGGGGATTATTTGTATCGTCTTATACCTACGCAATACAATCTGTGCCTACGTAATAAAGCTGTGCGCTGACTTTTGGCAATTAGCTTAAGTGCTGTTATACAGTGTGACTGTCCGAATCGAAACGAATGCAATATGGAAACCGGTGAAACATGCAGGCTCTGATTGCCATCATCGTCGCATTGGCTGTGACGGTAGCCGTTTTGTGGTTCTTTTTCGCGCCGCGCAAAGCGTTCCGCGCCCGTGTCGACAACGGCGTGCAAGAGGCGGTCGTCGAAGTCAAAGGCGGGTACAGTCCGGCAGTCATCGAAGCCGAGGCTGGTTTGCCTTTGCGGTTGATCTTCGATCGAAAAGAAGACGGCGAATGCTCGTCGCACGTAGTGTTCTCCGATTTCGGCGTCGATCTTGCATTACCTCCTTTCCGTACAACGACGTTGACGATTCATCCTGATAGGCCGGGGGAGTACGGTTTTGCGTGCGGTATGAACATGCTGCATGGCACGTTGCGTGTGTTGCCGGGAAAACATCATGCTGCAATGCAGGACGAGTATTCAGCGTCGGAAGAAAATCCGAATAATGCAGAATCTCATGTTCCTATGCAATCGCAACAGACTGCTGTTGATGAAACATCGTATGAATCCGTTGATACTTCTTCTGATTTTTCTTCTGTTTCTGCTGGTTCTTCAGATGATTCTTCCGCATCTCGTGAAATGCGGGCATTGGTTACGCGGCTTATTGTGTCTGCCATCGTTACGATTCCGGTATTCGCTTCTACGATGTTGATGCTGTATCCGATGCCGAATTGGGCGCAGTTCATACTGATGCTGCCGGTGATGTGCTATGCCGCATTACCGATTTTCCGTAGCGGTTTCGCTGCGATCATTCACCGCTCTCCGGAAATGAACGCATTGGTCAGTTTGGGTACGGTATTCGCGTTTGCCTACTCGTGCGTGGTCACGTTTGTGCCTCAGATTCTGCCTGAGAATGCTCGAGAACCGTATTTTGAAGCGGTTGGTGTGGTCATCACGCTGATGCTGGTCGGGCAATTGCTTGAAGCGCGCGCTCGCGTCGGTACGGGAGAAGCCATGCGTGCATTGGCGAAACTGCAGCCGAAAACCGCTCGCGTGGTGCGTAATGAAATCGAAGAGGAAATTCCGGTCGATCAGGTGTTGGTCGGAGATATTATTGCGATTCGTCCGGGCGAACAACTTCCCGTTGACGGCACGGTTATTTCCGGTTCATCGTCTGTCGACGAATCCATGATCACCGGCGAATCCATGCCGGTGCTGAAGCAGGCTGGCGGCAATGTGACCGGTGCCACGATCAACGGTACCGGATCGTTACGGTATCGTGCCACAAAAGTCGGCAAAGACACGGTGCTCGCGCAGATCATTGGATTGGTGCAATCCGCGCAAAGTTCCAAAGCTCCGGTACAGCGCCTGGCGGATAAGATTTCCGGTATTTTCGTGCCGATTGTGGTGCTGATCGCCGTGTGGTCGTGCGCACTGTGGTTTGCGTTCGGGCCGGAACCGCGCGTGGTGCATGCGCTGGTGGCGGCGGTTTCGGTGCTTCTGATTGCATGCCCGTGCGCATTGGGTCTTGCCACACCGCTTTCCGTAACGGTTTCGACCGGTCGCGCCGCGCAAATGGGTGTGCTGATTCGTTCCGCCGAAGCATTGGAGACGTGCGGCAAAATCAATGCTGTCGTGCTTGACAAAACAGGTACGATCACCGCTGGTAAACCGTCGTTGACTGACGTGCTTCCGCTTGGAAAATGGCGTGAAATACCAGATGGTTTGCTGGCGATCACAGCCAGTGCCGAACGGGATTCCGAACATCCTCTTGCCGCCGCGATTGTTGCCGGAGCGCAAGAAAAGCATCTTACGTTAGGCGAGGCAACGCAATTCCGCGCGATTTCCGGGCAGGGAGTCACTGCGCACGTCGCGTCACATAGTATCGCTGTTGGCAATACCGATCTGATCGACGATCTTGACGTGGCCATGCCGAGCGTCGGCAACGAGGATCTCGATGACATCATCGAGACTATGGAACGGCTGTCGGCGGAAGGGAAAACGCCGATGCTTGCAGCGGTCGACGGCGAGCTTGCGGGAATCGTGGCCGTTGCCGACACGGTAAAACCCGATTCACAACAGGCCATCGCAGCTTTGAAATCGCATGGCGTCAACGTGGTGATGCTCACCGGAGACAACGAAACAACGGCACATGCCGTGGCAAATCAAGTTGGCGTCAGCAACGTGATCGCTGGAGTGCGACCGGAAAACAAGGCGGACGAAATCGCAAAACTGCAGGCGCAAGGCTATACGGTGGCCATGGTGGGCGACGGTATCAACGATGCTCCTGCACTTGCCCGTGCGAATGTGGGATTCGCCATTGGAACGGGTACGGATGTGGCGATCCAGTCCGCGGACGTGACATTGATGAATGGCTCTCTGATGGGTTTGGTGCATGCGCTTGATCTGACCCATGCCACCATGCGCAATATCGCGCAGAATCTTGGATTCGCTCTTGGCTACAACAGCATCGGCATTTCCATTGCGGCGGGCGTACTCTACCCGTTCACCGGCATGATGCTCAATCCGATGATCGCGGGCGCTGCCATGGCGTTCTCGTCGCTGTGTGTGGTGACGAACGCGAGCCGACTGCGCCTGTTCGATCCAGACAAGGCGGTGCGTGCCGCAAACAGGACGTATCAGGTTCGCCAGCCGAACCCGAACGATAATAATCACAACAACTATAGTCAGAAAGGATTCATCATGGGACTGTTCAGTGATCACAAGGCCAAGAAGGAAGGTATGCACGAGTGTATGGGAGGCATGGGCGGCGCGCACTCCTGCTGCGGCCACACCGCCGGCGCCGACCAGAGCGTGCTCGCCAAGGATCCGGTCTGCGGCATGAGCGTCGATCCGGCCGCCGCTGCAGCTACCCGCGAGTACAACGGCATCACCTACTACTTCTGCAACCCGGGCTGCGCCGCCAAGTTCGAGCAGAACCCCACCCAATACCTTTCCTGAGTTTGTTCTGGTGAGCGCACTGTTTCCCTCTTGGTGACCGTACTGTTTTGGAGTGTCGTGCGGTCAGGAAATCAAAATCGTGCGATATTCCGAAATCGTGCGGTTACCGGATCAAAATCGTGAAGTCATTTGGCTTGAATCCACCTGAGTATGCGGCTAAGCGTACCGATTCTTCCACTTGCTGGGGGATTTTGGACTGTGGGAGGCTTGACAGCGGGAGAATTGTCCCATTAACTGGAGGTTTTGGGTCTCTGGGAGGCTGGTTGCCGGGAGAATTGTTCCAGCGGGTGGAGGTTTCGGGAATGTGAGGGGTTGTTTAGCGTACCGATTGTTCCATTGACTGGAGGTTTTGGGTCTCTGGGAGGCTCGGCAGCGGGAGGATTGTTCCAGCGGGTGGGGGATTTTGGTCTCGGTGAGGCAGTTCATATTGCGATATGGTCACGAACTCGGGCGCTTCGGCGTCCGTGGCGGGAAGTACCGTTGGCACTATGACTGACGGTACTATGCATCTTCTCAACCCGGCTCCGTTCGGACGCATCCTCCCCGCAATGGTCACCCCCATGAAAGCAGATGGGACGGTTGATTTCGAGGCCGCGCAGTCTCTGGCGAAGCAATTGGTCGCCGACGGCGCCGACGGGTTGGTGGTGAACGGCACGACCGGCGAATCCCCCGTGACCCACATGGAGGAGAAGGTCGAGCTGGTGAGGGCCGTCAAGGAAGTCGTGGACGTCCCGGTGATCTCCGGTGCCGGCTCGACCGATACCGCGCACACCGTGCGCATGGTGGAGCAGACCCAGGAGGCAGGCGCCGATGCGGTGCTTGTGGTAGCTCCGTACTATTCGCGCCCGTCGCAGGAAGGCGTGTTCCGTCACTACAAGGCGGTCAATGATTCCGCCGACAAGCCGATTATCGTTTACGATGTGCCTGGCCGTACCGGTTTGCACATTCAGTTGGAAACCTACCGTCGTTTGGCTGAACTTGATCATGTCAAGGCGGTCAAGGACGCTACCGGAGATATCGCGGGTGCCGTGCGTAAGCGTATGGAAACCGGTTTAACTTGGTATTCGGGCGATGACGGTCTGTTCCTGCCGTTCCTTTCGGTTGGCGCGGTCGGCATTATTTCCGTGATCGCGCATGCCGCATCCGGTCCGATGCGTGATTTGGCTGCTGCGTTCGATCGCGGCGACATTCATGAGGCGCAGCGCATTGCCGTGCAGCTTGCCCCGCTGGTCGAAGCGATGAATGGCAACGGTTTCCAAGCTGTTATGGCGAAGGCGTCGCTGAAGGTGCGTGGCGTTCTCGATTCCACTACGATGCGTTTGCCGAACGTCGGCCCGGGCGAAGCTGAGATTAAGCGCGCGGAGGATGGCATGCGTGCTTCCGGCTTGCTGTGATTGCGATGATTGCCGTACCTGCAGCAGCGAGGTTCACGGCACACTGATTTGCAATGGCGATTACGGCATGCATTGCGCCTACTGGTTTGCCGTAATACGTTTGCCGTAATGCGGCAAACCTACTGAATTCCTCGTTTCCGCACAGGCGGAGACAATTAGTAATAGAAATCCAACTAGGAAATGGCTATAGAAGAAACCAAAACAGTAACTACGCACAAGCGCGGCAGCAAAGCTGCCAAGCGCACTGAAAACACCCAGACCGCGGATGTGAAATCCACGAAGTCTGTAAGCTCCGAGAAAGCCAACAAGGCTGAAACGACTTCCAAGAAGGCGAAGTCTTCTGGCCGTAGCGGTGGCCGTGGCACTCGCTCGGGCGATACGTCCGGTTCCACCCGTGGTGGTTCCCGCGGCAATGGTAGTGGCTCCTCCAAGGGTGCGAAGAACGTCAAGAAAGCGAAAGGCACCAAGCCTTCTAGGAACTCCAAGAGTGCTAATGCGGCAAGCTCTTCTGCCGGCAACCGTCGTAATTCTCGTCTTGCTCCGCAGACCACCGCACCGCAGCAGGATGACGTGTTGATCGCTCCGCCGAAGTACCGCAAGGGTTCCATGCGCATCGTGCCTCTTGGCGGTCTTGGTGAAATCGGCCGCAACATGAACGTGGTCGAATACAACGGCCATCTGCTGCTCATCGACTGCGGTGTGCTTTTCCCTGAAGAGGAGCAGCCGGGCGTTGATTTGATCCTGCCTGACTTCCATTACATCAAGGATCGTCTCGACAAGGTCGAGGCTCTGGTGCTCACCCACGGCCACGAGGATCATATCGGTGGCGTGCCGTATCTGCTGAAGCTTCGCCCTGATATTCCGCTGATCGGTTCCAAGCTCACGTTGGCTTTCGTCGAAGCCAAGTGCAAGGAGCATCGCATCAATCCGCGACTGGTTGAGGTCAAGGGACGCGACAAGCTGAAGGTCGGTCCGTTCAATCTTGAGTTTGTGAACGTCACGCATTCCATTCCGGACGCTCTGGCTGTGTTCGTGCAGACTCCGGCCGGAAGCCTCATCGATACCGGCGATATTAAGCTCGATCAGCTGCCGCTCGACCATCGCATCACCGATTTGGTGGAGTTCGGCAAGCTTGGTGAAAAGGGCGTGGATCTGCTGATGATGGATTCCACCAACGCTGAGGTTCCGGGCTTCGTCAAGCCGGAAACCACCATTGGTCCAGCGCTTGATCAGGCATTCGCCCAGGCTACGCGCAAGATCATCGTGGCCAGCTTCTCCAGCCATGTGCACCGCGTGCAGCAGGTTGTTGACGCCGCTCACAAGTATGGCCGCAAGGTGGTGTTCGTGGGCCGTTCCATGGTTCGCAACATGTCCATTGCTGCGGATTTGGGCTACTTGAGGCTTCCTGAAGACACGGTCATCGACCTGAAGAAGGCTCATGACGTGCAAGACGACAAGCTCGTCTACATGTGCACTGGTTCCCAGGGCGAACCGATGGCCGCGCTTGGCCGCATCGCCGACGGCAACCACCGCGACATCACC
>ENA-OPDA01000813-OPDA01000813.1-human-gut-metagenome-genome-assembly--contig:-NODE-813-length-22178-cov-3.199702_pt1 | contig 22178 bp, 17 predicted proteins | sample MGYA00241253_ERZ501486 | MGnify/ENA primary metagenome ERZ501486 (study PRJEB25962, sample SAMEA2042510) | human gut metagenome | biome: human gut; feature: human-associated habitat; material: faeces... | reverse complement strand
GTCGGCTCGCGCACTGATTTCGCGCAGCTTTCGACTTTGCGTGATGTTACGGAAGGCAACGCGCAGCTTCGTATGCGCGGCGTGTTCGAAGCGTGCTGTGACCGCAATATCGCGCTTGCCACTGAGCTGATGCCCAACGTCGGCCACGATTGGCCGATCGGCTCTGGCGCGCGCAATATGCAACGCATCATCGATTCCGGGGTGCCGTTCGACGGGGTGATCGCGCTGAACGACCAGCTTGCGATGGGCGCGCTGTCGACGCTGGCCGCCAACGGCATTTCCGTGCCCGACCAAGTGCAGGTGATCGGCTTCGACAACAACGAGGAAGCCGCATATTTCCAGCCGCCGCTGACCACCATGGATTCCTGCCTCGACTGGATCGCGCCGACCGCGGTCAGCCGCATCATCAACCGCATCGATGGCAGCCGTACGTTGGAACCGGAGCTCATCACCACCCAATCCCGCATCATAGCCCGCGCCACCACCCGTGCCTAGTGTCGCGTGTTTGGTTTCGCGCCGCCTAGTGCTCCCGCTTTCCGCATGCCTTCTCCTCCCCTGAGTGCCCTCCTCGCTTCCGTCGCAGGCCTTGATTCCGCTCTTCCGGCACTGCCCACGCTATCTGTGCGCCAGCTCCGCCCTTTCCAGAGCAGGCCTTGGACCTACTCTTCCGGTACTGCCCGTGTCGCTTGTTTTGTGTCACGATTCGAAAAAATGGCCAAAATTTTGGATCGTGACACATCGCTTTCGGTTCGGGGGTATGTTTTTTGAGGCATTTTCCTTGGAAATGCGCCGATTTATACCCCCGTATTGTTTTTGGGGAAGGAAAAATGTGCCACGATTCGAAAAAACAGCCGAAATTTCGAATCGTGACACATTTCAGGAGACTCCGCCACTCACCTACGCTTCACCGCGCACCTACGCTCCGCCACCTGCCACGCGCCTCACCGCTCCGGCACGCTTTGCGCCGGGCAGCCATGCAGCACGGACAGCATCGCCCGCTTTTCCTTGGTGGTGACGCTCAGCCCGTACTTGTCTTTCACGCCAATCTGCCGAGCCACGTAATCACAACGGTATTCGCTGTTCGTCGGCAGCCAGTATGCGGCCGAAGCGGAACCCTTTTGCTGATTCGCCGGCCCATCCACGGCCAGCAGATTGTACATGTCGTTGCCGAATTGGTACAGCTTCGTATGATCCCACGTGTTCGCGCCCGACTGCCATGCATTCTCCAACGCGACCACATGGTCGATCTGCACCGCCGAAGACGTTTTCACTCCACGCACGAACTGAATGGTCTGACCGGTATACGGGTCGTCAAGCGTGCCCGACGCAACTTGGCAGCTGCGGCTGTTCTTATATTGCACGTCCGTCAAATCGCGGGCGAGCACATCTTCGCGCACGTCGCAACCATTGCCGTCGTCGTCGGTTTCTCGGAATCCGAACGCGTCGCGATCATATCCGGCTTTGCTGGGATTGTCGTCAACCGTAAGTTTTTCCAACGTTTCCGCGGCAGTGCCGGTTGCCGTGTATTCGCCGGTAATCTCGCCTACGGTCGGATTGATTTTCGGCAGAAGCATGCCGATAGTGACGCCGACTACCGCAACGACGACCAGCAGAATGAGAATGCGTTCCAGCGGACCGTCAGCATTGATCCAACTTTTTTTGAACCGTTTGCCGGCCCGCTGAATATCACGCACGTCCTGCTCAATATTCCGATAATTATAGGAATTACGATTATTCTTTCGTGCCACAATTATTGAAATAATACATGCAACACACTGAAATTGCGGAATTGGGAATATCAGGCGTAAGTGAACGTCATCGGATCATGACCTGCGCGCGTCGGACCATCAAGCGCGTCAATCGCGGCATGCTCTTCAGGAGCAAGTACGAAACCGAACAGATCGAGATTCTGCTTCTGCCGATCCGCATGCACCGACTTGGGGATGATGATTGTTCCATTTTCGATATGCCAGCGCAGAATCACCTGTGCCGGGGTGACCCCGTGCGCAGCTGCGATACGTTCGATCGTGCCATTTCCAGCGTTCAAATCAGCGCCGCGGGCCATCGGCGAATACGCTTCCACTGCAATGCCGTGCGCCTTGCAGTATTCCACAACCTCGCGCTGCTGCCACGTGGGATGCAGCTCAATCTGGTTGACGGCCGGATATTCACCGGTTTCCTCATACAAGCGGTCAAGATGTTCGGGCATGAAATTGCACACGCCCAGTGTGCGCACGCGGTTTTCCGCGCGAAACTCAGTGAACGCCTTCCACGTCTCACCGGAACGCCAGTTGAACGGCGTCGGCCAGTGCAGCATGTACATGTCCACGTAGTCGAGCTGCAGCAGACCCAGCTGCCGGTCGAACGCCTTGCGTGCGGAATCGTACCCCTGTTCCGAATCGCGCAGCTTCGTGGTCACCCACAGATTCTTGCGATGCTCGCCTTGCGTGAAGCCCGCATTGCGCAGCGCACGCCCCACACCGGCCTCGTTGTTGTATCCCGCGGCACCGTCGATGTGCCGATAGCCGGCTTCCAGCGCGCTCTCAACTACGGGAGTAACGCCCTCATCGTCGATGCGCAGCACGCCCAAACCGATCTGCGGAATCAGATTGCCGTCGGAAAGCGTAACCATCGGAGTATGGAAAGTAGCCATGGAAACAACCCCTTGAATCGAATATGCGATGTTCTCCAAACCAGTTTAGCGGGAGGCGTAACGGCCGTAACAATTCCATGCAGGTAAGCGCGCTATAACATTGCGCGGATATGGAGGACAATATGGATTCAAAGAATGCAATAACTACTCCGCAACCACAATCTCACCAGCATTACGGGAATGCGCTTGCTGGCATGCTTGGTCCCGCTTTTGTGGCGGCTGTGGCATACGTGGACCCAGGCAACGTGGCTGCGAATGTTACTTCCGGAGCCACATACGGCTATCTGCTGGTATGGGTGCTCGTTCTGGCCAACTGCATGAGCGTGCTCATCCAATACCAGTCAGCCAAACTCGGCATCGTCACGGGCCGGAGTCTGCCGGAGATTCTGGGCGAACGTCTGGGGGATGCCGGCCGGTTCATGTTTTTCATGCAAGCTGAGGTGATCGCCATCGCCACGGATCTGGCGGAGGTGATCGGCGGGGCGATTGCACTGAAACTGCTGTTCGGGCTGCCGTTGTTCGTCGGCGGCTGTATTATCGGCGCGATTTCCACGGTGTTGCTGATTTTCCAGAAGGGGCCTACGCATCGTCTTTTCGAGAAGATGATCATCGCGCTGCTGTTGGTGATCACGTTCGGTTTCATCGCGGGTCTTTTCATCGACCCACCGAATCCCACGCAGGTGGCAACGGGCTTGATCCCGCGTTTCAAAGGGTCCGCGACCGTGCTCATGGCCGCCTCGATGCTGGGAGCCACGGTGATGCCGCATGCGATTTACCTGCATTCCACACTCGTCAATGACCATTATTCCGCGGGGCAAAAGAAGCCCGACATCAAGACGCTGCTGCATGGCAGCAAGGTCGATGTGGTATGGGCGTTGCTTCTGGCCGGCACGGTGAATCTGGCGCTGCTGATTCTCGCGGCGAATTCGCTGTATGGCGTGACCGGCACTGATTCGATCGAAGGCGCGCAGCATGCCATCGCCGCCGCTCTGGGCCCTGTTGTCGGCACGATTTTCTCGATTGGACTGTTGGCTTCCAGCCTGAGCTCCACATCGGTCGGCACGTATGCCGGCGCCGAAATCATGCATGGACTGTTGCGGGTCAAAGCGCCGATGTGGGCGTGCCGCGTGGTGACACTTGTGCCGGCATTGATTGTACTGTGGTTTGCGAAGAATCCGACGGAGGCGCTGATCATAGGGCAGGTGATACTGTCGATCGGTATTCCGTTCGCGATCATTCCGCTGATGAAATACACTCATGATCGCTCATTAATGGGCGATCATGTGGATGGTCCGGTGAAATTCGCAATCAATATGATAGTTGTTTCGCTGATTGTTGCGCTTAATGTGATTCTCGTCTTCCTCACACTTTCCGGCCGCTCCTAGACGCAGATTGCGATGCTGGCTGGGGACGGTCGTAATTGTAGACGGTGAACGTTCCTTTGTTGAATCGCTTGGTTTCGTACAGTGCCAGGTCTGCTTGTTTGACGCATTGGTCGAAATCCACGCCGCCTCTGGTATCTTCGCCGTTTCCTCCATCCGTGTTTCCGCTGATACCCCTGTTTCCGCTGATACCCCTGTTTCCGCTGATGCGGGTGGCGGGAATGCGGCACACGCCCACGCTGCAATGCACGTCTTGCCCGTGTTGTTCCGAGGTGCGTGTCAACTGTTGGAAGAACATGCCCAGCGTGGTTTCGAGCACCTGTTCGCTGGCGGTGTTGCGGATGAGCACCATGAATTCGTCGCCGCCGTATCGGCAGATGATGTCATCTTGCCGGTAGATGTGCCGAAGTTGGGATGCGACCTCGCGGATCCAGAAATCGCCGACCGTGTGTCCGTATGTGTCGTTGATGGTTTTGAAATCGTCGATGTCGACGAACATCAGCATCGCTTCGTCGTGCGAATCCATGCGGTCGAAATATTTGCGCATGTGTTTCCATCCCGCTTCTTTGTTCAGCAAACCGGTCATGCCGTCATGTTCGGCTTCGTACCGTGCTTTTTCGTAGGCGGCCTGTTGCGAGTGGAATCGCATGTTCATTTCCACGGTGTCCATGACGAACATAATCTGTGTGGAGATCACGATCGCCAAACATTGCAATGAAAAACTGTATGCCAGTGCTTGGTAGATGGTCGCCAATACTGGTAGCACGAAGAACGACATCATGGAAAGGAAAATAATGCGATCAAGATTCTTGCGATATGAGATCAACATGAAGAGGCATAATGCGATTCCCAAGACCGCAATTGCTTGCGAAAGAAGATAGAAATTACCGCGATGGTAAAGATTGTGGTCATCGAAATAGTAGAAAAGACCAGTGAATTGTGTGATGATAAGTAAGAGAATTCCAATTACGGATAATGCGTAGACGGCATACAATGCGGCTGGTTTGCGATGCTGATGTTTGCTCACTGTCAACCAAACATAGGTTGCGAAGAAACTCATGAAAATATAGTTGATGCAGAATACTGAGAAATTGCTTATGCGAACCATATAGTATGCGGTTTCGTCTGCATCTACGCGAAAATACCAGCTGAGCGCGTCGGTTCCAAGAAGAAGCATGCAGGCGATCTGCATGAGTATTTTGATGCGAGTTCGTCTGGTTTTGTGTGGGGTTGCAATGAAAATTCCGCATGCGCAAATCAGGCATATGAAAATGCCCCACAACTCCATGCAGATGTGGAACATGGCCCTGACTGTCATTATCCTCCACCCCCCCCCCTCTCGACGCTGCCTGCGTCGAAAACTTGCCTACCTCTTTCGTGTGCCATGATACCTCTAAATAGGGGAGCGTTACCCCGAAATGACAAAAACAGGAATCCGCAGGCGAATATCCATGCCTCTGTCATACGGGCTATCATATAGTTTGTGCGTTTGAATGTGGAGAAGGTGATTGATGTCAGCGAAGCGGAGCATGTCTCGAGCGCTTACTCGAGAGGAATCGTATCAGGACGGTCATTTAACGCGCACGGCGTTTATTTCCATTGCGATTCTTACATTTATTACGTTCGTCGGTAATTTCACGCAATTGCAGTTGAGCGCCGCGTTGCCGACGATCGTCAGTGATTTTGGTATTTCCGTTACGACCGGTCAGTGGCTGACGTCGATTTTCCAGCTGGTCATGGGCGTGATGGTGCCGCTTACGGCATACCTTACGAGACGTTTTTCGACGCGCGAAATCGTGCTTGTTTCCATGGTTGTGTTCACGATCGGTTCACTGTTCGCTTGGCTTGGTCCAACTTTTTTGATGGTGCTGATCGGGCGTTTGCTTGAGGCGGTTGGCACGGGTGTGATGTGGCCGGTGTTGCAGATCACGGTGTTTTCGATTTATCCGCTGTCTCGCCGTGGTTTCGCAATGGGTACGGTTGGCATGGCGATGAGCGTGGCTCCGGCGATCGGCCCGACGCTTGGCGGTGTGCAGACGGACTTGAACGGTTGGCGTTCAATTTTCCTCACGTTGACCATTATTGGCGTAATTTCGCTGCTTCTTGCCTATTTTGGATTGCATAATTTCGGTGAGAACGATAAAACCGCGAAGGCTGACTTTTTTTCCGTTGGACTGTCTATTTTCGGTTTCGGCGGGCTAATGTTCGGCTTTACGAATATTGAATCGTATTCGTTTGTAAATCCTATGGTTTGGCTGCCAATGGTGATTGGCGTTGTGGGAATTATTTGGTTTGTGCTCCGCCAGATTCATGGCGCGCGCAGGCAGATTGAAAATCCTGAAGCGCAGCCGCCGCTGCTGAATTTGAGCGTGTTGAAGAATCGTAGTTTTACTGTTGGCACGATCACGGCCGCGCTCTCGTTCTTCGCGTTCAGTTCGATTATGGTGATCATGCCCCTGTACATTCAGGATTGCCGTGGCTATTCTGCTGCGATTAGCGGCCTGGTGATGCTTCCGGGTGCTTTGGGCCAGTGCATTTCGCAGTTTTTCGGTGGTAAGGTGCTTGACCGTTTCGGCGCACGTCCGGTGGCGTTGATAGGCACGATTACCTTGTGTTTCGGTACGGTCATGATGAGTTTGATTTCCATGACTTCGTGGATTTGGTGGGTGTCGATTTGGCAGTTTGTGCGCCAGATCGGCATGGGTTTCGTGTTGATGCCGATCACCACATGGTCACTGAATTGTTTGGAACCGGAAGAGGTGAGCGCCGGATCCGCGGTGACGAATACGGTTCGTCAGATTGCGGGCGCGATTGGCGCTCCGGTGTTGGTGATTTTGATGGAGACGTTCACGTCTCTTCGTTGGACTGCGCTTGGTGGCACAAAAGCCGTGTATGCGGCTGCCAACGTGTTCGGCATTCAGTGGGCGCTTCGTATCAGTGCAGCAATCTGCTTCGTGATGGTGCTGATGGTGTTCTTCGGCGTGCGCGGCCAGGGTGCCGGTTCCACGCATGAAACCGTGCAACGCGCCCTCAACCGTAGGCGTGCCGCCTGACCGTGCATGCTGCGACGGCTACTCCTCTTCGTTGGGCTTGTGTTCCACTACGCTGAGGGCCACCACGCCTGCGCTGGTGTGCACGAACACATTGGCGCTTCCGCCTACGGCTTCCAAGCCTTCCACCAAGTGTGAGATCGGCTCGGAATCGAGCACTGGCAGCACTTGCGCCACGCCGTCTGCGTCGGTGACGGTGAGCGTATCGTCCAAATATCCGGAGGCGAGCGTTTCGTCGATGGCGCTTTCGAATTCGGCCAGCTTGCTGATTTCCTCTTCGGCGGCCTTGTTTGCGGCCACTTCCACAGCTTGCGCCACTTCTTCTCGCATTGCTTCTTCGCTCATGATTGCCTCTTTTGTTAAGCACCGTTTTGCAACCTATAGATTATCGGATGAACGTATCAGAACGATTCCAAATGCCGGAAAGTGTCCATATAGTGGCACTTTTGTGAAAGCATCACCCTCAATGCACGCGGGAAACATATGCGGGGATGAACGCGGGTAGCGTTCACGAGAAGAGATGTTGTGAGAGATGTTGTGAAAAACGATGCGTAAGACTATCGGTTGCAACATGTGATTGCATACGATTGCGGATTGCGCGGAACAGGAAGATGAAACGGAAATATGGAATGGGAGAGGAGTGCGCATGACTCGACTTGGCGATGTCCAACGAAGTGAGACGCGTCGTGAAACGCGCACTTCACTGCTTACGGCGTTGCTGTGGTTCGCATCCGCCGTCATCGTGTTCGCGATGCTTCTGCGCATGCTACCGAACAGTCTCGATGGTAAACGCTACGTGCCTCTGATCGTCGCGATCATGCCTTGGCTTGGCTTGCTTTCCGTAATTATCGCAGTTTGTGCAACAGTTTTTCGTACTGTTGGCAAACGAAAACTTTTGATCGCGTTGAGCGTATTGTGCGTGATCATCCAGATTATCTGGCATTGGGGGTATGTCGTTCCGACCAATGATCGTGCCATGCAACCTTCTGCAACAGTGCGTGTCATGACGTTCAATACGAAGCAAGGTTGTGCCGATGCGCAGCAAATCGTGCGAACAATCCAAAGCGAGCATGTTGAAATTCTTGCAATGCAGGAAGTTTCATCAGGATTATTAGATCGGTTGCATGATGCTGGAATTGAGGATTATCTTCCGTATTCCGTTTCCGCGCAACTCACTTGGCACGATAATGGCGGTGTGAACGTGCTGTACAGTGCGCATCCTCTGCAGGAAACAACGCAGGATCTCATTCCTATTGAATCCAGTAGTATTCCTGCCGCGACAGTTGATTTCAATGGCAGAAAAGTACGATTTGGGTCGGTTCATCCGTTTTCTCCACGACCAAGCAATCAGGGATTATGGAATAAAAGTTTGGATTCCATAGCGCAATTACAGCATTACGATAATGGGGAATCGTATGTGCTGATGGGGGATTTTAATTCCACGTGGGATCATGCAAGCTTCAGATATTTGTTGGGCGATCGCTTTACGGATGCGGGGGAGAGTGCCGGCGAGGGATTGCATATGACGTATCCTTCGGTATTCCCTATCGCTGAAATCGACCATATCATCTACGACAAGGGTGTGTACGCCAGAAATTTGGAAACCAAGCGGATTCAAGGTTCCGACCATCTCGCACTGCTTGCCACCTTAACCATTGCATAGCGGCGGAAAGTGGCGGCGGAAACGAACTTCTGCGATAAACCTGCAACTCAAGAAGCCAGTTCCTTTGTCGGGGTGTGTATGTTTCCTGCGGTATTTCCTAAGGGGTAAAACAGTTAAGCCCCAAATTGTAATATCTATAGCTGAGGTAAGATTGAGGATTGTAGTTTCCATAAGCTAGGTAGAGATACAAAGGGGTGTGCGGTATGCATATCATGTTCGTCTGTACAGGCAATATCTGCCGGTCGCCTATGGGCGAACTCCTGCTCACTCGCTACCTCGATGGCACCACTGTGCAGGTTTCTAGCGCCGGCACGCGTGGCCTTCCGCGATGCCAGATGGATCCGTCCAGTGCCAGACTTATGACCAGCGTCAACATTGAACCAAGCGGATTCCGATCCCGCAGACTCACCCGATCTATGGCTGAGAGTGCTGATCTGATTCTCTGCTTCGAGAAAGAACAGCGCAAAGACATCGTTGCCCTCGCGCCAGGCGCGGTCCGTTATACATTTCTGCTTAACGACTTTGCCAACATGTGCCAATACTGCGCGCAAAACGGCATGGTAAGCGGACTGACCATCCAGGAGCGTCTCGCATCCGTTATCAAAGTCTCTTCCATGATTCGTCCGATGTTGCCCACTCCCAAAGATATCGATGACCCGCACGGCAAGTCGTTCGACAAGTTCCGTATCGCGGCCAACCAGACCAATAATGCTCTGCGAACCATGCTGAAAAGCATGAAAAAGCATTACAGCGTGGATATAGCGCCTGTGCGCTCGCAGATTTGTTCTGGGCAGTCCACTACCACCTACAATATGTGGGCTTAGATGACAGTGGCCGTCATGGTCGACGATTTCGTGCCGGTGCTTTCAGTCAGTGCCGGCACGAATCAGTCAGTACTGGTAGTTGACCTCGTTGGTCATTTTGCCGGATGGTGTCTGATCAATGGTTAGAGCGCTTTCGGCCTTCGGCGAGGTGGTCACGTCGAAATCGAAAGTCACGCTTTCCCCAGGGGCGATATAAGCCACATTGGTGACCAGTTTTTGATCATCCATCACAGCATTGCTTTGATCTCGCACATCTCCGGATGAGGTGATCTCGCTGATGGAACCGCCCTTTGGCGCGTAAAACAGCATACGCTGCGCAGACGTTCCCGGAGCCGCAACAGGCTTACCCGTTACACCCGACTGCTCGCCGCCCAGAATATAGCCGGTGCAGGTGGCCATTTCGCTGGAAGTCAGCGTATTGGTCAACGTGTAGGTGACATGGTAGGTTTTCGACCCATCGGCATTCTGACCGGTTTTGGTAATCTGCGACTTACGGTCGATATACCATCCCAACTTCGACGGATTCTGTTCGTTGAGGTAAATGCCCACTTCCGGATCGGTCTCGCTGTCTGGAGTGCCCTTGGCGAGTCCGGCACCTTGGAAATATTTGGCTTCATCATCATGGAACGTGTATGCGTAGAAATGGCGGTTCTTAGTTAATTCGCCGATGCTTTGAGCCACCTTCATCATCTTGGTGATGTCCATGTTGCTGAAGGCGTTGTTCATAATGGTGGAGGCGATGTATTCGAAATACGTGTCTTGTAGAGATACAGGAACTTCCTTATAGATGGTGTTGAGCATGTATTCGGCGGTATTTTTGCCAGTGAGCACAGTACCATCTTCCAACGTCACATTGCCGTTGATCTCCACCATTTTCTGGATGAACACCGGATCGACAGATACGATACCGTCAACATCGCAAGCATATTGGGAACGCTGCCAAGCTTCATTCATCATTTCCGCATTGCGGGCGATGTCTGGCACCGCGAACGTATCGCGAATATCGAAGGAGAATCCCAGGGGTCCCTTGAATACGGCATGTTCCGAAGCATTGCCATTACTGCCGTTAATGAAGTCTCCATTGTGATGGAACTCACCGACTTGAATTTGTCCATGATCGGTCTGCAACGTACCCATGGAGCCCACCAGTCCGCCGCCGGAACGTTGTTCGGAAGTGGTCTGCGCCACCAGCAGATACGTTCGGGCACCGTTCTGTCCCAAGAAGGAGGGGAGCATCTGTAGCGCATTGTTCACTTGCTCCACCATGTCCGTAACCTTGGTGAACTGGCTGCGACTCTGCGAATATGCCTTCTTTACCATGCCGATACGTGGCTCAGGCAGATTGCTGAGCTTCGAATTCAACGACTTCACCTGCTTGCTTACCGAAGAGAAGTCGTCTTGCGCATCCACAATGGGCTGAAGATTCAACTGGCCATTTTCGCCGCTGATCTGCGCGTTCGCAAGCTGTTGTACCACATCGGTGAGTGACGGCAGTGTTTGTTGCACCAAATCATCCACCACCTGCGTCATGCCCTGCACGTTGGTAACATCACCGCCCACAACCGGCATCTTCGACAGCATGTTCCACAGTGTTCCATTGGCAATATCTCTTGCCGCAGCGGTATGGGTCTGCGCCTGCTTGATCGCGGCATCCGACGCCTGCGCATCCTTCAACGTATTGACGTCGGTGATGGCCGAAAGAGACGAGACCGCCTGCTCCTCGTGAGCTTTGACTTCCTTCGCCTGCTTGTAGAAATTCAGACCGACGACGCCCCCGGCAATGACCAGCAGGATGAGCAGTGCCGTAATAACAAGAAATGTATTGCGAAGCTTGTGAGAACGGGCGGCGTGAGCGCTCGCATGTTGAGACATTAATCCCCCTCTGTTAGGTGTTCCAGCCTTTTATCATGGCACATTCGTATGGATAAATAGTGAAAAAGCGATTGCTGCCTGATAAAAACCGACTCTATTTCTAGGGGGTAAGGTAGCATTTCTTAAGGTTTTTGACATACGGAGATGAGGGGTTCAGTGACTTCCGCAGAGAACACTAATGTCCAGCAGGTTGTCGTTGAAGATGATTCTGAAGACGGCATCACGCTGATGGATTTGATGCGTATCATTCGCAAGCATCTGGTCACCGCTGCCATCGTATTTGTGATGGTTTTCGCCGGGGTGACTGCGTACACCTTCTTGGTTCCACCGAAGTATACCGCCACGGCTCAGGCTATGGCTACGTACAATGCATCCCAGGGGGATGATGCGGGCATTAGCCAGCAGTACACGGGTGGCACGTACATCGCCGGCCAGATCACGTCGTATACAACGTTGGCAACCACCGAAACCGTGCTTGAGCCGGTCATCAAGGATCTTGGACTGGATACTTCAGTGAAGAGTCTGGCCGAGCAACTGACTGTCACCAATCCTACGAACACCGCGTTCGTGAACATTTCCGCGGAAGACGGTGACGCGCAGCAGGCATCCGACATTGCCAATGCGGTGGCAGCGTCTATGCAGAACGTGATTCAAAACGATCTGTATTCCGCAGCAGATAAGTCTCCGGTGAAGATCTCCATCGTGCAGAGGGCGCGCGTGCCTGAAAGCCCGAGCTCGCCGAATAAGCCGCTGTATCTGGCGGTCGGCGTGGTCGCAGGTCTGGTGCTTGGCGTGTTCGCCGCACTGCTGAAAGACATGCTGAATACTAAGGTCGAGGAGACTTCCGACGTGCGCAGCTTGGTTGGGGCGTCTTCCTTGGGTTCCGTGCCTCAGGATAATTCCCTAGGTGAGAAGCGCCCAGTGCTCGTCAGCCAACCTAATGGCCCTATCGCTGAGGAATTCCGCCGTATTCACACCAATATCGAATTCTTGCAGACCGATAAGGTTGCGGGCAAGGGGCAGCTACTGGTCATTACCAGTGCGCAGCCTTCTGAGGGCAAGACCACCATGTCAATCAACGTGGCTGCGGCCTTAGCTGAAGATGGTGCTCGCGTGCTGTTGGTTGACGCTGATTTGCGCCATCCTTCCGTTGCTCATCATTTGGGTCTTGAAGGTTCTGCTGGTTTGGCGCACGTGCTTTCTGGTCAGATGTCTCCGAAAGATGTGGTGCAGAACTACTGGAAGCCGAATCTGCATATTCTTCCTGCTGGTAAACGCCCGGCGAATGCTGGCGTGCTTCTTGGATCAGGCACCATGCGTATTATGGTCGAACAGGCTTTGACTCAGTATGATTACGTTATTATTGATACCGCCCCGTTGAGTGTTTCCAACGATGGTGTCGTGTTCGGCCGGTGGGCCAAGGGTCTGGTTCTGGTGACCGGTCGTGGCGTGTGCAAGAAGAAGGAACTCAAGGAGATTCTCGAATCCTGTCATACAGCCAAGGTCCCGGTGCTTGGTTTTATCTTCAACTATGCCGATCCGAAGAAGACGCATTCCAAATCGAACTACTATTACTACTACGAGGATGCTCCGCGGAAGAAAAGCCACAAAAAGTAGCCGCAAGTAGTGTATATAAGGCGTGAACATGAGACCGGAGCGTGAAGCTTCGGTCTCACGCTGTAATAAGGAATCAACATGGGTGACAACAACAATACTGTGCCGAATCTGTCGCATCTTGTTTCGTCGGGAGACTCTCTGAGCTCTCAGGGCAAGCAGCAGACCAAGGCGCAGTCGGCTTCCGAGCATGATGTGGTGGATACGTTCTGGGATATTCCACTGATCACCTTTTCGGAAGTTGAGTCGGCTGTGGAACGTGGCGAGGCATCCGATGCGGCTTATGCGCAGGCTGCAGCCACAAGCATGACCGCTGCCACGTCATCCACCCCGGTGAGTGATGCGCCCACGGTAAACCTTCGTGTTGAGGATTTTCCGAATAGTGCAGGAAAACATATTTCTGGTGCTGACAACGATTCCACCCCGTCGCTCGAGCCTGATTCGATGTCTTCTTCGACCGCAACGCTCGATGCTACACAGTCTGCTGATGCTTCACCATCTGCTGAATCTGCCGAGAGAACTGTTTCGTTTGCTTCTCCGGTAGAGTCGGCCTTTTCTGTGGATTCCACTATGCCGCTTTTTGTGGATTCTCCTGCCTCTGCTTCTACTACCTTCATACCTGAAAGCCTGCCCATGCCAGATGACCTGTCTGACATGGAAAACGATGAGCATGATCCATTGAAGCTTGTTCCGGTTCCGCCAAAGAAGTCACATCGCAAGACAATTATTATTACCGTTGCGATTGTGGCCATAGTGGCGTTGGTTGCCGCGGGCGTTGGATTTGGTGTTTGGCAGCGCCAGCAGTATGACCAAGGGCTTGAGCGGAACGAACAGCACCGTACCGCGTTGAGCATGTGCAAAAAGTCTTCCAAGGCATATGAGAAGGCTGTGAAGGAACACAAGTCGGCGTTGAAGAACGCTAAATCGTTGCAGAATGTGAAAAGCGAGCAGGTTTCGGATGCGAAAACGCTAACCACGTTGCAGTCTGCAGTGAAAGATGCGCAGAATCTTACGGCGGTGGGGGAGTGCAGCGTTGATTTGAGCAACGCTGAACTTCGCCAGCGCAGTAAAGCCATGAACGAACTACTGCCTACGTTGCAAAGCCAATCCAAGAACTTGAATGATTCTGCAACAGCCGTTACGAACAGTCAGAAGGCTAAGGAGAAGCAAGACAACGCTGATGCGCTGAAGAAGCTTGAAACAGCCATCAATAATGCGCAGTCACTGCTTGACAATAGCTTGTACCAAGTGGCGGATGATTCCACGCGAGTGACGTTGCAGAGTGCCATTGACCATGCTTTGGAATTGTTCAATGGCAATAGTACCGATACTAATGCCATTAACCAGTCGATAACGGATTTGCAAACCGCATCTGATGATGTGAATGCTTCCATGAACGCGTTGGCTGCGCAGAATCAACAGCAGCAGCAACAACAGAGCAATACGGGCAATTCATACAACTACCAGTACACGCGGCAGCCTTCCGGAGGATTGACTCCCTCGGCTCCTATTACACCTGGCAATAATCCTGGTTCCGGTAGTAATCCTGGCTCTGGTTCGCAGACTCCAAGCGGTGGATTGACTCCCTCGACTCCTATTACACCTCCTGGCAATAATCCTGGTTCCGGCAGCGATTCTAGCTCTGGCTCGCAGACTCCAAGCGATCAGGGTGTGCTCTGAACCTTTTTGGGTTCGCTCTTGCCGAGCTTTTGAATTTTCTTCTGCCCTAAGGTGTTATGCACTGGGAAATAGTGGGGCATGACGCGGTTCATGGGGGTGTTTGTATCACCTGGATGGATCGCGTCGTTTTTTGCGTGCAATACTGACGCATAAGTAAGAAAACTTTCCTATAGTATTTGAATTGTGGCGTATCTTTTACTGTCTATTGTTGTTCTTTACTCGTATAAAAATTTCTGGGGAATTGCTGACATGATTGCAATACCACTGATAGAGAGTTAGTTACTCTACTATTTGTCTAGTTTCTTTCGGCAGTCGATTTGCTTTTTATGTAGATTGCGTGAGATAATTTTTCAACGTTGTAATATTGTTATTTTGCTTTTCTTTATCCCTCAGGGCTGAGGGTGGTCTACACGCATTTCGGTGCGTTTGAAATAGTTAATCACCGCTCCATGCAAGGAACGATCATGTATAAGCATGAAAAGCAGGCGGTCGAACGCCTGCAATCAAACCACATCCATATGTTGTCAACGTTTTCGACGGCGATTATCGCGTTTTTCTTGATTATCTCATTATCGGGAACGCTGTTGTTTCCCATGATGGCGTTTGCAGATGAGCCGCAGCCGGTCGCTCAAGTGGGCAACACGACCTATATGAGCGTGCAAGACGCGATTGGACATACGTCGATGAAGAACAATACGGTCACATTGCTTACCGATACTACGGAAAGCATCACCATCACCCCATCGAAAGTGGTGCGCGGAATCACGCTCGAATTGAACGGACATGCGCTCAACGCCAGCAATGCCACGGCAATCACCGTTCCTGCGAACATGCAGCTCACCATCACCGGATCGGGCATGGTTGTCGGCGGAGATAATCCCGCAATCGACTGCCGTGGAGCGTCGCGGATTCAAGGTGGAAACTTCACGTCGAACACCACGCTCATGCGGTTCGCAGAAACAGGCAGCGCCTCTGCCGAGGCCAGTATTTCCGCAGGAACATTCACCGCACCAACACTGATCGGCATGTTGAACGATGCAGAACACCTCGGCTATGTGAGCATTCGCGATGGTGAATACCATGGCGCAATCCCCGCCGGGCTTGACACGCTCGTGCTCATGGGCGGCTCATTCTCCACTACGGAGAATCTCACACCCTACTTAGCCAACATGGCAGGCCTAATCCCAAACGGCGACGATAGCATGTTTGATATCAGTGAGCTGGCTATCTCAAGTGATTACCCCACGGTAGAACTTGAGCAAGGCTCAACCTTGCAGAAGCTAACCAACGACAGTCTGCTAGACCTCACCAGAACCAAACTGAACGGTATTTCCGACTATCGTCTCGTAGCGGATGCCGAGCAACTGCAAGCTCTAAACAAGCAGATCGAGCTCGCGCTACAGGCAGTCGCCAAGCGAAAGGCATTTGATGCGGTAAGCCAAACCGTTACTATCACTGCAACACGCAATGAAACCACCGATGGGGGAGCGGACCCGCAATTCCGTACCTCCGGCCATGATGAAATCAGCACGCAAGTAACAGTGAATATCAAATCCATAGCCAAGCCAGAAGAGCCAGACAAGCCGAACGAACCTAGCAAGCCCGCCGAGCCCAAGCAGCCAGACATGCCCCGTACCGGCTCCGCAGTGCAGGCGCTCGCCGTCATCTCACTGCTGCTGGTGATCGCTTCCGCAATCTGCGCATACGCAACGGTCCATCTGCAGTCGTCGCGTCTGCACAACTAGTATTTTCCGTCTCTTTCTTGAGCTGTATAGACGCAAAACGTTAGTAATGCAGACATGAAACCACACTCCGATCATCGGATCCGAATTTCTTCAATCCGATGATCGGAAGCAAGGTTCAAGGTCAGCTCCTCGGTCTCAAAGTTTCCAATGGACTAAACACTGGTGGCTTGGTTCCGGGCTTTCTTTGAAGGACGACGTCGTCCATGGCGTACGGGTTTTCGGGTAGGCTCTGTTTTCAGTTCTAATTGCGTTTCTGACAGTTTGCCGGAATCGTACTGCTTGTTGAATTTTATATATTCCGATAGCAACAGTTTGATGGCGGCAAACTGGTCCAGAAGGTAGTCGCAGCCGCTCTGCGGGTCTTTGTACCACGCCGCGTGTTCATCGATTCGTCTCAGCACAGAGGCTGCTTGGTCGTCTGTGTATCGCCTCATTCCAGCACTCTTGACCAAATTGATATGAGATAGAAGGATGCAGGAAAGATCATGTATCAAAGGATCTGATTGCGCAAGATAAAGAGTCTTCTCCCTTACCGGGTTGTCTGTCGCGAGAAAAATAGGCATCAAACTATCCAAGACTTTTGTCTTTTTGATGGTGGCCGCTGGTGGGATAAGAAGACAATTATGATGCGAGGCCGCATTGCGTAAGAGCCTTACTCCGTAGAGCAAAGAATACGTCATATCATAAAACTTGCGATGCTCGAGAAAAGAACTGTAACAACGTATAAGACTGTTCAGAGTGCAAGTCTCCCAGAACAGCCACACTGGTTTTTGATCCAGATACTTATTGATCATTCCTTCCGTATAAACCGATTTTTTGTAATCATCTTCTGGAACAAACGATCTGCCATGTTTGGCATAGTAGAGGTTTTGATCTTTTTCGTAGTCGGCAATTACTTGGTATCCGTCTTCTTGGACTCTTGAAATTAAGTTGTTGAATCGAATGCGCAACGCATGTTCTATATCGCCTGTCATGCGAAGAATCAACATTCTAAGCTTAAAATCGATAGTTGATATATCTTTAAGATAGGCAAAATCCAGCTTGCTGTAGTTGCCTTGTTGATCGCGTTTGAAGTTCTTGTCAAAGGCTTTGATTTTGAAGAAGTAAGTATTGTTTCGTAGGAAAGATTCTGCTTCCGCCTTGGAGCAGAGTTTGAATTCAACACCATGGCTTTCTAAAAGATCGCACTGTTCTTTAGTGTTCAAGGCGATCCTATTTTTACTTGCCGATACGTTTGACGCCGATCGCATCGTTTGCGCTCCCTAAGAAAAAAGTGGATAGCCATAACGACTATCCACTTTTGGAGGACCGCTTCACATTCATAAGAATCGGTCGAGTCGCTCCACGTACATGTAAGTGGACAATTTACATGAAGAAATCGTTTTTGACAAATCGACACGCCGTAATGGGTGCTTCTTTACTACTAAAACCATGCCTGCGCAAGTCACGTTAGTCGGACAAAATCCGAGTTGTGCAGGTGTAAAACGCGTCTTGTGCGGGCGGGCTGTGGGTGTCTGCACAAGTCACGTTTCACACTGCCGGACGATCAGCCTGACGACTGGTTCACTTCTCAGTTTCGTCGTCGAACGTGATTTCAGCGTCGGCTTCCTGGTAAATCTTGATGTTAGTGTTCATGTCGATTTCTTCCACGATCCAGGGTTCGCTTTGCAGTTGGCATTGCATCTTGAATTCGTCGAAACGGTTACGTCCGTCCATGCCGCGTAACGTCACCACAATGCCGAAACGAAGACCATCTCCTGCGTTCTTTCCGACGTTGCCATTCTTGTCTACTGGAGGGTCGAAGCGTTCGGTTTTGCGGATTTTGAAACCCCAGTAAGGAATTCCGTGCGAAACACGCGGTCGGAAGCTGCGTTTTTCGATATCACTGACATGTTTCACATTGTCCCATTTGCGATACATTTTCCGAGCCGTATCTTCATAGGTTCGAGCGAAAGGATCTCCTTGTATGTTGTTGTCGAGTGAGTCGATACCGCTTGTCTTCATGCGTCCGAAGTGGAAATCAAGCTCGGTGTCGGTGTAATCCACGCCTTGCCTTTTATCGCATTTTGGAAAATAGCAAAGCGTGGCTCTGGCCATGTATGGGTATTTTCCATCTTTCATTGGCACGGGAATGTTGTAGTTGTATGTTTCGAAAGTGTCGATGGTTCCTTCCAAAACGAATCGTATTTCGTTAGAAGGGGTTTCCAGAATGTCTTCAATTCGGGTGGGGACAATACCATATCCAAGCTTGATATTGTCCGCGGAAATTGGCTCCCAGCCGGAAGCTGCGTCGATAATCAGTGCTTTGGCTGCTTCACGAGAAAGATGCATGACGTGGACCAGATATGCTAGTTTTCGTGTGATCCAAGGCGCGGCAAAGGAGGTTCCTCGTGTGGTCGCCACTCCTCCTGGAGACCACACAGCCATCTCGCCGTAATTGTCTCCACCAAAGTAGGAGATATCTGGTTTCCGGAAGAAATGTAATACCGGTCCCTCTCTGGTATAGCTTGCGGGCTCTCTGAGTATGGAAGTCGCATTGACCACTAAAGCGTTGACGGAATCTGCCGGGGCGCCGATTCGTTTGGGGGTATCTGGGGAATCTTTAGAAGTCTTATTCGTCCCTGCCACCACGAAGATAACGCCGTATTTCTCTTGAAGTTCATCCAGCATTGCGCCTTCGGGGGATATGGTGTTTTCGAGTGCTTCCTCTGTTGATCCGAGGCATAGGTTCCATACGGTGATGTCTTGATTCGTTTCCACGATGTGCCGTATGGATTTTAGAATGCTGAAAGAGCTATTTTTGCCATTTTTAGCGACCGCAAAATGACGTACGCGAAATCTGCCGCAACCGTCTTCCAGAGCAGGATTCAGGGCAGGGCCGTCCACAATGATGGAATCGACTTCCGTGCCATGCGCATAGTCTTCCGGATCGACCCCCAATTGCGGGTCGATCAGATCATCGTGATACTCAACCCAATCGGCAAAATAAGCGGTTTCATCAAATCGTGTGTCAATGACGCCGACAATCGGCTCGTTATGCGGTGGCGGAACGGAAAGGCCGTATTCGTTTTGAGAGTCTCGTGCATCCTGCGGATTCTGCTTAGTGCTTGTCTCAACTTTCAGATCCAAGATGTTTTTTTGCGCCATGGCAATCAGATATGGCGCAGTTTCAGCCAGCTTGCTGTACTGTTCTGGCAACAGGTTGATGGTTGTCGGATCGAGCAGACTGGTTGAGATCACATTGATGCCAAGGGAATTCAACAGTGACACTGTTTGGCTGGCGTCTCGCCCCGTATCATATAGCGTCACCAAAGCGCGATACTTCGGATTATTTATTACGGACCTCACGTCGAAATGGTCAACGAAATATATGTCGCGAATGAGCTGTGCGAAAGTTGTTTTGCTCAGTCCTGCGCGTTCGTCGATTTTGTCGAGACCCGCTTTGGTAATTGTGGCAAGTTGTTCGTCGTTGATGGAACCGCCATGATGTTCCAGAATCGTTTTGCACGCTTCCAAGTCAGTAAGCGTCGAATCGATAGTGTCCATGGTCACGTAATGCGTGATGATGTGACGCATGCGCGTACCGATTTGGCTGGAACCATGTTCGGATCCGTCATAAGTGCTGAGTTTGCTTTCGATTGGCTCAAAGCGCGCGCCAACTATGGAATCATTAGCTCGCTTCCCATGACCGGAAAGAAGTTGTTTGATCCTGTTACTTTTAGCCACAACCTGCCTGTAGTGCACTTCAACCAGAGGATTGATAATCGGCGGTTGCTCTCTCCAGTAATCACGTACTGTCTGAAGGCTTGCGATTTTCGCTTCCATATCGTTCATATCGACTGATTTGCCTACTGGCAGTGCTGGAGCGCCGGGGCGTTGCGCTCGCCGAGTCTGGAGTTTGCCTTTGAGTACGAGCGTATTATTCATTGCTGGCTTCCTTGATTTCTCGAGCTACGGTGCTGCGGGATATTCCGGTTAGGATTTCAATCTCACGCAAGGTGAAGTTCTGATCATGCAGTGCATGTATGTCTTGGATGGTTTCAGAGCCATTGGGTACCAAGGCGGTGTATAAACGCCGCAAGTAGTCGTTTTCGTCGTCAGGTTTACTGAAAGCGATGGATGAGCGGATAATGTTTTTCATTTCTCCTGGGTAGGGGAGTATGCCTGCGTTGGCGAGGATTTTTTTGAACAGTCGCGTATTCTTCCCGATGAACGAGAACTGTTTCGAATATCCGTTCAGGATGCTTACGGCGATGTCAGAGCGATCTTCGCTCGTGTATCTGCCGAAGTCGATTGTGGCGTCGAACCGGCGGATGAAGGCTTTGTCGAATTTGGAGTACAGGTTTGTGGTGGCGAACAGCATGATTTGCTCTGACAGTTCGTCCATTTGACTGAGCAGCATGGATGTTGCTCGACCCATTTCACGTACGTCTCGGGAGTCGATGCGGTCTAATGCGAGGGCGTCGATTTCGTCGAATAGAACAACCATTTGCTCGGGTTGTGGGAATTGATTGATTTCGTTGAAGAGTTTCGTGATGTTTTTGGCGGTCTGGCCGAGTCTGCTGTCGATGATGGATGCGAAGTCCACTACGTAAAGTTCTCGTTGCAGGAGAGAGGAAATCTGTTTCACGGATTCGGTTTTTCCTGTGCCCGCGGGGCCGTGGAAAAGGAAACGATGTATGCCGATGTTGCGCCCGATGGCATTGAGCACGCCTTGAATGTCGTTTGCGATGGGTTCCGGCAAGGGGAGTGATGTTCGCACAACTGTTCGTTTTGTGAGAAATGTGGAATCGAGTTCTATGCTTGCGGATTGTGGAACGAGGGTGTTCGCGTTTGAGATAAGCGCGAGGATGTATTCGGACAGTTGGGTGTCTCCGGATTCGGCGAATTCCTTGGCGATATTGTATGCTTGGGTGCGAAAAGCGGCGTCGTTGTGCTCCGTGTGATAGCGGATGAGATCCAAAACGTCTTTCTTTTTCATATGTGCCACGCTCCAGTAAAGCCTCGAAGGGTAATACTATCTCCACTATAGCCATTAATATAGACGATATGTGTCTTAGATTGGCGAAACTTGTCTCAAGCTGTTTCGTGTGGTATGGTCTTTGCGGGGCTTCATCCGAAGCCTGGAAACAAAAAGGTTCCGATCTGCTGGAACAGGTCGGAACCTAGGAAAACGAGCCTCTCGAACTCGTAGGTGTCTGCACGACGCTACAAAACTACCGCAATGGTATGTCAAAACGGTTGAGAGGGGCTCCTGACAATGAAAGGAGCTGCAATGGCAGCTGTTTTCAAGCCGGGCGAAGATAATAAACGCCCCGGCGAATATGTGGAAGTTGGTCCCCGCGGTGGGGCGGTGCCGGATGCTCGCGTCGTGCATATAGATGCGGGCGATCGTCTTCCTCCTACACAGGAAGAAGGTCATCGCTGGAGGCGACGTTCCTGAGATACTGAAGGGTTTGTTTTTCGTGCCGCGAATTGCGTTATGAAGAACAAACCTTTTTAGGTGGGGCTGGTGACGTTTTGTTGGACTCGTCGTTGATTCCATCACTACCAATCATGCCACAAGACCGAGCTCGTGTCGACGGTCCATGATGCCCGTGTCCGGACTCCGTCTTGATCCTCCTGTCCCGATACCAGACCATGTACTCGTCCAGCATGCCGATGAATCCGTCCATCGAGACCCCGGCGAAGCTCC
>ENA-OPDA01000800-OPDA01000800.1-human-gut-metagenome-genome-assembly--contig:-NODE-800-length-22398-cov-3.767354_pt1 | contig 22398 bp, 15 predicted proteins | sample MGYA00241253_ERZ501486 | MGnify/ENA primary metagenome ERZ501486 (study PRJEB25962, sample SAMEA2042510) | human gut metagenome | biome: human gut; feature: human-associated habitat; material: faeces... | reverse complement strand
AAACCGCAGGGGTCATCTCATTCAACGTAACCAAAAACGAAACAGCGGAAAAGAGAGAAGCAATCATCGAAGTTTCGTACGCGGATATCCAGCCGGCGCCTTCTTTCAAAGTGAAGCAGACCTTTCCGAATGCACAGCCTGAAATCGTATTCGCCAAAGAGAGCCTCGATGTTCCGGCCGAAGGAGGGCCTTTCCAAATCGAATACACGATCGAAAACCCCGTCGCAAATGCGACCCTGTCTGCCAAATGCAACGACAGTTGGATAACGGACATCGATACCAAAACCGCAGGGGTCATCTCATTCAACGTAACCAAAAACGAAACAGCGGAAAAGAGGGAAGCAATCATCGAAGTTTCGTACGCGGATATCCAGCCGACGCCTTCCTTTACAGTAAAACAGGCGGCCCGTCCGGAGGAGGCATTTACGATAACGATTTCGGACATCACCACAAAAACATTCCGAACTACAGTCCGTCCCGGAGACCAGGAAATGTATTATCTGTTGAACATCATCCCCTCCCGGGCTGCCGCCGATTTCAAGACGGATGACGAGCTCTACCAATACGACATCGACTTCTATACAGACATGGACGCAACGGGCAGCGGCTGGCAAAGCTGGGCGCAAGAATACCTCGAACAGGGGACTATTGCAGACAGGCTGATCGAAAACATGGAACCCGATACCGAATACCTCGTTTACGCATACGGCGTGGACCCCATCACGATCGAAAGGCTGACCCCAATCTCAAAAAAGACGCTCACAACCCTGGCACCCCAAACAATCGACACAAAATTCGACATACAGATCGTTTCGACCGAAGGTCTCAACATCGACGTTCTTGTCAAAGCGAACGGTTACGACGGCCGTTTCGTCGCAAAGATCTACGGCAGCGTCGATGCGGCCGATACGGATGCGACCGTTTTGGAGAAAATATCGGAAAGTTGGATCGACAACGTAAAGATCTACGGATGGATGGGCTACACGGCCGAAATGATCCTGAGCCAATATACCTTCCAACAATCCAGAGAAATCCAGGAAACGCTCGAACCGAACTCCAAATACTACATTTATGCCTTTGCCGTCGATGACGAAGCCCTGCGCTGTTCGGACATCGTATTCATCCCTATTACGACAAACGACACGTCCATACAACATTGACGACGGCAACCGTCGAAATTACACCGGTCGCTACGCCTCTTCTGAAAACTCCCATTCAGGAGAAAAGCATCAGACCGGCTCCATACGAAAAATTCCCGATCAGTCCGGACATTCAGTCCGGACTGATCTTCTTAACAACCGACAGACGACTATCTCGACCGTCTCCTCACTTAAAAATATCGTTTCAAACTTCGTCGAACGAGATAGTCCCAATTTTTCAACCAATAAAAACACACAATAAATTAAAAAAGACAAAAACATTTGCAAATACCGAATATTTTATCTATTTTTTTCCAACAAAGAAAAACAACATCTCTATTACATGAAAGAAAACACTTAAGCAGAAAGCGCTTTTTTTTAAGACCGGCCTCGTTTCTGCCGAAAATTAAAAACCTGCCGTAGGCCCGGCACTAAAACCTTTTACGCTATGAAACACTTTAGATTCGCATGGATGTTGCTGATGTTCGGGGGGGGGGATTTTGGGATGCCTGCCTTCATGCAGCGACAAAGACAACGGTATGGAGCAGACGGAGCCGAACGACCCGGACGACCCACAGGGACCCCAAATTCCGGACGATCCCAATCCGCCCATGACCGGGTACATCGCCCATACGATGACCGAAGGCGAACTGATGTACTACGGGCATGACAGTGAATACAGCAAAGAAGGCGGAGCCGTTTATTTCCTCTACCTGAAAGACCTGAACAACTCTGCCCGCGGATGTAGCGTATGCTTTTATGTCAATGTCCCACGACAGGAAAAGGGTAGCTTCACCCTTCCGGCCGGGAAATACACCGCCTCCTCCACTTGGGAAATAAATACGTTCAACAATAAAAATACGACTAGATACCGTTCCAACTGGAATGTGGTCGCCCCCAAATGGACACAATACGTTGCCGAAGCCGGAGAATTCGAAGTCGCCATCGGCGACAACATGACCTACACGATCAGAGGCCACATGAAAGGCGGCTCCATTCAGGACGGGGGTTCCATTATGGAAAACGAAGCGGGCGTAGCGTTCGCATTCACAGGTCGGTTGCTGATTTCCGATTACTCGGAAGACTATGAAGACCCGGATGATCCGGATACTCCGGATGATCCCGCACCCGAAGTGCCTGAGGTAACCATGTCCACCGGCTCCCTGTATCGTTACAACGACAACATCTATTATCTCCAGCTCAAGGATGCCAATCCCGCCGATCTCTACGAGACAACCTTTTACTTGAAGCTGCCCGCTTCGGATTCACCGTTGTTGGCCAGCGGCGACTATATGGCAGCAACGACAGGCGAAGAGATGACCATCGATGCGAGCAAGTCATTCTGGAACTTTACCGACAAGGACAACCACAACGACAAGATCAAAAACCGGCTCAAGGAGGGAACCAAAATTCACATCGTCAGCAACGGCGACCACAACTACACGATCACCGGCACACTGGAAGGTACATCCGATAAAACCGGTAAAAACACAGCTCTGAAAATCAACTTTTCCGGCACTCTTCCTTTCGAGGACTACGCCGATCCGGAACCCGTGGAACCGACTGTTGCGGAGGTGACCATGACCATCGGCAACCTGGACTACTACGACGGCAATATCTATACTCTGACCCTCAAGGACGCCAACCCGACAGATACTTACGAAGCGTCGCTTTCGTTCAAACTACCCGCTTCGGAGACCCTGCAGCTCGTCAGCGGCGACTACCCCGTATCGACCGGCAGCGGAGAGATGACCCTCGACGCAGCCAAATCCTCTTGGACATTCATCGACAAGGAGAATTTCAACGACCGGATCAAAAATACGATCAAAGAAGGTTCACTCACCGTGACAAACAACGGGAACCACAACTACACCGTAACCGGCACTCTCCGGGGAGCGAGCGACACCGGACAGGAAACAGCCATTAAGATCGATTTTACCGGCACAGTACCTTTCAACAACTATTCGACTCCTCCGGCTCCGGAAGCACCGAAAGCAACCATGACCGTCGGCGACCTCTACTACAATGGGGACAATGTATTCTTCCTCGGCCTGAAAGATGGCTCTCCGATAAAAGAATACGGCATCACGTTCTACATTACGCTCGCGCCCACAGATCCTCTGCAACTCGCCAGCGGCGACTACACGGGCGGTGCCGCCGGTGAGAACATGACTTTCGATCTGGCGAAATCCTTCTGGAACTACAACGATCCCACCTACGGAATCATCAAGAACAGAATCACGGAGGGAACTCTCAAAATCGTCGCCAACGGCAATGACGACTATACCATTACGGGCTCGTTCAAAGCCATCGACGAGGACGACAAAAATACCGAGCTCGAAATCGAATACACCGGAAAACTTCCCTGCGAGGATTACTCCTATTGATCTTTCAGGAGTTGCTCCGAAGACAAAAAAACCGGTCCGATTATGAATCGGACCGGTTTTTCACAGGTCGGCATTCCTTATAAAAATTTTTCCGAATTCATTCCACAACACGATTCAGATCCGCATATACTCTCCCTTTGCCAACACATACTCCTCTCTGTTGAAATTTCAGAATCCGGCAGACAACCGGAATCCCGCATCCCCCGAAAATCGAACGAATCTCGCACCTCATATACCCGGATTCCGGCCTGCGGCACCCCATACTTTACCGACGATAATAAAGAATCCGAACAAAAAACAAAAATAAACACCCGATTTAAGCGTTATCTTAATATCTTTGCAGAAGATAGGATCCGCCTCGGAAAACCGGGAACTTGTTCCCGTTTTCTCCCGGCTTTCACTATCTTTGCACAGCACGGGAAACCCGTTGCGGCAAAATCCGGCAAAATCGATTTTGCACCCGGCTTTCATCGTATTTGTACACAACAACAGACTTAAATCCGACGGACTGCCCTAAAAAACCGAACGTTCGACTTCGCACGCAGGGGACATGCCGTTTTGCGGACAAACCGAAACTCAAATGAATAGCTACAAACGCTGGAACAACATCGTCGGCTGGATCGTCTTCGCCATCGCGGCCATGACCTATCTGCTGACCATGGAGCCCTCTTCGAGCCTGTGGGACTGCTCCGAATTCATCGCTACCTCGTATAAACTCGAAGTAGGGCACCCGCCCGGAGCACCGCTCTTCATGCTGCTGGCCCGCCTGGCCACGATACTGGCACCCTCGACGTACTATGTACCCCACATGGTGAACGCCATGAACTGCCTGGCCAGCGCGTTCTGCATCCTGTTCCTTTTCTGGACGATCACCCACCTGGCACGCCGCATCCTCACCCGTCAGGGCGCGGAGCTTACGAAAGCCAACATCGTGGCCGTATTGGGTACAGGTGCGGTCGGAGCACTCGCCTATACCTTCACCGACACCTTCTGGTTCTCGGCCATCGAAGGCGAAGTATATGCCCTCTCGTCGATGTTCACCGCCCTGGTGGTGTGGCTCATGCTCAAATGGGAGGAACAGGCCGACCAGCCCCACTCGATGCGCTGGATCGTGCTGATCGCCTACCTGATGGGGCTTTCGATCGGCGTGCACATCCTCAACCTGCTGACCGTTCCCGCGCTGGTATTCATCTACTATTTCCGCAAAACGCAGCGCATCACGTTCAAAGGTATTGCGGTCAGCACCCTCATTTCGGGCGCGATTCTGGTTTTCATCAACAGTATCATCATCCCCCATACGGTCTATATCGGCGCCTTGTTCGACCTCTTCTTCGTCAATTCACTGGGATTGCCCGTCAATTCCGGCCTCGTGTTCTTCGTAGTAGCCCTGTTGGGAGCGCTCGGCATGGGCGTATATTTCACCCATAAAAAAGGGCGCACGGTGCTCAATCTCGTGCTGCTCTCGACGCTGATGATCCTCATCGGCTACTCGTCCTACGCATCGGTTACGATCCGCGCCGCGGCCAATCCCCCGATGAACAGCAACAACCCGAGCAATCCGTTCGCCCTCTATTCGCTGCTCAACCGCGATCAGTACGGAGACAAACCGCTGCTCTACGGTCCCCAGTTCTCGGCCCCGACCTCCGGTTACAAATACAAGGATGTCCGCTACCTGGACGACGACGGCAAGTACAAAACGGTTTCGATCATCTCCGGGTACGAACACCCCGACGAGTTCATGCATCTGTTCCCCCGTATGTGGAACTACGCTGCCAGCAAGGAGAGTTACAAATCATGGAGCGCCTACCGCACCCGGACCGATTACGAACGGGATGAAAACGGCGAAATCGTCCGCGACGCGCAGGGACGCCCGAACAAGATCGAAGTGCTCGATTTCGGACGCCGGACGCTTTGGGACGACGGTTCGGGCTACGAACCGCTGGTAATCGTGGAGCCGACGTTCCGCGAGAACCTCAACTATTTCTTCACCTACCAGCTCAACCACATGTACTGGCGCTATTTCCTCTGGAATTTCGTGGGGCGCCAGAGCGACATCCAGCCTACCGACGCGATCATCACCGACGGCAACTGGCTCTCGGGCATCAAGTGGATCGACGAGCTTTACCTCGGGCCGCAGGACAACCTGCCGGACGAAATAGCGAATAACAAGGGGCGCAACACCTACTATTTCCTCCCCTTCATCCTGGGACTTATCGGCCTGATCTATCAGCTCAACCGCGATCCGCGCAACTTCTCGATCGTCATGTGGCTCTTCGTGATGATGGGTATCGCGCTGGTGGTTTACTTCAACACCTCGCCCAACGAACCGCGCGAACGCGACTATGTTTATGCGGGTTCGTTCTACGCCTTCTGCATCTGGATCGGCCTGGGCGTACTCGCCGTGTGCGACCTGATCGTCTGGGCCACCCGACGCAAGGGCCTCATGGCTCCCATAGCCGCTACGGTCGTCTGCATGGTCGTACCGGGCATTCTCGCGGCCCAGAACTGGGACGATCACGACCGTTCGCACCGCACGATGGCCCGCGACATCGGCTGGAACTACTTGCAATCGGTACTGCCCAATGCCATCATCATCAACTACGGCGACAACGACACCTTTCCCCTGTGGTTCAATCAGGAGGTGGACGGCGTGCGCCCGGACGTGCGGATCATGAACACGAGTTACCTGGGCGCCGAATGGTACATCGACGAGATGAAAACCAAAGCCAACGATGCGCCGGGCATCCCCTTCACGCTGCCACGCAGCAAATACACCTACACCAACGACATGCTGCCCATAGAAAACATCGTGGACCGCCCGTTGGAGCTGAAAGAGGCCATCGATTTTATCCGCAACGAAGATCCGCGCACCAAACTTGTTCTGAGCAACGGAAGCAAAATCGACTACCTGCCGAACAACCGCTTCGCGCTGCCAGTAAACAAGGACAACGCGATCGCTTCGGGCATTGTCAAGGAGTCCGACCGCGACCTGATGGTCGATACGATCTACCTGGAACTGCCCAAACGGACGATCGACAAGAGCGAGATGATGCTGCTCGACATGCTGGCCCATTTCGACTGGAAGCGTCCGATCCACTTCACACAGGTTTACATTCTGCAGTCGCTCGGACTGCTCAACTACCTCCAGTTCGACGGCTACTCCTACCGCCTGGTGCCGATCTACACCCCCAATCGGTCGGTGCACGAGATCGGCCGCATCGATCCGGATTACATAACGCCGCTGCTGACCGAAACATTCCGCTACGGCAACATCGCCGATCCCCGTACTTATGCGGACTATTTCATCCAATACAATCTCAGCGCCTCGAAAGCCCGTGAATCCTTCGCCCGTGCAGCCAAGGAGTATGTTTTCCGTGGGGATTCGATACAGGCGATCCGGCTGCTCGACATGGGACTCGAAAAACTGCCGCCCCAACAGATCCGCTACACCGACGCCAACACGTTCCCCTTCATCGAAGGCTACTACATGGCCGGTGCCCCGGACAAGGGTGACAGCCTGCTGATGAGCTATGCTCGCAACCTGATGCAATACATCGACTATTACCTCGATTTCCAAGGCATTCAGGGTGACATGGTTACCCAGACGATTATCGACAAGATGCAATCGCTCGACCGGCTCTACTACCTGGCGGCCTACATGGGACGCCAAGACGTGCTGGCCCAGCTCAACGACTACTACCGCACGCTGGGCATTTATGAAAACGAGTTGATCCATCCCGATCTGTCCACACCGTCGGACTCGGTGCAAATTCCCGAATGATCCGGGAAAAAATCCGTCCTGCCGACTGCGAACAATCCATACAACGAAATCGGAAAAGACCCGTGCGTCTTTTCCGATTTTATTTTAACAACGCTCTCTGCGTCCCCGCAACCCTCAAATTATAATTTGCGAAGTCCACACCGCAAGAAATCCCTCCTCCCGAAAAACCGGACAACGCGAAGCGGCGGTGTGCCGTACAAATCGGGATCCGAAAAACAGACGCTCCGGTAAAACCTCGACCGCTGCACATTCCGCCGGAGGCAACAGACACGGACGAGCATACGGAACCGAAACAGCGGCATCCGGTCCGCACTGCCCCGACACAGACACAGCTCAGCTCTATCGGAAAGTCGGGACGAGCTCCGACCAAAGGAAACAATCGGGAAGCAACCCGACCGTCCGAAAAAAGATTCAGGCGCAAACCGAAATCTGCGCCTGAATCATAACTGCATACACACCCCTATCGTTTGGACATTTCGTGTTTCTGGTGAGGGTTGCGCTTGGTATAGAGGAAACGTCGGATCTTCTGCGTCGGAGTCTTGACGAACTCCTGCTTCTCCTCCACGACCTCGGAGATACGCGAGAAACGATTGACCTTGGAATTCACATAATCGACGACCTCCTTCTTGAGATTCTCCTTCCAATTCTCGAAATCCTCCTTCCAGCCGTCGAACTTGGCTTCGAGAGCGTCGGTATTGAAATGCACGAGCGCCACCAGGCGGCCTTCGTGCTCGGTAACCACCGAATCGGCGACGCAGACGTGCGAATTGAGGACGCTCTCGATATCCTCGGGATAGATATTCTCACCACTGGGACCGACGATCATATTCTTCAGCCGACCCTTGATGTAAAGCCACCCGTCGGCCGAAAATTCGCCCAAATCTCCGGTACGGAACCATCCGTCCTCGGTGAAGACCTCCTTCGTAGCGTCGGGGTTCTTATAGTAACCGATCATGGCGCTCGGCGTCTTGGCAACGATCTCGCCCTGGCGGGTTTCGGGATTGACGTTCTCCAACCGCAGCTCGACGCCCGGCGCGGCAGGCCCGGTCGAACCCAGGCGCACCTGCGAGGGAGCCGCACCGGCCAACAGGGGTGCCGTCTCCGTCAAACCATAGCCGATAGCGTACGGAAAACGGGCTTCGAGCAGGAACTTCTCGGCGCCGCCGTCCAGCTTCGCACCCCCGATACCGAGGAAGCGCAGCCGCCCGCCGAAGACCTTCATCAACTTCTTACCCGCGACACGATGCAGATAACGGCGCATGAAATCGATCTTGTAGAGCGCACGCCAGAATCCGCTGGAGGTAAACTTGGCGAGAATCTGATGACGATAAATCTTTTCGATAATCAGCGGCACGATGAGCATCACCGAAGGCCGTACCTCGGCAAGCGTCGGCATCAGAACCGAGGCCGTAGGCGGACGATCCAGGTAAACGACCCGGGCCCCCATCGAGAAAGGATAGATCATACCTATCGAGCACTCGTAGGTGTGCGCCAACGGCAGCACCGAGAGAAACGTATCGTCGGGAAAGATCGGGAAAATGGCGGCGCTCATGGAAATCTGCGCACAGAGATTCGCGTGGGAGAGCATCACGCCCTTGGGACGCGACGTCGTACCCGAGGTATAGATGATGACCGCGAGGTCTTCGGGATTCGGAATTCCGACCGCCCCTTTCTCCGCCGCAGGACGGGAGGCGATCACGCCCAGATTCTTGGTACGAATCACGATATGGAGGGATTCGATCGTGGACTTCGCCAATTTAGCGAAGAGCTTGTCGGAAACCATCAGCGCCTTGGCCTCGGAGTGGGCGATAATCATCTCCAGCTCTTCGGTCGAGAAATCGGGCAGGATCGGCACGGCGACCATGCCGGCAGAGGTGACGGCCAGGTACGAAACGCACCAGTTGGGCATGTTGCTGCTCAACAGCGCCACCTTGTCGCCCGCTTTCAAACCGGCTCCGATCAAAAGGTCCTGCACGTGTTTGACGCGGGTTCCCACCTCGGCATAGGAGAGCTCCTCCCCGCCGTACATGGCAAAAGCGACTTTCGATGCAAAACTCTTTACACTGTGCTGAACCAGTTCGTAAAGTGTATGGATAGTCATTTTCTTTCGAATTAAAATGAGAATATACTCGGGGCAAATTTACTATTATTTGCCGTAAATACACTATTTTTGAGCCGAATTATCGCCATGATCTCTGGTCAATACATCAAAAAACTTGCCGAGAATGCAGGCTTCGACCTCTGCGGAATCACGCCCTGCAAGCATCTTGCGGAGAACGAATCCTACTTCCGCGAATGGCTCGCCAAAGGCTACGGTTCCTCGCTGGAATACCTCGAACGCAACCTCGACAAACGTTTCGACGTCCGACACTTGGTCGAAGGGGCGCAGACGGTCGTGGTCTGCGCCGTGAGCTACAAGAACCCGCTGGGCGAAGGCTATCCGCCCGGGTGCCGCACAAAAATCGCCTCCTACGCCCGCAGCCGCGACTACCACCCCGTCCTCAAGAGGATGCTGGGCACGATGCTCGAAGCCCTGCGCCGGCAATACCCCGGGCTCACGGGCCGCACGTTCGTCGATACGGCTCCGCTGCTGGAAAAACAACTGGCCGTCGAAGCGGGTCTGGGCTGGATCGGGCGGCAATCCCTGCTGCTCACGCCCCAATACGGCTCCTATGTCCTGCTGGGCGAGTTGGTACTTACCCTGCCGTCCGACCAGTACGATGCCCCGTTCGCAGGAGCCCGTTGCGGCCGCTGCCGGAACTGCCTGGACAGTTGTCCGACGGGAGCCATCGTCGCGCCCAAGGTGATCGACACGAACCGTTGCATCTCCTGTCGTACGATCGAAAAGGAGTCCGACAGCGCCCTGCCCGACCTCGACGGATGGATCTTCGGCTGCGATCGCTGCCAGAGCTGCTGTCCCCACAACCAAAAAGCCCCCATGCACCGCTCGCCGCATTTCGATCCCCTGTTCGACCCGCTGACGATTTCGGATCGGGAGTGGCTCGCAATGAGCGAAGAGGAGTTTCTCCTGCGGTTCGGCAATACACCTCTCGCACGCAGCGGACTGCGGCGCATCCAGCAAAACGTGCGGATAAACCAGGAAAAGAACGAAGAGTAGGGCCCGCCATTGGACGGAGAGGCAGACAGCAAACCGACACGAAACCTCTCCGGATATTGTCCGCAGGCTGTTCGGGAAACCTTCCGTACGAAAGGACAGGAAAACCGGAACCCGACCGGCCGGCTCACCGCCACCGCCCCGACTTGCGGCACAAAGGCTCCCGCTCCTCCTGAATCGGCCCGACAACCGACCCGCCGCGATAAAGTGCAAAACCATCCGCTGAACCGCCCCCGCGTGCATCCCGGAAGTCAAAGCCCTTTCGAATAAAACGGGGCAGACTTCCGAAAAAGTCTGCCCCGCATTTCAAAAACAGGAATACCCCGCTAACTGTTCGCTTTGGCTGCGTTCTCCTTAAGCTGTGCCACCGTTTTCTGTGCCGCAGCCACATTCGCACCGGCCGTTACTTTCGAAAGGGCGTCGATCGCCTGCTGGGGCATCGTGCGGGCATTGTAAGCTGCACCCAAAATGAAATAAACGTCGCTGCGCTCCTCTTCGTCGGTCTGCACGGCAGCAGCCTCCTCAGCAGAAGCGATCACGCCAGCGTAATCCTTCTTGTCGAAGAGTGCCTGCAAACGAATCTTCTGGGCCAGCGCATCCTGCGGATTCACGGCCAGCATCTCGTCGGCAACGGCGATAATACCGTCGAAATCATTCTCGCCCTGCAACTTGGCAATACGGTTATTGGTATAGAGCTTGATGTTCTCCTTTACCTTCACGACATCCTCCGCATATTTGGGATTGTCCTGAGAAGCGATTTCGTTGAAAATAACCAAACCTTTCTGGAAGTCGCCCAGCTCGCAATAGCAAATGCCCAAGAAGTTGGCCATCTCCATATTTTTCGGATCGGCGGCATAACCTTTGGCGAAAATTTCAGCAGCCTCGGCGTAGTTCTTTTCGTTGAAAGGCTTTCCGCCCCACATCAGATATATCTTCGCCATCAACATATTCGACATACGCTCCTGCTGCAACTCACCGTAAAGAGCCGCCTTATTGGCCGACTTGGTAAGATTCTCGACCGCCGTGTTGAAATCATTTCCCTTAGCAGCCGTAAGACCCATTTGGAAATAGCACACCGGCACACTCTTCTTGGCCGTTGCAACCCAACTCTGGACATCGAGATCCTCGGAATCGAGCCCCTGATCGATAAGCGTTTCGAAAGCCGTAGCTGCGGATGCAAAATCCTTCGAATTGTAAGCGGCGACAGCCTTATTGTAAGTTTCGCCCAATCCTTCCTGCGCAGCCACAGACCCCACAACGAACAGGGCAAGCGCGGAAATCAAAAGTTTTTTCATAAATATTGTATAAATTATAGGTTAAAATAGGTTCCGTCCATTTTTATCACCATTCCCTGCAAACCCATCGGAAATATCGCCCCGTTCTGTAGGTCGCAACCATCCGTCGAAACTCCTGCCGGAAAGCAGGGAATGCAAATTTAGTTTTTTTTCGGCACTTTCCAAAAATCACCTTCTCAACGCGGCGAAGAACGAACGGACGAGCCTCTCGCACTCCTCGGCCAATACCCCCCGCGTCACCGTCGTTCGGGGCGGAAACACCTGCTCCGAATAGCGGCGATAGCCACGCTTCGGATCGTCGGCGCCATAGACCACCCGCCCCACCTGGCTCCACGCAATCGCCCCCGCACACATGATGCAAGGCTCGACCGTCACATACAACGTACATTCGGACAAGTATTTGCCTCCAACGGTCGAGGCTGCGGCTGTCAGGGCCTGCATTTCCGCATGAGCCGTAGCGTCCGCCAAGGTTTCGACCAGGTTGTGCCCCCGGCCGACGATACGTCCGTCCGCGACCACCACGGCACCGATGGGTACTTCCTGCTCTTCTAACGCTTTTTCCGCCTCGTTTAGTGCCAGGCGCATGAATTTTTCATCGGGTTGCTGCTGTTCCATCGTTTCGGTTTTTCGGCAAAATTAATAATTTAGCGGAGAATTCGGCGTCCCTGCGTTTTTTATCCCGTTTTACAGCCGGAATTTCGTTTCCGTTTCCGACCTTTTTTACAAAAGAGATGAGGCCCTTATAAAAAAACGGACGAGTTTGTTCCATTCTGCACTCATTTTCCTACCTTTGCAGACAGTAGATGACACCCGGTGAAACCCGCCAGGCGGGATTGTTGGATTCCACCCCGTTTTCACTACCTTTGTGAATCGCAAAACGACAATAACGAAAAATACAGATACGACCATGTACAGAACCCATACCTGCGGCCAGTTGCGTGCCGCAAATGTAAACGAAACGGTCACGCTGGCCGGCTGGGTACAGAAAGTCCGCAACCTCGGCGCGATGACCTTCATCGACCTGCGGGACCGTTACGGCATCACCCAGATCGTCGTCGAAGAGCACTCTCCGGCCGATGTCAAGACCGTGGCCGACGGACTGGGCCGCGAATACGTCCTTCAGGTCGAAGGCCGCGTGGTGGAGCGTTCGTCCAAGAACCCAAAGATGCCTACGGGCGACATCGAAGTCGTCGCCTCGAAGCTCGTGGTGCTGCACGAGGCCGAAGTGCCCCCATTCACCATCGAGGAGAACTCGGACGGCGGCGACGACCTGCGTATGAAATACCGCTACCTCGACCTGCGCCGTCCTCCCCTGCAGCGCAACATGATCCTGCGTCACAAGATGGCCCAGGAGATCCGCCGCTTCCTGAGCGACGAAGGTTTCCTGGAGATCGAAACCCCCTACCTGGTCAATTCCACGCCCGAAGGCGCCCGGGACTTCGTCGTGCCGAGCCGCATGAGCCCCAACCAATTCTACGCCCTGCCCCAGTCGCCCCAGACCCTCAAGCAGCTGCTGATGGTCGCCGGCTACGACAAATACTTCCAGATCGTGCGCTGTTTCCGCGACGAAGACCTGCGGGCCGACCGCCAGCCCGAATTCACGCAGATCGACTGCGAAATGTCGTTCGTCGAGCAGGAGGACGTGCTCGAAATCTTCGAGCGCTGGGCCAAGCACATGTTCCGCGAAGTGATGGGCATCGAACTTACGGAGCCGCTGCGCCGCATGCCCTGGATCGAAGCGATGGAGAAATACGGCTCGGACAAACCCGACCTGCGCTTCGGCATGGAGTTCGCCGACCTGACGGACCTGGCCCAAGGTCACGGCTTCGCGGTTTTCGACGACGCGGAGTACGTCACCGGCTTCGCCGCGACGGGCTGCGCCGGCTACACCCGCAAACAGATCGACGCCCTCACGGAGTTCGTCAAACGCCAGCAGATCGGTGCCAAGGGACTCGTCTGGATCCGCGTCGAAGCGGACGGCAACGTCAAGTCGTCCGTCGATAAGTTCTACTCGCCCGAGCAGGTGCGGGCGATGGCCGAACGCGCGGGCGCAAAAGCCGGCGACCTGGTGCTGATCCTCTGCGGCAAGAAATTCAAGACCCTCACGCAGCTCTGCGCCCTGCGTCTGGAGGTCGCTCAGCAACTGGGCCTGCGCGACCCGAAGAAATTCGCTCCGCTGTGGGTCATCGACTTCCCGCTGTTCGAGTGGGACGACGAAACCCAGCGCTACTACGCCGTACACCATCCGTTCACCTCGCCCAAGCTCGAAGACGTACAATACCTGGACAGCGACCCCGGTCGCGTGCGGGCCAACGCCTACGACTTCGTCTGCAACGGCACCGAGATCGGCGGCGGCTCGATCCGTATCCACGACTCGAAACTGCAGGCCAAGATGTTCGAGTTGCTGGGCTTCACGGCGGAACAAGCGCAGGAGCGTTTCGGCTTCCTGATGAACGCCTTCAAGTACGGCGCACCCCCTCACGGCGGACTGGCCTTCGGTTTCGACCGGCTCTGCTCGCTCTTCGGCGGTTCGGAGTCGATCCGCGACTACATCGCCTTCCCGAAAAACAACAACGGCCGCGACATGATGCTCGACGCACCGGGCTATATCGACCAGGCGCAGCTCGACGAGCTGTACCTGCAGTTGGTTAAGCCGGAAGAATAAACCGAAAAAAGACCTCGTATGGCCTCTGTAAGATCGCTTCGGCGACTGCTCGGGTTCTGCATGATCCTTTTAGCATGCAGTTTGGCAATGCTTATCACCGTCTATGCCTGCGGTACCGCGTCCACGGGCGACAAAATCCGCGCCTGGATCACGGTGCTGCTGCTCCTGACGGTGATGGCGAACAGCTATCGTTCGATGCGCCGCAAGGAGCGCGAACGGCAGGACAAACCGCGCAAATAGCCCCTTAGCCGGACAGCGGTGCGGAATTCAAGGTTTCTCCGGAGAACTACGATGGCTGCAACATAATGTCCGATGCACCGGATTAGAGCGATCTTTCGCCGTCCGACAAACTGTACCGGAATTGAAAAACCGGAGATATTAAAGCTTCAAGTATCGCCAATACAAGAAAGAGTATCCTTCTGTGCAGGATACTCTTTCTTCATACCAACTGATAATGATTACACCAAGGAAACGATCGCACTCACCAAGATAATCAAAACGATCAACGCGATACACGATATGACGAGCCCGGCGACCGCCAAGCTGCGGGGAGTTCTGAAAATCCCCACGAATGAAAAAATCAAACCCAAGGCCTACAATACCCAGCCGAGCCCCGGGACCCAGCTGAAAATCAAACCCAACAAGGCCAGAATAAAACCGGCGGTTCCCAGTCCGTTCGTGCTTCTCCGCTCCTGCTGATTGATAATGATCGTCTGCCCTTCGACCTGACGTTTGCCGACTTCATTTCCATTCTGCTTCGTAATATTATCCATAAAATTTAAGTAAGATTGTATCGTCCGTACCCCGACGACTGGTAATAAAAAGAAAAGCGTGGCACCGAAGCCCATTTCAGAATCGCAGGTCGTAGGAGTACCTTTTGGCGTGAAATAAGCGACAGCCCCGCGCCTATACCCGCAGAATACGGATACGACGCGAGAAGATGTCTGCCTATTCTCCGCCAAAATGAATTTCCTACGCTCACGATTCGGGAACAGACTTACACTTTTCCGTGTGTATCAATATGTACAGTACATATAGCGGCTTTTCGAAATATACAATAGTGCGCGTCGCTTCGGGAACTGCGACCGCAGAACAAGCGTGAAGCACGACGTAAAAACGGAATCCGGCCAGGACACGATCTCCCCGCTGCGAATCCCCGAACCGGACGGCAGCGGTTCTACGCATCCGCTCTTTCGGACCGCATTCAGTCCGGCCGTTGCCGAAAACAAAAATTTTCAGTACATTTGAGCGACAAAAAAATGCTTTCCATGTCCATTCCCCTCGCCGAACGACTGCGTCCCCGTACGCTCGATGAATATATCGGACAGGCCCACTTGGTCGGGCAGAACGGCGTATTCCGCAAGTTCCTCGAAACGGGCAATGTCCCCTCGTTCATCCTCTGGGGTCCGCCGGGCGTGGGAAAGACTACGCTGGCCAAGATCGTTGCCACGACTCTCAAACGCCCGTTCTACACCCTGTCGGCCGTCACGTCGGGCGTCAAGGAGGTGCGCGAGGTGTTGGAATCGGCCCGCAAGCAGAAATTCTTCGACTCCAAACCGCCGATCCTGTTCATCGACGAAATCCACCGCTTCAACAAGTCGCAGCAGGACTCGCTGCTGGGTGCTGTCGAGCAGGGCGTGGTGACGCTGATCGGAGCTACGACCGAAAATCCCTCGTTCGAGGTGATCTCACCGCTGTTGAGCCGCTGCCAGGTCTATATCCTCCAGCCGATGACCGACGGGGAACTGCAAACCCTTTTAGACCGGGCTCTGGCCACCGATCCGGAGCTCAAAACCCGGGAGATCGAGGTACAGGAAACCGAAGCGCTGTTCCGCTTTTCGGGCGGCGACGCCCGCAAGCTGCTCAACATTCTGGACATCATCACGGGCGCCGCAGACGGCAAAGTAACGATCACCAACCAATACGTCACCGACTGTTTGCAGCAGAACATCGCCCTCTACGACAAGAACGGCGAACAGCACTACGACGTGATCTCGGCCTTTATCAAATCGGTGCGGGGCAGCGATCCCAACGCAGCGATCTACTACCTGGCCCGCATGCTGGCCGGAGGCGAAGAGCCGCGCTTCATCGCCCGCCGGCTGGTGATCCTGGCCTCGGAAGACATCGGCCTGGCCAATCCCAACGCCCTGCTGCTGGCCAACGCCTGTTTCGACACGGTGCACAAGATCGGCATGCCCGAAGCCCGCATCACGCTGGCCGAAACCACGATCTACCTGGCCACCTCGCCCAAGAGCAACTCGGCCTACATGGCCATCAACCAGGCGCTCTCCTTCGTCGAACACGATACGACCAACCGGCCCGTACCCCTGCACCTGCGCAACGCCCCGACCAAGCTGATGGATCAGGCGGGGTACGGCAAAGGCTATAAATACGCCCACGACTACGGCGGATTCGCCGGGGTGGAGTTCATGCCCGAAACGCTCAAAGGCAAGAAATTCTACGAGCCGAACACCCGCAACGCCGCCGAAGCGAAGATCGCCGCATGCATCCGGGAGCTGTGGAAGGACAAATATAAATAACAGCCGGAGACACAACGCCTTCCGGCATTCCTGAAGCCGACTGCCGGACAGCCCCGAAAATACGATCGGACGACATCCCGTATTTCACCCCGGCGAACGGCAGCGACACAAGCGACCAAAATATACCGACAAACGGCAAAAGAGCACAGCGGGCAATCCCTGAATCATAAATCCCGAAACCGGGACGGAATCTATCCCCGGAAACATAAAGACTGCCGACATGTTGAAAACAGGCGCTATATTGAATTTCCTGGTCGCGGCGGGACACCTCGCCTGCCTACCTTGGCTCTATCCCGTACTGTCGATCTATCGCATCGACGGAATCATGGAAACGCTGGCCCTCCGCTACGGGGCCGCCATTCCTTATCTGCTGACCGTCGCCATTGCGTTCATCTTCGCCGTATTCGGCCTCTACGGACTTTCGGGCGCCGGGATCATCCGCCGGCTGCCGCTGCTCGAAACAGGTATTTACACCATTGCCACCCTCTTCCTGCTGCGGGCCGTCGCGGGCGTTGCGGAAATGGCCGTGACGGGCTGCGCTCTTCTTGCGGACAGTACGGCAGCCTTTGCTGCCGCCGTCGTCGGCACGCTCTACCTGCTGGGCGGGCGGCGTAAATTCGGCAGGCAGGAATCCGAATGAAACACAAACTTCGCCGGCAGTTTACCGAAGAATACAGAGAACAACAAAATAGCATGAAACGCATAGGACTCATATCCGACACCCACGGCACGTTCGACCAAACGCTCAAAACATTCCTCAAGGACGTGGACGAAATCTGGCACGCCGGGGACATCGGCTCTCCGGAGGTCGCCGACCAGATCGCGGCGTTCAAACCCCTGCGGGCCGTCTATGGCAATATCGACGGAGGTATCATGCGACGCACCTACCGCGAATTTCTCTCCTTCGAGTGCGAAGGGGTGAGCGTCCTGATGACCCACATCGGCGGCTATCCCGCCACTACACCCCGCAGGCCGTAGCGCGGATCCAATCGCTGCGCCCGAAAATCTTCATCGCGGGGCACTCCCACATTCTCAAGGTCATCTACGACCCCGTTTACGACCTGCTTCACCTCAACCCCGGCGCTGCCGGCTGCTACGGTTTCCACAAGGTGCGCAGCGCCCTGCGCTTCACCATCGACGGCACCGACATCCGCGACATGGAAATCGGCGAATGGCCTCGTCCCGGCGCTTGATAAAGGGACGAAATCGTTCAATATGCAATATTTTTATTTAACATAATATTACCTGGGATTTCTTCGTTATAAGTCTGTAATTTCAACAGGACAAAACGTACATTTTCGACAAGCGAGGAGAGAGCGACCGCGTTCGCTTTTCCGAACACGGAAAACTAAAAAAGGAATCCAAGATGCAAGCTAAAATCTCAAAAACGCTCGAGGCCATCATCGCCCGTACGGCATTCGAAACCTCGAAACGCGCTATTACCCACTCACTCAAGGATTTTCTCACCCTTGAGATTCTGCGGGAAGAAGGGTCCTTAGCGCATCAGATACTCACCTCCCGCCTCAAGGACTGGGAGATTCACCAAATATGCCTTCGCATCGAAAGCGAGATTCGGTCGGTATCGGCACCCGATTCATCGAGGCAGAATCCCGAAGAATTTTTCCCTTTATACACCAGAGAATTACAACGATTGTTCGCCCCGATGCACCATGTTTCGACGGCACACGCACTGCTGCACATCGTGAGCGACCCGCACACGATCACTTCGCAGGTGCTGGCCATGTACCATTTCGATGCACAGGCGATAGCGACCGAACTGCAAAAGATGACCCTGGAGGCCGATCAAACGACGCCTCCGGATACCAATTTTCGGCCGACGCCCGAACTACGGTTCATCGGCCTGCGCGAATCTGTCTGGAATATTCCTCCTGCGGAACCTGCCTTGTTGGACAAATTCGGCACCGACCTTACGTACGAAGCTCGCAGAGGCCGCATCGATCCCGTCGTAGGACGCGAGCGGGAGATCGAACGCATCGTGCAGATCCTCTCGCGCCGCAAGAAGAACAACCCGATCCTGATCGGTGAAGCCGGCGTGGGCAAGAGTGCCATCGTCGAAGGGCTGGCCCTGCGGATGGCAGCGGACGAAGTTCCCGCCACCATCCGCGGCAAACGGCTCTATTCGCTCGACGTATCGTCGCTCGTGGCCGGGACCAAATACCGGGGTGAGTTCGAAGAACGGATGCAGCGACTGCTCGAAGAGCTGCGCAGGAAGCAGGATTCGATCCTCTTCATCGACGAAATACACACCATCGCGGGCGCAGGTTCGACCCAGGGAAGCCTCGACACGGCCAACATTCTCAAACCAGCCCTGGCGCGGGGCGAATTGCAGGTCATCGGAGCCACGACGCTGGACGAATATCGCGAAGATATCGAGAGCGATCCCGCGCTGGAACGCCGCTTTCAGAAAATCCTCGTCGAACCCGCTTCGGAAGAGGAAACCCTGCAAATCCTGCGCAACATCGCACCCCATTACGAACGGCACCACGGAGTGCGCTACTCGGACGAAGCATTGCGGGCCTGCGTCGCCCTGACCGGGCGCTACATTACCGACCGCAACTTTCCGGACAAGGCGATCGACGTACTGGACGAAGCCGGGGCACGTATTCACCTGCAGGACAAAGGCAAAACCGAAAAACCGTCCCGAAAAACCGCATCCCGCGAACCGGTCGGCGCCGCAGCAGGAGCCAAAACGCCCAAAAACCGCTCCCGCAAAACGGCGGCAGCGGACACGACGACCGTCGGTGGCGCCGTATGGACTCTTCCGTCCGATCCCGGCCCGCCCGAAATCCGGGCCGAGCATATCGAGCAGGTTATTACCTCCATGACGGGAATCCCAGCCGAACGGCTATCGGGCAGCGAAAGCGAACGTCTGCGCGGCCTTGCGGACTATCTTTCGGCCCGCGTCATCGGCCAATGCGAAGCCGTCGAAAAGATTTCGCGGTCGATCCAACGCTCCCGGGCGGGACTCAAGGACGAAGGGCGTCCGATCGGCGTCTTCATGTTCGTCGGACCGACGGGCGTGGGCAAAACCCTGCTGGCGAAAGAGCTCTCCAAATGGCTCTTCGACGAGAACAAAGGGCTTATCCGTATCGACATGAGCGAATACAGCGAAAAACACAACGTCGCGCGGCTGATCGGCTCCCCGCCGGGATATGTCGGCTACGGCGAAGGCGGACAGCTCACCGAAGCGGTTCGCCGCCATCCCTACTCGGTCGTCCTGTTCGACGAAATCGAGAAAGCCCACCCCGAAGTCTTCAACACCCTGTTGCAGATCTTCGACGAGGGACACCTCACCGACGGTTCGGGGCGCAAGGTCGATTTCCGAAATACGGTAATCATTCTCACCTCCAACGTCGGATCGCGGGCTGCGGCAATACGCTCCACGCAGGTCGGATACAGCACCTGTTCGAAATCGGACACCCTGCAGAAAGCCCCGCAGTCGGAATACCGCCGGGCGCTGGAAGAAACCTTCGCGCCAGAGTTCCTGAACCGCATCGACGACATCGTCATCTTCCGCACGCTCGACCTCTCGGACGTGGAGCGGATCATCGACCTGGAACTCAAGGGGCTGCTCTCCCGTACCGACCGACTCGGCTACAAGGTCGAAATCACCGACGAGGCGAAGCGGACCTTGGCCGCCATCGGCTACCAGCGCAAATACGGCGTCCGCGCCCTGCGCCGCACGCTGCTCGAACGCATCGAGGAACCTCTCTCGGGACTGATTATCGACGGCAAACTGCACAGCGGGGAGCGGGTGATCGTGGAACCCGACGGCGAAAAGGAGGTGATTCTCCGGGTCGCCTAACATAAATCCGCACCAGTGGCGGACGGTTTTCGAATCCCGGCCGAAGCAAGTATCGGCCGGGATTTTCACGCCTCGCCCACTCCTTCGACGAAGCGGTTTTCCAGAACCGACAACAACCCCGGCCCGACATACGGAATAACCCCGAACAGACCTCCCGGCAGCAAGGCATTTGCATCGAAATCGGAAACAGCCCCCATATATGTCCGTCCCGCATGCTTTCAATATCTGCCTGCAAAATCGGCCCCGACACCCGGTCGAAAGGTCCGGACATCAGACTCCGTTCCCCCTTCGAAACGGATGCGAAGGAGGGATAATCGATTATTTTCGTACCTTTGTCGTCTGATTCAAAAAATATGTACCGTTTTTCAACCTACAAACGACAATACAAAGCCAATCTGAAACTGGCCCTGCCCGTCGTGATGACCCAGTTGGGGCAGATCCTCGTACAGGTCGCCGACAACGTCATGGTCGGCCGTTACGGAGGCGACGACCCCACGCCGCTGGCCGCCACTTCATTCGGCGGCTCGGTCTTCTTCATCCTCTTCATCGCCGGCGTCGGCATCGCACTGGGCCTCACGCCCCTAATCGGCGAACTCTACGCCCAGGGCGACCGTTGCAAATCGTCGCAATACCTGCAAAACGGCCTGATGTTCTATACTCTGTTGGGATTTCTGGTCTGCGGGCTCCAACTGGCCGTCATCCCTTTGATGTACCACATGGGACAGCCCGTCGAAGTGGTCGATATGGCCATACCGTATTACAAGTTGCTGGCTTACAGCATGCCGTTCATCATGCTCTTCTTCACCTTCAAGCAATTCCTCGAAGGCGTCGGCAACACCCGGGTCGAAATGGTCGTGGTGATTCTCTGCAACCTGATGAACGTTGGCTTGAACTGGATTTTCATCTACGGCCACCTCGGATTCGAAGAACTGGGTGCCACGGGTGCGGGGCTCGGCACCCTCGGATCGCGTATCGCCATGCCGATCATGATTATCGGCTATTTCTACAAAAAACAGAAATACCGCGCCTATCTTCAGGGATTCTCGCCCCGCAACTATTCGGTCAAAACGATCCGCACATTGCTGCGTATGGGCCTTCCGATCTCCCTGCAGATGTTTCTCGAAGCCTCGGCCTTCGTCGGCACCAGTATCATGATGGGCTGGCTGAGCAAGACGGCCATCAGCGCCAACCAGATCGCCATGACCCTGGGCAACTGCGCCTTCATGATCGTGACATCGATCGGTGCCGCCACGACCATCCGCATCTCCCACTGCTACGGCGCCCGCAGCTTGAAGGAGCTGACTCTGGCGGCAAAGGCCTCCTACCACCTGGTCATCGCCTGGAACCTCTTCGCCGCCATCACGTTCATCTCGCTCTGCAACGTCATTCCGACTTTCTTCACCACCAACGCCGAAGTGATCGACCTGGCCTCGAAGCTGATCCTGCTGATCGCCGTTTACCAGTTGGCGGACGGCATCCAGAACGTTTCGGTCGGCATCCTGCGGGGTATTCAGGACGTGAAGATCATCATGCCGATCGCCTTCCTCTCGTACATCGTATTCAACCTGCCGGTGGGTTACCTGCTGGGCTTTACATTGGGAATGGGGGCACAGGGGCTGATTCTGGGCTTCACCGTCGGTCTTACGACGG
>ENA-OPDA01000795-OPDA01000795.1-human-gut-metagenome-genome-assembly--contig:-NODE-795-length-22524-cov-4.628777_pt1 | contig 22524 bp, 16 predicted proteins | sample MGYA00241253_ERZ501486 | MGnify/ENA primary metagenome ERZ501486 (study PRJEB25962, sample SAMEA2042510) | human gut metagenome | biome: human gut; feature: human-associated habitat; material: faeces... | reverse complement strand
CTTTGGCTGTTTTTAGTTGAATCTCTCTTCCGGCTCTTATCTTCTTCACTGTTTTTTCGGCTGGATTTTGTTAAATCAAATGGTAATAGTTAGAAATTTGCCAAATTAACTGCTTCAGCCATAGTCAGAACTCTGAAAGATACCGCATTCCTATTTGTGGCCTCGGAGCAAAGGTTGGATGTGAGCGTAGGAGCGAACATCCAACCTGCTACGACTAAAGTCACAAATAGGAATGCGGTATCTTTCAGGGTTCGTCTGTCATTATTTTTAAATTCCCGTTTTCTATAGTAACCCGGTACAGTGTAATTTTATCCTCTTGCTGCTGTTTGGCACGAAGGTAGTCTATTGGCGTTTCGCAGATTTGTCCGGAATATTTTTCTTTGTTTTGTTCTGCGAGAAGGTTTATTTCCTGTCCTGCTGCTCCGGCAGGAATATTTTTTATTTTGTATAGTTCTTTCGGGTTTTCGGGGCATAGTGCCAGAAGGACATTCGGAGATTTCTGCCACTCATTATCCCATTCTTTTAGCAGACGAGTGCATTCTGTTTTATTTGCTGCTATTCCCGAACCTAAGAAAATTGTATAAATATGATTCCACTCGGTTTTTCCGGGGACTATTTCCAAGTATTTTTCTTCTAATTGCTGTAGATTCCGGGCTTCTATTTTTGTGATCTGGCAGGGAATTTCGTCGCTTTGCCCCTCCATTTCGCTTAAATTTGCCCGAGCTATCCAAAACTGATAAGCATTTTCTTCATCAGCGGGATAATCAACGTACATGGATAAGATATAGTTTTTTTCTTCTACATCGGTAAGGCGCTGGCAGCCAGTTAAGGAAAAAAGAATTGGGAAAAAGATTAAAAGAGTTATTCCTGCAAAATACTTTACCTGCTTATTGTTCCTATATTTTGCAATACTATTTTCTTTTACTTCTTTATCCTCTTTATATTTTGCGACACTATTTTCTTCTGTTTTCTTGTCCTCTTTATATTTTGCGATATTTTTTCTTCCTTCCTTATCTTTTTGTGTTTTTTCTTTTGTTTTTTCTTGATAATTGAAATCTTTCTGTCTTTTAAAAAGCCAAACTACAAGTGGCAATATTAAGGACAGCGGGAAATCCACAAATGCCTTATATTTGAGATAAAACGTCCACAAAAGAGTGTGTTTTTCCACAACGCAAGTTAAGAGCACTAAGCAGACAAAAGTAATTCCTAAAAAATTTTTCAAACATCCTCCAGAGCGTGTTTGAAAAATACTCCATCCATAATAGAGATAACCGCTTAAAACCGCCATCATGCACAGTATCCAAAATATAATCGGCAGGATATCAAATCGTTCTAAGAACCCGCCCGGCATTCGGATTAGCTGCATCATTTTGATGACTGGCCATTCTGACTGGCTTGTGAGAGTTGGACCAAGTGTTCGCACGGAAAGGAAACAAAATAAAACACTACAGAGAATCGCACCTGCGACGGCTGTTATTATGTCCCGTATTGCTTTATCATCTTTACCTTCTCTATTATTTTTACCTTCTTTATTATTTTTGTCCTCTACTTTTCTATTTTTTGTTTCGGTTCCTCTTTCTTCGGCAGCAGACCTCAAAAACAAGAGAAATTCTATTGGACTGCTGCACAGTAACATCAAATATCCGTTTCCCATGCTTCGGAAAATATTATCTGAAAGAATTCCTTGCCAGAGTTCTCCTGCATTCCCTATCTGCATTGCTTTTTCAATTCCGATAAATGATAAAATCACAGCAATAAAATATGTCGTTATAATCCACGGAAAAATGATTTCTAAAAATCTGGCTCTTTTTTGTAATGTTGTATACAAGCTGTAGCAAAGCAAAATCGCAGCAGGAAAAATAATAAATAAAAAGCTGCTTTCTGGCATATAAACAGTCTGAATTGTCTTACCAAAGAAATAAAAAAGTGCTACTGCATTTATGAAAAAACGAATCATGTATACAAATTTTATTGGCTGTGGTAAAACTTCCGGAAAATTTATAGATTTAAGCCTTGTTTGCATTTTTGAAACATTGATATTTGCATCCCTTGCCAGACCTGTCTTACCTATTTTTCTGTTTTCAAAATTTTCTTCACTCATTTTCCCAGAAAAAATAATAAAAAAGGCAATCGTTCCCGCCAAAAACACCCCATAAAAAATCAGGCTCCAAAAGCCATTCTGTTCTTTATAGCAGGCAAATGCCGGTATAGATAATGCTCCCGCTCCAAATGTTTCTATAAAGATCATTCTGCGTAACTGCCTTGCAGAAATCTTATTTTCATACATTTTATACATCCTCCTCTTTGACCGTCCCCCATTTTATTTTCATTCTATTTTCGTTTTCTTTTCTTCATCCTTTTATGAATCATCACATCTTCTGCCTGTAAATTTGGGGATAACGTATCTATCTTTTTCGAATTCTCCGGCCCTCTCTCGTAAATACTGGTCTTTTTTTCATATAAGCAAATGGATAGCGAACATAATGATCCTTTTTATCATCATAATTTAAGTTTTCCCCACAAACAGAAGGCAGCATATATGGAACACCGAAGGATTCTATCTGAGATAAATGCAATAATAATGCGGCAAAAGTGAGAAGATAGCCGTAAATTCCCCATATTGCTGCGGTAACAATAAAAAGAAACTTTAACAAACGAAATACGGCGCCAAAGGATTCATTTGGCACGATAAATGATGCAATAGCTGTAAAAGATACAACGATAACAACGATTGTACTGACAATTCCCGCTTCCACTGCTGCCTGGCCTACGATGAGACCACCAACAATGCCAATTGTTCCTCCGAGCTGTCCGGGCAAATGAATTCCTGCTTCTTTTAATAGTTCAAACTGAAATTCCATAAGCAAAACTTCTAAAGCAACTGGAATGACGATGCCAGTTCGCGCTGTTGCAATGGATAACAAAAAGGAGGTTGGGAGCATTTCTGTATGAAATGCTGCTATGGCAACATACAATCCCGGAAATCCTATCGCAAACAATGAAGCTGCAAAGCGAAGCAAACGGGCAAATGATGCCACTTCAAATCGGGTATAGTAATCGTCACCTGCCTGAAAAAACATTTGATAAGTGACGGGCAAAATTAACACGCCCGGAGAGTTATCCACAACAAGAACGATTCTCCCCTCCAGTAATCCACTTGCCGCCTTATCCGGCCGTTCTGTATGTTGAAATTGTGGAAATGGTGTCCATACATTTTCTTCTAAAAGCTGCTCTACCATTCCTCCATCTAAAATACCATCAAAGCTGAGTGCATTTACTTTTTGTCTTACCTTTTCAAGAAGTTCCGGCTGAACAAGATCATCCATGTATACAATTGCCAAATCTGTTTTGGAGCGCTCCCCAACCATCGTATGCTCCATTTTCAGGCGAGAATCACGGATTCGGCGGCGAATCAATGCCGTATTCATTCGCATATTTTCTGTAAAACTGTCTTTCGGACCGCGGATAACCATTTCCTGCTGGGTTTCCCCTACCCCTCTTGATGGGTATTTCTTTGTAGATAAAATAATTGCTTTCGGACAGCTTTCCAGCAAAAGCAGGGTATTTCCTGATAAAATATCTGTTAAAATATCTTCAAAACTTTCATCCTCTTTCCAGTCCACTGTTTCCATCACATGATTTTCTACATAAGAGAGAAAATCATGCCCTGTTTTTCCACATTTATTTTTAAGGAGCGGACGGATCACGAAGTCTTCCACCATATCTGCATCCGTCATTCCATCGACATAGATGACTGCTGCTTTTTTAGGCTTTATTTTTTTATTGTTCTGCGTAGTTTTCACTATTCTTTTCGAAACTGTTTTTCTACCTATATCACTGTCCGTATTTGCATCTGTTTGCCCCTTCGTAGCACTGCTTATGTCACTGTCTGTATTCGCATCTGTTTGTTCTTCCATAATACTGTTTGCGTCACTGTCCGTATTCGCATCTGTTTGCTCTTCCATAATACTTTGTATATCAGCGGTGTCTCCTACACAAAATACATTCTTTACAATATCCCCGCTCCGATCTAATGCTTTCTCCAAAAATGCGTAATCTTTATCAAAATTCCGGGTAAGATTTCCTTTTATTTTCTGGTCTCTGTTATACTTTATTCGCACTTTTCCCCTCCAGCTCTTTTTAATAGGCCACTAAAAATATGCCACTAAAATCTCTTATTTATTATTCTTAAACTTTTGCCTGCAGGCTTATCAACTTTTAATATTTTACTGGAATCTCAAATTGTTATACCCACATAACATTAAGAATATTTCTCCCTATATTTTCCGCAAAAATACTCTGTTAGTATTGAGAAATTTTTTCTTTTTTATACAGGTGTTTCTTTCTTGATTTTTTGCAAAAATGCGTTATAATGATTGTATACAAGATACAGAGGAGGTACAATTTTTATGACTCAGCCCTTACATTTGAAAGCATATGCCAAGGTGAATCTGGGACTGGACGTACTTAGAAGGCGGGAAGACGGTTACCACGAAGTCAGAATGATTATGCAGACAGTGAAGCTTTTTGACTACATTACTTTACAGAAGAATACATGCGGACAGATTCGTCTTTCTTCGAATCTGCCTTACCTCCCCCTCAATGAGAAGAACCTTGTCTATCGGGCCATTGACACGATACGTACTGCATATAATATTTCAGACGGTGTTGATGCAGCAATTGAAAAGCACATCCCTGTTGCTGCAGGAATGGCCGGCGGAAGTACCGATGCTGCCGCTGCTCTGGTAGGCATGAATCAGCTATTTTCTCTTGGAATAACACAGGACGAGCTTATTAAACATGGGCTTACCCTTGGCGCAGACATTCCATTTTGCATTATGAGAGGAACCGCACTTTCTGAAGGAATCGGTGAGATATTAACTCCTCTTCCTTCTATTCCGCCATGCTGGTTTTTAATTGTAAAACCATCTTTCTCTATGTCTACAAAGTTTGTATATGAGCACCTGCATCTCGATGAACAGACAGCCCATCCAGACATAGACGGAATGATTCAGGCCATCAGCCACGGTGACCTTACAGGTATCACCGACCGTATGGGTAATGTATTAGAACAGGTTACAGAAAAGCATTATCCAGCTATCGTACAGATAAAAAAAGATATGAGAAGATTAGGAGCTGTCAATGCGCTTATGAGCGGAAGTGGCTCCACCGTATTTGGTATATTTACCTCAAGAGAAGCCGCCGGAAAGGCAGCTGAATTTTTCCATAATGACCCGGGAATCCGGCAGACCGCCGTTGTCCGCCCATTTAGTAAAAATCTCCCACGGTCGAAATCGCAGAAAAATCATAATCATTTTTCGAAAAAAAACAGTTCGCTGACACAGGGGGATAAATATACAGCGAAAAAGGGAAGGAGAAACAACTAATGAAAGACACTAACTTTAATGTAAATGAATATCTGCCACTTCGTGACGTTGTATTTAACACACTTCGCCAGGCAATTATTACTGGTGAATTCGCACCGGGAGAACGTCTCATGGAAATTTCTCTTGCCAACCGCCTCGGTGTAAGCCGTACTCCTGTAAGAGAAGCTATTCGTAAGTTAGAACTGGAAGGTCTGGTTATCATGATTCCACGAAAAGGTGCTCAAGTAGCCAGAATCACAGAAAAAAATCTTCGTGATGTCATCGAAATCCGTACTGTTCTTGAAGAATTCGCTGCTGTTCTTGCCTGCGAACGAATTGATCAGTCTGGGCTTCATGATTTACGTCAGGCTCATGAGGACTTCATCCGTTCCGTAGAGAATGGGGATATTCTCGATATCGTAGATAAAGATGAGACTTTCCATGATACCATTTTCCGCGCAACAAACAATGACCGCCTTATTTCTATTATCAATAATCTGCGCGAACAGTTCTATCGTTACCGCATGGAATATGTGAAAGATATTCGCCAGCGCTCTAATCTTGTGGAGGAACATCGGGAATTGCTTGATGCCATTTCCAGCAGAGATTCTATAAAGGCAAAGGAACTGATGAAAACACATCTGCTTAATCAGCAGCAGGAAGTAATTAATAACATTCAGGAAGCATAGGAAGGGCGGACGAAAGTCAGGCATCCCTATTATGCAAAATTTACAAAATACAAAACCAGTCACAAGAAGCATCTCTTTCCTTCAAGAGAAAATCTGCTCTTTGTGGCTGGTTTTCATTTTAAATGCCTTTTATTATTTTGTTTTTTTATTATTGCCTATCAAATCTCCCCTTTTCAGATGAAGAAATACCTGATTACATTTTAAATGTTTTCCTTCCTGTCCTTTTTTCCGTGTACGGATAAGGACACGAATTAAAAGCATGATAAGAAGAATAATTCCCATAACGGATGCCGTGATTGTCGGGTCAATCTGGAACGCTTCTGCTGTAACATGGATATGCTGCGGTTCTCCGGTTCCGATACAATGGCCACGCACAAGCAGACGATGTGTATTAATACCATACGGTGTACAGGTCATCAGGGTACAGTAATCCTTTTTATCTTCAATCTGCAGGCTATCCGTTTCATCTGGAAGAACGATAGAAATATCATCAACCTCGTAAGTAATCTCTCGATTCAAAATTGTAATAGTAAATGTATCTCCTACTTCCATTTTATCGAGGTCTGTAAAAAGCTTTGCGCTCGGCAGACCACGGTGGGCAGAAATAACACTGTGCGTACTGTCTCCGCCAACCGGAAAACTGGTTCCTTTCAAATGTCCGGCCGCAATCTGTAAAATACCCTCATCTGTTCCATGATAAATCGGAAGCTCTACACCAAGCTTCTTGATTGTGATATAACCCATAATACCTGTACCACTAATATCAAGTATTTTCTCATAACCTTTAATTTCATCCGGGTTATAAAATGCAGATGGATTTTTCGCAAGCTTCTTATTGTACTTCTCCGCTGCTTCAAAATACTTCGTATAATCCTCCGGCTTCATTTCCGACACCTTTTCATCGTATGCCGCAATCGCCTTTGACTGATGCCTCTGATTAATATAATTGCTCACGGTCGGATATAACATCACGGACAGCCCCACGAGGAAAATCAATATTAAAATGATAGTGGTAATATTCGAACTCAACTTCTTTTTTTTCAATGTTTTCTTTGATTTTTTCTCTGACTTCTTTCCAGACTTCATAGTTCTCTCCCTGATGTCATTTCCTTTTGTATATTTATGCTCTCACAAAATCTTGTTTGTGTAACTGTGCAGGCATATATTTACCTTTAAGATTGGGACAGGAGCTAAAAGCCCCTGCCCCTGAAAATCTCATAATATCAAATTGTTGTTATAAACATTCAGAACGGATTAGTTCTCAGCACGTCTCTTTGTGATAAGAAGAACTGCTGCTCCAACCATTAAGATAGCACCAACAACGTAGAAGATTGTTGTACCGATACCACCGGTGGATGGGAGAGTGGAACCTTTCTTGTTGACTACGTTTGTAACTAATTCACTCTTGTCATCATTAGGTGCAAATGTAATCTTTCCATCTTCCTGATTACCAGTCAAACTAGTAAGCACACCTGTACGATTTGTACCATCCCATGTAATTGTTGTATTAAAAAATATGCGTCGCTTACGGTTCTGTCGTGCTAACCGCCGACGTTCAAGACGTATCTCTTTAATCGAGGGGATGTTTACTTCCTCTTTACTCGTCCGCTCCATTCAGCATCTGCTCCTTTTCTGCGGCTTTCTGTTCTTCTTCCATTGAAACGTTCGCTGCTTTAATAGATGTGAGATAATCATCGGCTGCGGCCTGGGCAGTAGAAAATATATCGTTCAACTGAAGGGCAGCCTCTGCAATAAAGCCTGCCTCTGAAATCTGAATCGTACGATTGCATTCTTCTTCTGCAAAGATTCCTCATTAGATTTTAACGCATATATAATTTCTATTAATTCAGGACGACTCATCCTTCTTAATTCTTTCTCTGCCATAACTAAACCTTTCCCCGGCTTTTAATTCTTAATTATGCTCTCAATCTTATTAATGTCTGCAACGTCATACATGATCCATCTAATATCCCCATAATATAGATGTTGTATATACGTCTTAATGCCGTGTCTTATTTATGTTTCTTATTTTACAATCCTCGTTTTTTCTTATCAATAAGTTGAAAAGAATTATCCTTTTTTTTACAATATTTTTATCATTTTCTTGCTTATACTACATAAAACGCAATTATTTAATGTAAATGCGTACTTTTTCTATATATTTTTAAGCACAAAAAAGACGGAATCAGAAATTACTCTGACCCCGGCATTTTTGTTCATTACTTTTATGTATTTATCCTCTTCCAGCAAGAAGTCTCCCATCTTTACGGCAGGTGGAGGATGTCACTCCCCTATGAGACTTTCCATTTCTTTTAACAGGAACAATTTCTGCCCTGTTTCTAATGGTTCTGTGAGATTTTCATTATATTGCTTCATTTTTTCTATTGTCGTTCCGTAATGTTTTGCGATATTCCAGAGAGTGTCTCCGCTTTTTACGATATAGCCTGTAATAGACGGAATCCTCGAAATTTCTTCCTCACTGTACGGAATTTCCTCTACTTCATCAATCATATACATTGTCTGTGGTGAGAAACCGGTTACATAGATTCCGGCAACCGCCCTGATTTCTAATTCGTTGCTGTCCACAACATAACCACCAATCTGTTCCAGCACACCGCGAATCTCACAGCGGTCTGTCTCGGCTACTTCTGGTATTTCTACTAAATATTCAAATGGAATAACGATTTCTTTGGACTGAATCGGCGCGGTATCATCTCCTGCTATATAAAGAACTTTGCAGAAAATGAGTCCCTCCGTTGCGATGCCCTGTTTAGTAAGCTGAAAGTCTTCGATTCGTACATTTCCTTCTACATTAAGAACCTGTAAAAGTTTATGAATCTCTCCTGCTGCCTCCACCCGCTGACTTACCTTTGTTTTCGCGTTATTCTGGAAAATGAGATTTTCAAATGTAATCGGACTGGTTTTTAATTTTAATTTTCGGTCATTTGCATACATATCTTTAAGCAAAGGCATTTTAAATTCCCGATAAGCTTTCAGGTCAAGTTCTAATACCGCCTCTATTTCCACATCTCTTGGCTCGCCGTCAATATCCGGCTTAATCACTGCCTGATGGTTTCCGAGCATTACCGCTATATTCCCAATAAGATTCTCCTGACTGTCCGCACAGTCTAATTCGTTGGTAAATGGAATCTCCCAATCGTAGTATTGCAGTGATTCGCTACCCTCTTCTGCCTGATAAAGAATGAACAGGAAAAGACTTCCCCGGATAGATAATTTATTTTCCATCATACGGATATCTACATCCCGAAGCTGCATTGAATTCCAGAGAATCTCTTTGATATTCGGCTTACCTGCTGGCAGGCTGACACTTGCCTTAATCCTCTGAATATCTTTTTTATTCATGATAATTTCCGTCATGGACGGAGACTCATATAAGCATTGGACATTTTCCTTTTTCTCGATTCCAGTCGTACACTCCACAAACTTCATTTCGGAAATGGCTATGTGAAAATATATAACAGAACGCACACCACATTTTCTGGAATTGATAATGGAAATCGTGAGATCTTCAAGGTCGGCCGTCACCTTTGCGATATCGCTGCTTTCTGCACTCTCCACATTCATAAATTCTTCTATGGAAAACTCATGCTCCATGCAGGAAATCTGCTGCTCTTTATCCGTACTCAGATACAAAATCTGCACGAGGAAATTCCCCCGCAGGCGCATACGGTCTGTCAGCACTTCTATCTCATCAATATGTACCTCGCCTCGGCTCTCTATAATCTTTTCCACATCCGGCCGGGTATCCGGCACATTCATATCCTCATCAAGCGTAATCTGCACATTTTTTTCTAACTTTAAAATACCTGAACGAACCGCTTTCTTTTCAACCTTCATAAATAAACCTCCACCCAATAAAACTTGCTATATTTTATGCGGACACACTCTGCCCGTCTTTTCGGCTTCGTTATCAGTATATGTTGCTTCTGGCTGGTTTATGATTTTTTCAGGACTCAATCCGGCACAAAAGTTCTGTCCGCCCACAACGCACAACTAAAAAGGGATACGTCAGCGTTTCCACTACTTCTTCCCCCGCTGCCGGACCTATTAACTGCGTTTCTAAGTAAAGCTGCTCCTTATCTTTCCAACATTGCTCCACCCTGACACTGTAACCACTATAGGATTTCTCCCCATAACAGACCACCAAATATGTATATTTCGAATTCTTATATGCAAATGTTCCCGGTTTCTTTTTTCTCTCTTCAATAATCTTCTGCAGTCGCTCCGGCATATTCTTCCCACTGCATATCTCATACTTTACCGCCTGCCCCTGCTCTTTCTTTCCCAGCTTGCCGAAATGAAAACTATTTATGTTTAAGACGGTGCAACCGTTGAGGCAAAGGCAGAATATAAACACCCATAGTGGAAAAAGGACTATGGATGTTCCTTGCTTTTTTGTACTTTGAGACATATTCTGATACTCCTGAAAGGTGCTTACTTTAATATATGCAAACAAAAGGAAAATAGTAATTTGTGGTTGGGTGAATAAACAGACGAGCCAGTGAACCTCTTCTCGAGCAAGCAGAAGCTCTCGCATCTCGTCCCCAAACCCCCTCCCCTGTTTAATTCACTTTCTCCAGCCACAGCACAGAAGCCATTGCCCCCAATAAGGTATATTTGTGGTCTCGGAGCAAGTGTTGAATGCGAGCAGGTAAGCGAACATTCAGCACGCCGCGACTAAAATCACAAATATGCCTTATTGGGGGAAATGGCTTCGTCTGTTGTTTCTCCAATGAATTAAATAGCAAAAAACCATTGACTTAACTGGAAAAATCCTGTATACTGATATTTACCGTGCAGCTGGGAAGTTAGCGGCGTCCTGTACCTGAAATCCGCTATAGCAGGAGTGATGGTCAGCCTCGGATGTCTTATTGATGGAGCTGCCCTTTATAAGTGGTGTTGACAATTGGGTCTCGCGCAACAGGAACCTCTGAACCGTGTCAGGTCGGGAACGGAGCAGCACTAAGGAGACTCTCCTGTGTGCCGTGAGGGTGCCTGGTTCGAGCTAACTGTAGAGGTAACGTCTGTTGGTAAGCATACAAAGCTGACCGCACGGTTTTAATAATTCGATTTTTATATTCACATAATAGAAAGCGTCATAATAATGAAGATTGTTATATATCTTTATTGTTATGACGCTTTTTTATTCAAGAATGCCTCCGCATTCTTGCTGAGAGATTTGTGTTATACAATGCATAGCATACTTTTACATGTTACTAGTTATTATCTCTTTAGGAAATCAGGCAGGAATCCTCGTTCACTTAATCGCCGAGTACTTTACTGATTATTCGTTTCAAACTTACAATTTTATAAAAGAAGCACAAAGCCAGTCTCGCAACCAGCTTTGTGCTACATTTTAATTCTAATTATCAGTCTGATTTTTTTCCTGTATCAGCTTTCGCTTTTTCTTTTTTTCTTTTTGAATTTCTCTTAATTTTCTAAAAAATGCTGAGAGCATTTCCGAGCATTCTTCTTGAAGAACTCCTCTTTCTACCTCTGCCTGGTGATTAAATTCCTGCATTTCAAGAAGATTAAGTATTGAGCCGCCACAACCAGCTTTCGCATTCATGCTGCCAATAACGACTCTCGTCACTCTCGCCTGCACAATTGCTCCGGCACACATCTGACAAGGCTCCAAAGTGATGTACATCGTACAGTCTTCCAAGCGCCAGTCTCCAAGCTTTTTACATGCTTTTTTCATCGCAAGAAGTTCTGCATGTGCAAGCACAGTCTTATCCTTATTCCGCTTATTATATCCTCTGGCAATTATTTTTCCATCATGAACAATAACACAGCCAATTGGCACATCACCAATCGCCTCTGCTTTTTTTGCCTGCTTAATTGCCTCTTTCATAAATTTTTCGTCTTCTGTATATTTTCTCATAAAATATTCTCCCATTTATGAAACTCATAGTCCCGTAAAATAGCGACGTACTTATTTCAATATTTTGTGATATCCTCCTGCCTACAGATGGGAGCTTCCCTTCCCCCCAATAAAATCACCATAATCACATCAAAAAATACATTTGCAATAATCTGCCAAACTGTCGATTTATATTCCGTCTCTCAGCAGATACAACCAGTATCCAAAACTTCCAGTTTTCATACGATTCTCTGTAAGTGATAAAAATACTGGAAACTGATAAATTTCTGCCATATATTTTTCCCGATTCTCATAAATTCCCGGCACACCGATACAGTAGCGTTCTTCTCCTGCGTACCTTACTTTTCCTGCCAGAATATGATGATATCTCCCATATCCTTTCAAAAGGAACTGATTGCTTTTAAGTACGCTGGCTTCTTCCCCAAACTGTGCCAAATCCGCGGTTGAAATCCTGCATCCTTCATAAAAAGCGGTATTAAAAATATTGTCCACAGAAGGGTTCTTTTTCATTGCATTTATCCACATTTTTTCAAAATTATCAACAACAGAAGTGGCTTCTGGCTCAGTTTCTGCTTCTATTTTTATTTGGGGTTCTATTTCGGAGTCAATCTTCAACTCTGTTTTTGATTCCATTTCAGCATCAGTCTTTAACTCTGTTTTTGATTCTAGTTCAGAATCTGTCTTCAACTCTGTTTTTGATTCTAGTTCAGAATCTGTCTTTAACTCTGATTTTTGTTCTAGTTCAGATTTATTTTTTGATTCAATACCATCTTCTGAAAATTCTTTTATTTTAACACTTTCTTCTATATTTGTATTATTGCTATGTGCTATATCATTTTCTGAATCAGGCAAGTTTTCCTCTGATTTTATGTTCTCTATCTTATTCTCAGCTCTTTTTTGAAAATCCTTTTCCTCAAAACTCTCTGTGTTTATCTGACCTTTTTTTTCTAAAATATTTTCCTCTGATTCTTGTTGCTCCTGTAACATTTCATCAGTAATATTTCTTGTTGATACTTTTTGTTTTTCTGACATCTTATCTGGAAGAATCTTTTCTGTCTCTGTCTGTTTTTCTGATATTTTACCAGCAATATCTTTTCCAGATTTATTTTCCTGCATTTGAGATTTATCTTTTGCAGAATTCACAATCTTATGCCACCGAAGAGGCTCCAAAGTTTCTGTCGGAATTTCCTCTCCAATCCATACACTTCCGTAATAAAAAGCATCCTGATAATAAAGTAATACTCCCGACTGTCCTTTTATCCGAAAACCAGCCGGAAGCATAGCTGCAGGGTAGGTCAAATGTATTTCTTCCTTATGTTCTTGCGTAATGAGTGTGTCTAACTGCCAGACTTGCCAGCTCTCTCCCTGCCGCTCATAAAAACATAATTTAAGCTCCATTCCCTGCAATAAACGCTCATCGTCTATCTGAATCGTCAGTTTAAGGCTGCCTGACTTTTGTTCTGCCTTAACAAACCCGAAGCATTCCTTTTTCTCTGCCTTTTCATAACGATACAAATAAGAAAGTATCCTTTGATAATCTGCCATGATGATACTCCTTTTTTCACTAATGTATTCTACAGAATGACTTTTATGCCACCAAATATCCTGTAAAAATATACCGCAAATTGGGACGTGCAGATTGCAGGAATAATTTTTCAAACACGCTCTTATCTTCCAAGAATATCCGATAACTTTGCAAACTCCTCTAAAGAAAGCTTTTCTCCACGAATTGTCGGAGTAAGCCCCATCTCTTCAAGCGCCGCTACTGTCTTTTCCTTTGGAATACGAAGTTCGCTTGAATTATAAAGTCCGTTCTGCAGCGTTTTTCTTCTCTGATTAAAAGAAGCACGAATAATCTTAAACATAAATGCGGAATCATTTACCTTAACTGGTTTTTCCTGATAACGAGTTAAACGGATAACTGCAGAACCAACCGCAGGTCTTGGAATAAAGCAGTTTGGCGGTACATTTGCCACGATATATGGTTCTGCATAATACTGTACTGCTAAAGAAAGAGCACCATAATCCTTTGTTCCCGGGCCTACCTGCATACGGTCAGCGACTTCTTTCTGCACCATAACTGTAATAGAGTCCAGTGGTACTTCACTCTCAAATAACCCCATAATAATTGGTGTTGTAATATAGTAAGGCAGGTTCGCAACGACTTTAATTGGTTTTCCACCATTCTTTTCTTCTGCAATCTTGCGAATATCTACCTTTAAAATATCTTCGTTCAATACTGTAACATTATCATATTCCTTTAAAGTATCCTCCAGAATTGGAATCAGCTTTGTATCAATCTCTACCGCAACAACTTCCCTTGCCGCCTCCGCAAGATACTGCGTCATCGTTCCAATTCCCGGTCCGATTTCTAAAACAAAATCATCCTTTCCAATCTCTGCTGCACCAATAATTTTATCGAGTACATGCGTATCAATCAAAAAGTTCTGTCCATATTTTTTCTGAAAATTAAATCCATACCGCTGTAAAACTGCAATCGTTTCCTGCGGGTTTCCTAAATTCGCCATAAGACCTCCTTGGGCTGTCATAAGATTTTGAAAGCAATTTTATATTTGGGGAATCAATGTTGAAGTCTTCCCCTTAAATTTTTACTTAGTTTCTCCATAATAAGATAATAATACATGAAATAGATATCTCATTCAAGAGACGAAATCAAGAAAGGGACAATATGTAAAAGAGAAAGAATCCATATCTGTGGCCTGGGAGCAAGTGTTGGATGCGAGCGGCTAAGCGAACATTCAACACGCCGCGACGAAAGTCACAGATATGGATTCTTTCTCTTCCAGAGTTCGTCTGTCCTTCTGTTCTCCTAATGAATTAACCCATACAATCTCTGAGCATTTTCATAGGTTACATTTTCTACTTCTTCCGCTGTAATTTCCTTAAGTCTTGCGATTTCTTCAATCACCAGCGGCAGATATGCAGAGCTATTTCGCTTTCCTCTGTGTGGTGCTGGTGCAAGGTAAGGGCAGTCGGTTTCTACTACAATACACTCTAATGGAATTGCCTTTACAACTTCCTTCAGCACACGGGAATTTTTAAAGGTAACGACACCTCCTACACCAATGTAATAACCCATTTTTACATATTCTTTTGCCATTTCAGCAGAACCGGAAAAGCAATGAATTACACCGCCTGTCGTTCCGGCGTGTTCCTTTTTCATAATGTCAAATGTATCCTGCGATGCGTCTCTGCTATGTATAATTACAGGAAGTTTTTCCTCTGTTGCAAGATGAAGCTGTCTGATAAGCCACTCCTGCTGTACTTCTTTTGGCTCTACATTCCAGTGATAATCAAGACCAATCTCTCCGACTGCCACGATTTTATCCCTGTGACAATATTCCCGAAGCTGCTCCATCCGTTCCTCATTAAGTTCACCAACATGGTCTGGATGAATTCCGACTGCACCGTACATAAAAGGTACTTTCGAAATAAGTTCTAAGGTATCCATCAGGTCTTTCCAGCTTGCACTGACATTGACAACCTGTGTCACGCCAGCATCTTTTAGCGATTCGAGAACGACCGCTCTATCTGCATCAAACTGTTTATCATTATAATGAGAATGTGTATCAAAAATCATAGTATACCTCTTTAATCCCTGGTTTGCCACAGGGAAAATAGACGCTCCCGAAGAGAGAAGATACCCTATAGCTGTGATCTTAGACCAAGGGTTGGATGCGAGCGTTTAAGCAAACATTCAACCTGCAGCGACGAAAGTCACAAATATAGGGTATTGCCTCTCTTCGGGAGCGTCTCCCCTGCCTGCGGCAACTCAGAATTTAATTAACAAATCTCTGCGCCTGCTGGCATCTTCTTCTCTGGTACCATCAGGGATAATTCCCCATTTTCGTCCTCTGCGCATAAGAGCATACCTTCAGAAAGTACACCGGCTAATTTCGCAGGTTTTAAGTTTACAAGAACCATAACCTTCTTACCAACCATTTCTTCTGCGCTATAATGTTTCTTAATACCGGAAACAATCTGTTTTACCTGGCTGCCAATCTTAACCTGGGAGCAGAGAAGCTTTTTAGACTTCTTTACTTCTTCGCAGGCAATGATTTCACCAACCTGGAACTGCATTTTTTCGAAATCATCAAATGTGATTTCTTCTTTTGGTTCGATGTCGATTACTGGTTCGTCATCTTTTTTCTCTTCTTCAGCTGGAGCCTGTCTTGAAGCATTCATCTCGTCTACTTTTGCCTGTACTTCTTTTGCATCAAGTCTTGCAAAAAGGATTTCTGGCTTGTCTGTTACTTTCTTTCCAGATTCGTAAAGACCGAACATTTCAAGTTCGTCCATAGTTCTTTCGGAAGAATTAAGCTGTGCAAAAATTCTTTCTGCCGTTTCTGGCATAAATGGAGAAAGTAAAGAAGCACCGATTGTAATGCTTTCTACTAAATTGTAAAGAACTGTAGCAAGTCTGTCCTGTTTTGCAGGATCTTTTGCTAAAGCCCATGGCATTGTCTCATCAATGTACTTGTTACAACGTTTAAATAAGTTAAAGATTTCTGTCATAGCATCTGCAACTCTGAGCTTAGACATACATTTTATTACTTTATGCTTTGTATCTAATGCTACGTCCATAAGATTCTTATCAAATCCATCTGTCACTCCACTGTTAGCTACAACTCCGCCAAAGTATTTATTAGACATGGAAATTGTACGGTTTACAAGGTTTCCAAGTGTATTGGCAAGGTCAGAATTCATACGTTCTACTAAGAGATCCCATGTGATTACACCATCGTTCTCAAATGGCATCTCGTGAAGTACAAAGTAACGAACAGCATCTACACCGAATAAATCTACGAGGTCATCTGCGTAAATTACATTACCTTTGGATTTACTCATCTTGCCGTCACCCTGTAATAACCAAGGATGTCCAAATACCTGTTTTGGAAGTGGAAGATCTAATGCCATTAAAAAGATTGGCCAGTAAATTGTATGGAAACGTATAATATCTTTACCGATCAGATGTAAGTCTGCTGGCCAGTATTTCTTAAATAATTCTCCACTTTCACCATCGCAGTCATATCCAAGGCCTGTGATATAGTTTGTTAATGCATCAAGCCATACATAAACAACATGCTTTGGATCAAAGTCTACAGGAATACCCCATGAGAAAGAAGTACGGGATACACATAAGTCCTGAAGTCCTGGTAAAAGGAAGTTGTTCATCATCTCGTTCTTACGGGATTCTGGCTGAATAAAATCAGGGTTATCATTAATATACTGAATCAGACGGTCAGCGTATTTGCTCATACGGAAGAAATAAGCCTCTTCCTTTGCAGGCTGGCATGGACGGCCACAGTCTGGACACTTGCCATCTACTAACTGAGATTCTGTGAAGAAAGATTCACATGGTGTACAGTACATTCCTTCATAATGTCCCTTGTAAATGTCACCCTTATCGTAAAGCTTCTTAAAGATCTTCTGAACCTGTTTTTCGTGATTCTCATCTGTTGTACGGATAAACTTATCGTAAGATGTGTTCATTAAATCCCAGATTCTCTTGATTTCTCCTGCTGTGTTATCAACAAATTCCTTTGGAGAAATTCCAGCTTCTGCTGCCTTTAACTCGATTTTCTGACCATGTTCATCTGTTCCTGTCTGGAAACGTACATCATAGCCTTCTTTTCTCTTAAATCTTGCAATTGCATCTGCTAAAACAATCTCATATGTGTTACCAATATGAGGTTTGCCGGATGTGTAAGCAATTGCAGTTGTAATGTAATATGGTTTCTTACTCATTTATCTATTATACCTCCTATGCAACCTGTGTCATTAGGTCTGTTATCTGTTCGTCAACTTTCCTTAATGTACCCTTAGAATCTTTTATCCCTGATTTATACAGCAATTGTATTTACAGGGTAATTTTGCGCGTACATATTATTATAGAATAAATCCGAATATTCGTCTATGGTTATTTTTCTGAAAAACTAATAGTTTTCCTGTATAATTCATAGTATAATACCAAATACTTTTTATCTTCCGATATAAAAATGCTATCAAAGGAGGGCGACTATGAAAAAAAATCATCGCAGACCATTGTCTAAACCACTATTTACCCACTTGTTTTTTCTACTTCTTATCCTTATTTGCGGAGTCAGTTTAGCAGGTTGTGGACAATCCAGTGCACATAATTCTTCAAAGCAGAAAAAATTTGACCAGTTTCTTGATTCCTGCTTTAAAGAATTCGCTACCGAAAACACAATTACTTTGCATTTTAAACTCTCTGATCCGTCTTCTTACGGTATTAAAAAGGAACCCTCTCCCACTTATGGAGAGCTTTCTTCGGATACGGCAAAGAAAAACTGCAAACGTTCAAAACAACTTCTTCAAGAACTTTATACTTTTCCAACAAGCAGCCTGACAAAAGAACAGAAACTTACCTGGCAGATTTTTCAGGATTATCTAAATGAAACTATTATGAGTGAAAAATATATTCTTTATTCTTCTCCTTTCGGTGCAGATGGATTACCTTCGGATATTCCTGTAACTCTTTCCGAATATCGTTTTGACAACGAAAAAGATATTAAAGATTATTTATCACTTGTAAATCAAATTCCAGAACTTTTTACGCAAGTTCTTGATTTTGAGGAAGAGCGCCGTAACGCAGATATTGTAAGCCCTGATTTTGTAATCTCTGATACTATCGACCAGATTAACCAATTTTTAAATGCAAGCGAAGAAAATAATCTTCTCGTTGAAAGTTTTGAGGAACGTCTGGATTCCCTTGATACTTTAAGTGAAGATCAGAAAGCAAGCTACACCGCAAATAACCGATTACTCATTACAAATAAAGTATTTCCCGCATATGAGCATTTAAAAACTGCTTTACAGGTCTCTACAGGCAGCAAACATACTACATCTGATAACAGCACAAAAGAGAGACTCTGCGAATATGAAAATGGCCAGGACTACTATCGTTTTCTTCTCCAGTCCGATGTCGGAACAGACATGTCCCCGGAAGAATGTATCACAGCTTTGGAAACACAGTTAAAAGATACGATAAAAGATATTTCTTCCCTGACAACACAAAATAAAGACCTGTATACAGAATATCTCAGTGCGGTTCCGACACTTTCAAAACCAAAGGAAATCATGGAGCAGTTAAAAGACGATTCTCTTGTGGATTTCCCGGAAATAAAGAACATTTCTTATGAATTAAAAAATGTTCCTAACGCTCTTTCCGGCACTTCCGCCTGTGCATTTTATCTTGTACCTCCAATTGACAGTAAAGATGCAAATATTATTTACATCAATAACAACCGTGTGGAGTCCAACGAAATGTTTTCCACACTTGCCCATGAAGGCTATCCGGGACATTTATACCAGACGAATTATTTTTTAAGTACGAATCCTTCCCCTCTCCGTACATTTCTTCACTGTGACGGATATGACGAAGGATGGGGGACTTATGCCCAGTTATACAGCTATAATTTTACAGAATTTAAAGATGTCGATGAAAAAACACAGGCACAGCTCCGCCAGCTATATCGGGATAATGACCTGCTCTCACTCTCCCTGTCCTCTCTGAGCGATTTATATGTGAATTATAAAAATTATGATGAAAATGCACTGGCCGATTATTTAAAGACTTACGGAATTGATAAATCCGCTACAAAACAACTTTACCAATACGTTATTGAAAATCCGGCTACTTATCTTTCTTACAGTATTGGATATTATGAATTAAACAAATTAGAAAAGGAGATGGCTGCCTCTCTTGGAAAATCATTTAAAATTTCTGATTTTCACGAAGCAGTTCTGAATGTTGGTTCTTGCAATTTTGCAATTTTAAGGCAGGAAATAGAAAAGGAAACAGAAATTCTCAGCAAGGTTCCTTAAAAATATTGCTTGTATACACGCGTTTTTTAAATATTTTTAATATTTTTACTCATAATTGGTCATTTTATTTGTTTTGAATAATTGACATTTCAATCCTGCATTGTTATACTAGAGCGTGTTTGAAAAAATAATAGAATTTCATTATTGGGGATTTTTATTCTTTTTTCATTGGAAAATCGACACAAAAAGTGTACAATAGACAACGTACGCGATAAAAAGTACAACAGTTTAATTTAAATACAACTTAGGAGGTAATACTATGGAAACATATGGTATCGAAAAACTTGGGATTGTGAATCCTAAAGCAGTTTACCGCAATTTAACACCTGCACAGTTAACAGAGGCAGCTTTAAGAAGAGGCGAGGGCAAGCTTTCTAACACTGGTGCACTCGTTGTAACTACAGGTAAATATACAGGACGTTCTCCTAAAGATAAATTTATCGTTGATACTCCTTCTGTTCATGATGACATTGCATGGGGAAGCGTTAACGTTCCTATCACTCAGGAGAAGTTCAATGCAATTCGTTCTAAAGTAATCGCTTACCTTCAGAACAGAGAAATCTTCATCTTTGATGGTATGGCTGGTGCTGATCCTGTCTGCACAAGAAAGTTCCGTATCATTAACGAATTAGCAAGCCAGAACCTTTTCATTCATGAACTCTTAATTCGTCCTACAGCAGAAGAATTAGAGAACTATGGCGAAGCTGATTTCACTATCTTCGTTGCACCTGGATTCAAATGTATTCCAGAAATCGACGGAACTCATTCTGAAGCAGCTATCATCGTTGACTACGAACAGAAACAGGTAGTTATCTGTGGTTCCCAGTACTCAGGAGAGATTAAGAAGTCTGTATTCTCTGTAATGAACTTCTTAATGCCAAAAGAAGGTGTACTTCCAATGCACTGCTCCGCTAACATGGATCCAGAAACTCATGAGACAGCTGTATTCTTCGGTTTATCTGGAACAGGTAAGACTACTCTTTCTGCAGACCCTAACCGTAAATTAATCGGTGATGACGAACACGGCTGGTCTGACAGAGGTATCTTCAACTTCGAAGGCGGATGCTACGCTAAATGTATTAACTTAAGCGCAGAGAACGAACCAGAAATCTACAACGCTATCAAGTTCGGAAGCCTTGTAGAGAACGTTATCATGGATGACGAAACTCGCGAATTTGACTTTGATGATGGATCTCTTACAGAGAATACTCGTGTAGGATACCCAGTTGATTATATTTCCAACGCACAGATTCCTGGTGTTGGCGGAATCCCTAAAGTAGTTATCTTCTTAACTGCTGATGCATTCGGTGTACTTCCTCCAATCTCCAGATTAGATGAGAACGCAGCTATGTACCACTTCGTAACAGGATTCACATCCAAACTTGCTGGTACAGAACGTGGAATCACAGAACCACAGCCAACATTCTCCACATTATTCGGTGAACCATTCATGCCAATGGATCCATCCGTATACGCTAACATGCTCGGAGAAAGAATTGAAAAATACAACACTAAAGTATATCTTGTTAACACAGGATGGACAGGTGGCCCTTACGGAGTAGGCAGCCGTATGAAGTTAAAATACACTCGTGCAATGGTAACTGCAGCATTAAACGGAACATTTGATGACGTAGAGTACAAACATGATGAAGTATTTAACGTAGACATTCCTCAGACATGTCCTAACGTACCTTCTGAAATCATGAACCCTCGTGACACATGGGAAGATAAAGCTGCTTACGATGCACAGGCTAAGAAGCTTGCTAAGATGTTCCAGGATAACTTTACTAAGAAATATCCTAATATGCCTAAGAATATTGCTGAGGCAGGTCCAAAGGCTGACTAATAATTCTTAGGCTAACAGACACCCCAGAAGAAATAATTAAGGCACAGATGTGAAGATAATCGCTGCGAGGAAAATACCTGTTTGGTATTTTCTCTTGCTCCGACATCACATCTGTGCCTTAATTATTTCTTCTGGGGCTGTTACGCTATCGCCCTACAACCCCATACTTATAGCTAATATCTTTTACTGCCAGCAAAGAATCAACTATTTAATACGTAATGACTTTACTGTCTCTGTTCCTTTATTCGGCACAAATTTAAAATAGTAATTCTTTTTCGCTTTTAATGCTTTTCCTTTAAACTTGGATACAGTGATTGACTTTCCAGCTTTTACTGTCTTTACTTTTTTGTATCCACCGTTTTTCTTAAGAGACATATAGACTGTGTACTTACTGATTCCTGCAACCTTTGGTGTAGTAATCTTTGCTTTCTTTGTCTTTCCTACCTGTTTTAACTTATACTGTGCTGTTGAGAAATATACAGAATTAGACCATGGAGTATATGGATCATAGGAATCTGTATCATAGTTTATCTTCATTCCTCTGACTCTGAAAGAATACAGTTTATTCTTACTAAGCTCAACAAAGAAATATCCAATTTCTCTTTGTGAAAAAACTTCTTTTCCCTTATTATCTCTTACCTGTACTTCAAATTCTTCATCCTGAGTATCCTTGCACTCAATACTAACATACTCATCTGTGAGTTCTTCGATATACCCATAAACTCCCTTTGATGTCCTTGCCTGCTTTGTTGCAGCATTTGCCGGAATCTGTAAGGTAAATATTATTACAAATGCTAGAGCGTGTTTGAAAAATAAAAGTTGCACAAAACATATATTCCCACGCCCTTT
>ENA-OPDA01000786-OPDA01000786.1-human-gut-metagenome-genome-assembly--contig:-NODE-786-length-22736-cov-4.180988_pt1 | contig 22736 bp, 23 predicted proteins | sample MGYA00241253_ERZ501486 | MGnify/ENA primary metagenome ERZ501486 (study PRJEB25962, sample SAMEA2042510) | human gut metagenome | biome: human gut; feature: human-associated habitat; material: faeces... | reverse complement strand
GCACTTGTCAATAGCTGATTCTATCAGCGAAGAATATCTCCAACTGAGAATGAATCTCGCCCCAATCACGACGGCGACCTGTCCATTTTTTCGTGATGTCCATCATTGCAAGGTACAGCATCTTAAACAAGCTATCATCTGTAGGAAAAACTCCCTTGTTTTTAGTTACTTTTCGGAGCTGGCGATTGAATCCTTCTATCGTATTGGTTGTATAGATAAGTGTACGCACTGCTTGAGGATACTTGAAATATGTGGATAAATGAACCCATTTATCGCACCAGTTATCAGCAAGTTTCGGGTATTTTCCTCCCCATATTTCATCAAATCGGTCTAATTCTTGTAATGCGGTATCCTCATCAATAGCTGCATAGACACGCTTTAAATCTGCCATAAGTGCTTTAATATCTTTGTATGACACATATTTTGTTGTATTACGGATTTGATGGATTATGCATTGCTGTATTTCTGTTTGAGGAAAAACAGCTTCAATCGCATTGGTAAATCCGCTTAGTCCGTCAATACAAGCAATTAAAATATCATTTACTCCTCGATTTTTTAATCCGTTTAAGACAGAAAGCCAGAATTTTGCACTCTCGTTTTCACCAACCCACATGCCAAGAACATCTTTTCTGCCATCTAAATTTATACCTATTGCTATGTACACAGCCTTTTTGACTATACGTCCTTCGTATCGCACATGATAATGTATCGCATCCATAAATACTACAGCATAGACTTCCTCCAACGGACGTGATTGCCATTCCTTAGCTATTGGCAAAATTTTATCTGTAACACGGCTTATGGTACTGTCAGACACATCAAGTCCATATATTTCTTCAATATGTGCCGCTATATTATTTTCAGTCATTCCTTTAGCATACATTGATATGATTTTTTCTTCAATATCTCCCGATAATGTTGTTTGATGTTTTTGAATAAGCTTAGGCTCAAAATCACCATTGCGGTCTCGTGGAATATCTATATCCATGTCTCCAAAACTGGTTTTCATGGTCTTTTTGCTGTAACCATTGCGACTGTTATTGGTTTCTTTGTTGCGATAATCGTACTTGGAATAGCCTAATTCTTCGTCAAGCTCTGCTTCAAGACCGCCTTCTAAGGCAGCCGCAACAAAAGATTTGAACAAATCTTGAATATCGTCCATATCCTTGATGTTCAATTCTTTCATAAGTGCTTTTGTGCGTTCTTTTCGTGCAATTTCTTCCGGTGTTCTTTTTCTTCGTGGCATAATTAAAAACCTCCATTTAGTGTATTTCTATTCTACACCATAATGAAGGTTTACACAATACTTGAAATTGACTCCAAAATTTAGACAAAATTAAATATTAACTTGCTTGTGAATGAGTTCGGTATTGTACCGGACTCATTCCTTTTAGCTTTAAAGAAATTCTTTCATTGTTGTAATAATCAATATATCTTTTTAATTCATCTATGAAAGCTTTGACACTTTCAAATTTTTCACCATAAAACATTTCAACTTTCAATCTTCCGAAGAAGTTTTCCATCGCACCGTTGTCCATACAATTTCCTTTTCTAGACATACTTTGTACAATATTGTGTTCTGACAGTAAACGTTGATATTCCGAATGTTGGTATTGCCAACCTTGGTCAGAATGGAATAATGGTTTCGCATTAGCGGGCAGCTTTTTGAATAAACCATCAAGCATTTCTCTAATTTGCTGCAAATTTGGACTTAATGAAATTGAGTATGACACAATTTCTCGATTATACAAATCCATTACAGGTGACAAATATACTTTATCATTACACACTTTAAATTCAGTTACATCAGTTGCTAGTTTTTCAAAAGGTTTTGTAGCTGTAAATTCTCTTTTAAGTAAGTTGTCGGCTATTTTGCCGATTTCTCCTTTGTATGAACGATATTTACTGTTTTTGCGTTGTTTTCCTTTGAGATTAAGTTCTTTCATCAGTTTCAACACAGTTTTATGGTTAATTGTATATCCTTTTTGTCTTAATACAATTAAGATTCTGCGGTAGCCGTATCTGCCTTTATTAGCTAAAAATATATATAGTATTTCTTGTTTCTCTTTCTTGTATTTATCTTTGATTGGATGTTGTATATAGTAATAAAAGGTACTACGGGCTAAACCTGATAATTGCAGCAAGTCTTTTAACGGATATTTTTGCCTTAATTCATTGACTATTGCTGCTTTTTCTCTTCTTTTAACATTCTTTTCCGAACTAAGGCACTGAGTTTTTTTAAGTATTCATTCTCCATTCTAAGCCTTTGATTTTCTGCGATTAAATCTTCTTCAACTTCCTTGTTCAAATTTTTCTTTCTTGGTTTAGAACTCATATTTTTCGACCTTCCACGTCGTTCTATATACAAACCTTGTGGTCCTTCCTCATAATATATACGTTCCCATTTACTAACTACATAATCTCCTGCTAAATTAAAATGAATTGCTGTTTCTTGACATGATAAATGGTTCTCATGCATGTATTCTACTACATTTTGTTTGAAATTTCCACTATAACTTGATCTCTGATTTTTCATTAATCCTACATATCCATTTTCTTTGTATTTTCTAACCCATCTAAGAACGGGGGAATATGCTATACCAAAGTGGTCGGCTGCTGTTTGATATCCAACATTATTTTCTAAATAATATTTTATAACCTCTAATTTAAATTCACTCGAATATTTACTCATAAAAAATGAACCCTCCTTGTTAAACTTTTTTGTCTAACATTTTGGGTTCACTTCATTACAACCCCTTTTTAATTTATTCTAATATTTTTATTCTAACACCTGACAATGTTGATGTATTTGTTGAAGCAAAGAATATTGCTATCTTTTGTTTTTCTTTAAAATTTGATAAATTATTCTTTGAATATATAACCTTAATCATTTTAGGAGAATTCGTACAAGATACCATTAAATAATCATCATGTATTTCCTCAATAGTTGCGTTTATAAGCATAAGATTATCCTGATTATCTATAGCATTTGCTTCTGCTTCATTATTATTAATAATTCTTAAATTTGTTACATTGTTTAAATATTCTACCCAAAATATGCCGTGAGGCATGCTGTAAGTTGGCTCGTCTCCGTAGCATGTAACTTCGATTCTGTTTCCAACTTCTAATTTTTTTAAAGCTGTTTTGTTTAAATTTGAAGTCCTAAATGAATAATAATTCAAATAGAATGAATTAAGAGATATTCTATCATCTTCAATTTCACTAATTTTGTTTCTTTCAAAACAGTAATCTTTTAAATTTCCACAATATACTATATTACCTACAGATAAGTCTGAAAATTCGAGTTTTTGACCATTTTCATTATAAAAGTTGAATGAAGAATATTCAACAGTTTGTGTATCGGGAATCAAGTAAGCACCTGTTATGCTATCATTATTTATGTCTGTAATTGTAAATTTAAATTTTCGATGTGATTTAAAATAATAAATTCCAGATATTATAACAATAAAAATAATTATTAATACAATTAAAATTTTTAATAATTTTTTCATAAATTTATCCCACTTTCTTTAAGAAAAATTATACTGAAAGATAAAAATAATGTCAATAAAATTCAAAATAAAATTTTTTATAATTTAGAGAGGAATATAAATTATAATAACGGAGTAAAAAATTATAAAATAAAATTAAAGGGACTTTTTTGTAGTCCCATTAATTTTATTGACATGCGTTTTTAATTCTAGTAACAAACTCTGGCATGTTTTTTATCTTAGCAGCTTGACTCTCCATAAAATCTTTTAATAAATCTGCTTCTTCTTTTGTTAATTCTTCATTTTCAAGAATATCTAAGACTAATTTATCACCTTTGATTTCTATATCGTCTTCTGAATAATATCCATCTTCTCCTGAATACTCATTTTGTGCAATTTCAGCTTTTAAAGCATCATATTCGCTCGCATGAAATTTTCTTATTATTTGTTCAATTTTGTTATTTCTAGCTGTGTTCTCTTCTTCTGCTTTTTTTAGTTTTTCTTCAAATTCTGGATCCAAAGTTGGTTCCTGTTCTAAAATATCATTTGAAGTTCTTATATAGGCTTCTTCTGGAACATTTTGAAGTATTGGCTCTGGTACATCAGGTACTACTTTAACTTTTTCGATTATTGTAGAAACTGCTTTTATACTAACTGGAATTATAATTAGAGCTAAGGTAGTTAAAACTATTACTATTTTACTATTTTTCATATCTATTTCCTCCGTTCTTATTCTCCTCCAACAATTTCACCTGTTGTTGCATCTATAAAATACGTAAAAGCATCTTCTTCATAAGGTAAATTTTTAGATTTTTCAAATTCTAATTTAACTTTCCAAACTTTTCTAACTCTTTCTTCAACACGGTAATATTCAAGTTTTTCTACCGGGTAAAGAGGCTCTGTTCTTGCTTTGTAATAATGTTCAAAGTCATTTTCCCTTAGATATTCGTACCCATTCATCTTTACTATATCTAAATTTGTGGTAACATTTTTTATAGTGTATCCTATATTTAATTTCTTTTCTTTATCAAGAGCTATCTCTTTTGCCGTCGACTCGTTTATCATTATATCTGTATTTTCCGGAGCTTTGTCTGTAAATATAAAATAATATAATTCATTTACTTCAGGAATTATGCCTATTGTTATTTCTTCATATATGTTAACTATTCCATCATATTCTTTATTATATTTTACGCTCCAAATATTAGCATCCGCAGAATTTTCTGAATTGTATTTAATATCAATATGACTGTATTTTGACGTATCATATCCATATTTTAGACATATTTCACTTGCTAAGTTCTTAATTTGTTCTTCTGTGCCTCGATAATTGTCTATATTTTTATATGCGGCATCAGTAAATATTTTAAAGTTTTTTGAATCTTTTGCATCTAAATCAATCAAAAATTTATTTTCGGTTGTTGCTCTATAGAATAGGCTAGTGTCTGATGGGTTGTCTATTAATTCTATTGACTGTATTTTTTCATTTTCGTATCCGAATTTTTTTAAAATTTGATTGATTTGTGCTTCTGCATCCTTTTCTGAAATAATATTTTCATAGTTGTTGGTATTGATGTTTTTAGAATGCCATATTTCATATTCTTCATTTTCTATGCGTTCACCATTGGTTCCATAAAATTCTTCGACTTTCTCTGGATTTTTCCAAATTTTTTCGGCTATTTTTGTTGTTGCAAATACGGTTCCGGTTGATAATAATAATACAGCAGATGTTTTTATAATAGTTGATAGTATTTGTCTTATTGAATTCTTAGATTTCTTAGCATTGTTATTAAAGGCATTTTTTATGACATATTCACATTTGACTGGAATTTCTACTTTTTCTGATAAATCATTGAATAGTTTTTTATCTAACTCATCCATAATTAAATCCTCCAATATTCTTCATAAAATTTTTTTATTTTATTCTTTATTCGATTTCTTTTGGTTCTAACAGTGTTTTCTTTCATATTTAATATTTCACCTATTTCTCTATCAGTGTATTTTTCCATATAATATAAAAGAATAATAGTACCATCTTCTTCGCTCAACTTATCACAAATAAATTTTAAATTTATTTGTTCTTCAGTTTTATCTGGACTAACTAAAGTACTTCCAACAGTTTCACAAGAATCCTCTCTCTTATATTTTTTCATTTTATAAATTTTATTACATTCATTAATTAAAATTTTTATAATCCAAGTTTTAAAATATTCATTATGTTTTAGCTTTTTTAATGATTTATATGCAGATAACATAGTGTCTTGGATTACATCAAAAACGTCATCATCATTTTTTAACCTAATTTTTGCAATTTTATATAATTCATCTTGCATTTGCAACATGAGTTCTGTAAAAGCTAATTTATCACCGCTTTTGGCTTTTTTTATAAGGTCTTCCATTTATTTCTCCTTTTTGTTTTTCTAGCTAGATATACATATTAGATATATTTTATAATGAATTCATTTCATTTGTATATGAAATTTTAGTAAAAGTAAAGATGTTTTGTATATTGATAGATGTTGTTTTTTATGATATAAGTATAATGGATGATTTAAAAATTAAATATTGACCTAAAGGAGGTTAAATATGAAAAATTTAACTAGAAAACAAAAAATAATTGCTAGACTGGTAGTCATATTATGTATTGGAATTCTAATTGTAACATTTACAGTAGATTATAATAGAGTAAAAAATCAGAAGAAGCCTATTTTTTGTATAAAAAGTCCAGCTGGAGGAATAATGGACGGCGGTACAATAGAATATTTTGGTTTAGGTTATAAAGTAATAGACTTCCACACAATAGCAGGATTTGATGATATAAAAATTGGAACATGGTTTATGGATTATAATGATTTTGAAGAAGAAATAAAGGCGTATGAAAAGAAATTTGAAGAGAATTTATCAACGAATGAAGAAAATAATAGTGATTCAGAAAATGTTATAATGAAAGTTGATAGTACTACGATAAAACCTACCAGTGTTTCAATAATAATTATAAATAATAATGACAATGAAATAGGATATGGAGAAGAGTATAAAATTCAAAAAAATATAAATGGAGAATGGAAATATTTAGACTATTTACCAAATACGAGTTGGAATGATATAGCTTATATAATCAAAGCAAATAGCCAAACAACAAAAAAATTGAACCTAGAAAATACTTATGGAGAATTAGAAAAAGGAACTTATAGAGTTATAAAGACTGTTTTTTTGGAAAATGGTAAAAAAACTGATATTTATTCAACTGAATTTGAGATTAAATAGTTAGCGAGAAATTATAAGCTGAGTAGTAGGTGGTAGGAGTAAATAATGAATAAGAAAAGGTTAGTATTTATAATAATAGGTATTATTATAATTTTAATTACTGTTTTACTATTATATTTATATAACAGTATTCTACATAAACAATATACTAATGAGGATTTTAAGATTGAAACTTATGTTAGTAATATTGATAAAGACAATGATGGAATAGATGATCAAACAGATATACTGAATAATGTAAGAAATTATATTTCTAAAAATCCTAAATATAAAAGTAAATATTATGAAACAGGATATCCAAATGATGAGTATGGTGTTTGTACAGATGTTGTTGCATTTGGACTAAAAGATGCAGGATATGACTTAATGGAATTAGTAAACGAAGATATTCATAATAACAGAGAAAAATACAACATTGAAAATGTTGATAAAAATATTGACTTTAGAAGAGTAAGAAATCTTGATATATATTTTAGAGATAATCATATTGCACTTACAACGGATTTATCACAAATAAAGGAATGGCAAGGTGGAGATATAATAGTATTTAAAGACCATATAGGAATAATATCAGACAAAAGAAATAAAAAGGGTATTCCACTTTTAATACATCATGCAAATCCATTACAAGTGAATTATGAGGAGGATGTTTTAGAACTGTATGGGCAAGATTATATAATAGGGCATTATAGAATTAGTTAAATATAGCGTATAATCATGAAATAGAGAAAAATTACTAATGATAAAAGAATTAAGATAACTTAGTAAGCTATCCTAATTCTTTTTTATTATTTATTTCTTTAAATCTTTCCGAATTTGTTGAAGGGAAATATTCGAATCCACACGGTACCTTCAATTTTTTCTAATGGAATGCAACCAAAGTCTCTGCAATCTATACTTCCGGCTCTATTATCACCCATAGCAAATATACAGTTTTCTGGAACAATAAAATCGTCAAATCCAATTTCGTGCTTAAGTTCTGTTTGGACACCATCTTGCAAATAATTTTCCTTTAATTCTTCGTTATTTATATATACTTTACCATCTTTAATCACAACATGTTCGCCGGGTAATGCAATTACTCTCTTTATATAACTTTCTTTGTTTATTTCTAAAACGTAATATGAAAAATTCTCTATTAGATTTTTGGAACTGTCTTCATATTTTGCTATTGGGTTTAGCTTATCTAATTCATCAGCAGTATAATTTATTTTACTAGGCTTTTCAAAAGTTATAATATCACCTCTGTTTGGTAATTTCTTTGCTGTTCTTACCCATCTGTTTAATAATAGCCTTTGATTTTCTGCTAATGTAGGATACATTGATGATTTTTTTACTACGGTTGGTGTACCTATATAGTACCTAAATAAAAGTGCTAAAATTATTGCAATTATTATACAATTAATCCATTCTAATATATTTTTTAGACTTTTCGTATTTTCCATTATTTTTCTCCATATATTATAAACTTTAATATTATGAAATATAAACAAAAAAGCAATATCTTTTAAAGATATTGCCAGTTTTGGTGGGACAAGAGGGATTCGAACCCCCGACCCTACGCTTAGAAGGCGTATGCTCTATCCAACTGAGCTATTGACCCAAGTGCAATAACAATTATAATGCTAAAAATGCCATTTGTCAACCAAATTTTGAAAATATCTGAAAAATGTATGATTTTTTTTATGGGTTTGTAAAGAAAAATGTTATTTATAGGGTAAATTAAGTATTTGAATTTACCCCATCTAAACATTTTTTATATAAAAATTGTTTTAATTCTTCTATGCTTTCTTCATTTTCGTAATATTTTATCAGTCTTGTGCCAAATTCAATTCTATCTTCATCAGCAATAGAAAGAATTCCTTTTCCATGTTTTATTAACTCATGATTAGCCACTAACATAGAAGTTCTTTTATTTCCAGCATTGAAAGCCTGCATTTTCATTAGTTTACACATAAAAGTTAATATTGTATCTGTTGCATTTGTGCTTAAAGAATTTTGATATTCTTCTATCAAGCTGTTCATCTTTTCAGCAGTAGGTAATTCTGGCTTCCATTTTGTACCACCCATAGATACATCGTATTTTCTAAGTTCTCCAGGTTGTTCTACAATGTTTGAACCAACAAATGCATGTATACTCTGTATAAATTTCAAATCTATAGGAGTATTTATGCTATAAATTACAAATTGCCATGCATGCTTTAAGTTATTTATTGCTTGAATTTCGTCTATTCTTAAATGACCAACATTTGCACCATCGTATATTGCTTGTGTTTCTGGAAATGTGACGGTAATACCTTCCAGATTAGCACTTTTCCAAATTGAATCTACTATATTTCTTTTTGCATATAAAACATTTTCTTCTGTAGTCATATTATATTTATCTTTTAGCATTATAATTTCTCCTTTTCTATAGCAAAAATTATACCATAGAAAGCTATTTTACACAATATTATATAAAAAACATTATCAAGTAACAAAAAAATGTAGAAAATTTATCATAATTAGTGTAAAATATTATAGTATAAGTTTAGAATTAAAAGGTAAGTAATCAAATTGCTAGGAGGAAAAAAATTTAAAATGAAAAAGGAAATGCAGAAAGAAGAGGTTTCAACGAAAAAACCAAAGGCAAAAGATGTAAGAATAGACTCAGCAAAAAAAATAAATACTAAATCCAAAATGGAAAATGCAGAAGAAACATCAAAAAAGAAAACAAAGGTAAAACCAAAAGTAGAAAAAATTGAACAACCACAAAAGGAGAGAAAATTTCATAAATATTTATGGTATTTAATAATTTTCAGTGTTTTAGGATTAATACTTGAATGTGTTATTAATTTTATTAAAGCAAAAACAACAGACACACCGTTTTTAGTTACAACAGGTCCATTTTGCATATTTTATGGAATAGGAGCTATACTTACAATTCTATGTTTGCAACAATATAAAGGTAAAAAAATAAAATTATTTATAATTGGATGCATTTTAATGAGTGCTATACAATATGCTTTAAGTTTTATACTAGAGACTATTGTTGGAGCTAGATTATGGAACTATACTTGGTCTAAATTTAATATAAATGGAAGAGTATGCTTAGAATATGCCATATTATGGGGAATTATTACTGTAATATTAATAGAAGTTTTAAAAGATTTCGTAGATAAAATTATTAATTTAATGAAAGGAAAAGTTAGCACAATAGTAGACATAATTTTAACAATGTTAATAGTAGTATTAATTATGTTTACAATATGGTCTGCAAAAACATATGCAACAAGAGCTAAAGAAACACTTGCTGGTCAAAATTATATTAGTAACAATACTAACATAGAAATATTCCAAAATACAGTATTTACAAATGAAAGAATGGAAAAAATATTTCCAAAATTAAGAGTTAATGATGAATATGGAAATACAATAATGATAAAAGATATTAAGTAAAAAATAATTGATGAATAAAAAAGTTATAAATAAAGATGATATATTAATTCTTTATTTATAACTTTTTTTATAAAAATAATAAATTTAACTTTTATTTAGGTAAATTAATTTTTGAATTTTTCTTTCTTGCCCTAAATAGTGTAATTTTATTTCCCATTGTTTGTATTAATTCAGAGTTTGTTGAATTTGCAATTTCTTCTGCAACTTCAGAAATATCTTCAGGTGAAGTTGCCAAGACATTTAATTTTATTAATTCTCTAGCCTCTAAAGCATCGTCTATTTGTTTAATAAAATTTTCAGAAATTCCATTTTTGCCAACCTGAAAAATTGCTGGCATAGTGTTTGCAAGGCCTCTTAAATATGCGCGTTGTTTACTATTCATAATCAATCCTTTCCCGTTCTGCTAAAACGTATATTTATAAAAGTATTATTTTTAAATTCGTAATTTAACATATAATATAATACCAAATTTTTTATGTAAATACAATACATATAGTTATTTTTATAACAAAAACCAAAGAAAATGTGAATTCTATGTGAATTGCACAAAAATAGTTGCATGAATAAGTTTCTAGTGATAATATAAAGTGGTAAAAACTTAGGGAAATAATAGATTGGAGGAAAACGACGTGATAGAAGTTAAGAATGTCACAAAAAAGTATGGAAACTTTGTTGCAGTAGATAATATAAGTTTTACTGTTAACGATGGAGAAGTAGTTGGTTTTCTAGGACCTAACGGTGCTGGCAAAAGTACAACAATGAACATGATTACGGGTTTTATAGAGCCAACGGATGGAACTATTATTGTAAATGGTTTTGATGCATCTAAGCAACCTATAAAAGCAAAACAACAAATTGGTTATATGCCAGAGGGAGTACCATTGTATACAGATTTAACTGTAAGAGAATTTGTTACATATATGGCAGAACTAAAAAGAGTTCCACACAAAGAGAAAAAGGAACGTGTTACAAATGTTCTAAGAGAAACAGGAATAGAGGATGTAGCAAATAGACTTATTAAGAATTTATCTAGAGGATACAAACAAAGAGTAAGTCTTGCGGGAGCACTAGTTGGAGACCCTAAAATAGTAATTTTAGATGAACCAACAGTAGGACTAGATCCAAAGCAAATTACAGAAATAAGACAATTAATAAAAAGATTAGGCAAGAAACATACTGTAATATTAAGCTCACATATTCTATCAGAGGTAAGTCAAATTTGCGAAAAAGTAATTATAATTAATAAAGGAAAAATAGTAGCAGTTGATACACCAGCAAATCTTGAAAAAGAGACAGAGAAACAAAATGTTATTATGATTACTGTTGAAGATAAGAAAAATAACATGAAAACTCTTCAAAAAGATATACCAGAGATTACAGAGTGTAAATGTGTTAAAGATAATGATGATGGAACAAAACAATATATGCTTAAATCTAGCACAGAATTTGATTTACGCAAAAAATTGTTTGATGTTCTACCAAAGAAGGATATAACAATATTCGAATTAAAATCTGCTGAAAAATCTTTGGAAGATGCATTTATTACAATAATAGATGAAAATACAAAGAAAAGAAAGGCTGAAGCAGAAGCTGCCGAAAAAGCAAAAGAGCATGAAAGAGAGCTAAAAGAAGAGAGTAAAAAGGCCCAAAAAGAAGAAAAGACAGAAAATAAAAAAGCTAAGAAAGAAGCAAAAAAAGAAGAAAAGAGTAAAGCAAAAGCAGAAAAAGTAGATAATAAACAAGAAAAAGAGCAATCTAAAATAAAAAAACAACCAAAAGTAGAGAATAAAAAAGAAAAGACAAAAGAAACTAAAAAAGGAGGAGAAAAATAATGTGGGCAGTAATGAAAAAAGAGCTTAAAAGCTATTTCTATTCACCAATTGGATATGTGTTTATAGGATTATTTTTAGCGATATTCAGTTTTATATTTTACATAACAACAATAAGCCAAGGTGCTGTAACATATCAATATGTATTTTTCTATTCAGTAATGTATATTGTAATATTTTTAATACCACTTCTTACAATGAGGACATTCGCAGAAGAAAGAAAAAATGGAACAGAGCAAATATTAATGACAGCACCAAGAAGTGCAGTAGCAATTGTGCTTGGTAAATTTTTAGCAGCTCTTGTTGTAATTGCAATTACAGAATTATTTACATTAATTTATTTTGGAATTATATGCTATTTTAAAACACCAGATATTCCAACAGTACTTGTTACAATGTTTGGATTTTTAATAACATCAATGGCATACATAAGCTTAGGAATGTTTATTTCTAGTTTGACAGAAAACCAAATAATAGCAGCTGTTTCAACAATAGCAATATTTGTACTTGCATGGCTTGCACCAAGTATTTCAACTAAATTAACAGCAATATCATTAATAGAAAAATTCTATCCTTTTGCAACAGGAGTGTTCCCAATAACAGAAACAATTAGTTTAATTTCAATAACAGCCATGTTTGTTGCATTAACAATGGTTGTTATCAAAAGAAGAAAATTAGTAAAGTAAGGAGGAATTTGTTGTGAAAGAAAAAATAAAAGATGAAAACAAAAAAGATACAAAACAAAAAAAGCCAAGAAAAAAAGCAAGTTGGCTAGCTAATACAACGCTTACATTATTATTAATAATCATAATAATTGCTGTAGTTGTTGCTATAAATATTATTGTAGAAAAGCAAGACATTGCAGATATAGATTTAACAGGAAATAAGTTGTATTCTTTATCACAAGAATCAATTGATAAAATTAGCAGTGTAAAAGCAGAGACAAAGATTACATTATACCAAATGTCAAATTACCCAGAAGCAATAAACTATGCTAAATTATATTGCCAAAAAAATTCAAATATAACTTACGAAGAATTAACAGATGCTTCACAAAGACCAGATTTACAAGAAAAATATAGCTTAGGAACTTCTATAACAAGTGCGGTTGTAATTGTAGAAGCAAATAACAGAGACAAAATAGTTTCAGCAAATGATTTTTATGCATATGATAATACAACATATCAACAATATGATGTAACAGAGCAAAAAATGACAAATGCAATTTTGGATGTAAACTTAGAAACAAATCCAAAGATATATTTTTCTACAACACATGCACAAGATTCAAATTATTATCAAGTAGCAAGAGAATTGTTAAAAAATGAAGCAAATGATGTTGAAGACTTAGATTTATTAGTAAATGCAAAAGTACCAGATGATTGTAATGTTTTAGTAATTACATCTTTAAAGGAAGATTTTACAGAATTTGAAAAAGACTTAATATTAGAATACATTAACAATGGTGGAAACTTAATGATTTTGGAAGATCCAAATAAAGATAATAAAGACTTAACAAATTTCCAAGCAATTTTAGATGTATATGGTGCATCAATTTCTAATGGTACAATGTTTGAGCAAAACACAAGCAAAATAGTAGGTTACACAAACTTAGTATTACCAACTGTAAGCAGTGCATCTAAAATTACAAAAGACATTGCATCAAGCGGAAATGTTGCAATATTAGGTGGTGGAATTATAAACTTTAAAGATAGTGAAGAGCTAGAGAACCTAGGCGTTACAGTAGAAAATTTAGTAACAGCATCTAGCACTGCATTCTTAAGAACAGACTCATCAATAACATCATCATCAGTAACACAAAATGATCAATTATTGAGTGGCGGAGAGCCAATTGCATCAGCTATTACAAAGAAAATAAATGATGAAAAAACATCAAAATTAATATTAGTTGCAAACAGTATGTTTGCAAGTGACTGGTATGTTACATTAAATAGTAGCTCTGGAAACAGTAGTCAAGTAGTTGCAATAAACTTCTATAACAATAGAGATTTAGTAATAAATTCAGTATCTTATTTAACAGATAGAGAAGATAACATTACAATTAGAAAAGATACAGGAGTTGCAACATATACAGCAACAGTACAACAAGATAATATCATTAGAACAATAATAATTGCAGTTCCAGTTGCAATAATAATTTTAGGAATTGTTGTATGGCAAATAAGAAGAAGAAAATAAAATATATTAGGCGGGTAGGTAAAAACTTATCCGTCATTTTTTTTAGACAAGTAATAAAACAAAAATCCTTTCATAAATTTAAAGAGAAGTAATGTGTGTAACTTGTGGATAGAATAATGTAAATTTTTCAATAATTAGGCTTGCTTTAAATCTCATATTACTTTGAATAATTAATAAAGGATTAAATTTATGAATATTGTAAAAGCTGTTTCTGTTATAATAGGTACCATAATCGGTGCTGGATTTGCGTCAGGTAAAGAAATATACATATTTTTCGGACAATATGGAAAATTTGGAATTATTGGAGCAATAGTTTCGGCAACACTTACAGGAGTAATAATATACAGCACTATAGCAATAACAAAAAGATTACAAATAAAAAGTAACAATGAATTTTTAGAAAAAATAAGTAATAGTAGTAAGGTGAAAATAATATTAGAAAATGTTATAAATGCATTTTTATTAGTCTCATTTTGGATAATGTGTGCAGGGTTTTGCACATTTTTTAAACAAGAGTTTAAAATTCCAATAATTATCACTGCAAGCATAAATGCAATTATTACATATTTTTTGCTAATGAAAAATATGGATGGAATTATAAAATTAAATTTAATAGTTGTACCAATAATGGTTGTAATAATTATAGCAATAAGTGTAAAAAATTATCCAATAATAAATTTAATAAATAATTTAAATACTAATACGCAAAATCCTGGAAAATCAATACTTAGTGCCATTTTATATACTAGTTATAACAGTATAACACTAATCCCAATAATAGTATTGCTTGCAACAAATATAAAAAATAAAAGAGAAAATAAAATAATAACATTGGTGTCGGCAGTAATATTTTTCGTATTAATTATAGCAATATATCAAATGTTAACTCTATCAGCTGTAAATATTTCAAAGGTAGAAATGCCAGTACTTACAATATTAAACGAGTGCCATCCAATAGAAAAAATGATATATTCGGTTGCAATAATAACTGCAATTTTAACATCTGCAATTTCATCTGGTTATGGAGTAGCTGAAAACATAAAAGACAGAAGAAAATACAAAACAATAACTTTTGCCATGTGTTTGGCAGAAATTCCAATAGCATATATAGGCTTTGGAAAATTAGTAGAAATACTGTATCCATTGTTTGGAGTTATAGGAATAATTCAAATAATAACAATACTAAAAAAGGTCAATAGTATTGCAAAAAATGCTAAAAACTGATATAAATTATATAGGAAAAATGAAGGAAGGAATTCAAAGAATGAAACCTAAAACGAAAGATTCTGGAGAAAGTAAAAAAGATATAAATTTGTTATATTTTAACCAAGATGAAGTTAAAACAATAAATAAGAAAAAAATAATAGGAGTAGGAATTCTACTAGTAATTATTTGTTTGATAATAGTAATATATCTAGTGTATGCTGCAAACGAAAATTTTAGGGCATTTATGGACGCAAATATTTTAAATAAATCTATAGAACAAGATAATTTAAAAAGCATAACACTAGAAAACTATGATAATAGCAACATATTTGCATATTCAAAATACATTGCAATCTTAAAAGACAATACATTAACAACTTACAATTCATCTGGCAAAATTGAGGCAGAAAATAATATACAAATTACAAATCCAATTACGACTAGTAACGGCAAATATTTAATAATAGCAGAGCAAGACTCTTCAAAAATATATCTATTAAAAGATAACAATATAAGATGGGAGAAAACTTTAGAGGGTAATATTTCTCGAATAAGTGTAAACTCTAGTGGATATTCTACTATAATATTAAAAGGTACAGCTTACAAATCTGTTGTGTTATTACTAGATGATTCTGGAAATGAAATGTTTAAATATTATATGTCAAGTACTATTGCGGTTGATGCAAGTATTTCAGAAGACAACAAATATGTTGGAATTGCAGAAGTAAATATGAGTGGAACACTTATACAATCTAACATAAAAATATTATCAATTGCTAAAGCAAAAGAAAATCCAACAGAGGCAATAGTGTATACATATAATGCACCATTAAATAGTCTAGTATTAAACATAAAATATCAAAATAAAAATAAGCTGGTGTGTGAATATGATAACGAGATTCATGTTATAAAAGATAATGTAGATACAAAACTTACAGACATAAATACAGACCAAGAAAAAATAACATATTACAGTATTGAGCTAGATAACAATATTGTAAAAAATGTGGAAGAAAACGCTAGTCTATTTACAACAAACACAGTAATAAAAATAATAAATTCTACAACTCAAAAAGAAAATACATATAAATTTGAGGGTGTAATTAAAGAGATGTATTGCTGTGGTAGCAAAATTGCCTTAAATCTAGGCTCTGAAATACATTTTGTTGACACAAATGGATGGCTAATAAAAAAATACACATCAAATCAAGAGGTTAGAAAAATAGTCATTTCAAATGAAGTGGCAGGAATAATTTATAGAAATAAGATTGAACTTATTAAGTTATAAAAGGAGGAGAAAGTATGGGGATAATAGTAGATTTAATAATAATAGCCGTAGTTTTACTATTCATATTTTTAGGATATAAAAAAGGACTAACAGGAAGTTTAATAAAGTTACTTTCATTTATAATAGCAATAGTTGTAGCATTTGTTTTATATAAACCAGTTGCAAATGCAGTAATAGAGAATACAGTAATAGACGATAACATTAGAACAACATTAAAAGCAACACTAGGTGTTGAAGATAAAACAGAAAATACAGAAGAAAACGTTCCATCAACAATAATGGATAACATAAACAAAGAAATAGAAAATGCAACAGACGAAGTAAAAGCCAATGTAATAGACCACACAACAATAACAATAGTAAATATAGGCTCAGGTATTGTAATATTTTTAGCAGTAAGAGTAATACTAGTATTAATAAGTCTATTTGCAAAAATACTAACAGACCTTCCTGTAATAAAGCAAGTAGATAAACTAGGTGGATTAGCATATGGAGCAATAGAGGGAATAGTTATTGTATATGCAGTTCTTGCGGTAATATCACTAACAAGCGTAATTTGGGCAAACAATGCAGTAGTTACAGCAATAGCAAAATCAAGCTTAGGAGAAATGCTATATAACAACAATATAATATTAAATTTGTTATTTAAATAAGTGTAAAAAATTATTTGCTTTTTATAATATTTTATTGAAAGATATCATGACATGAAGTATAACGGAAACATCCTTTTCAAGGAAAAATCTTTGAGAAAGGAGGTGCTAACATAGTATGTCAGGGTACATGTTAATATGGATTCTACTTCAGAAAATTGAAAAGTTGGAAGAAGAGTTGAATACATATAAAAATAAAACAGAAAAAAACTGATTTATCAGTTCAGAGCAGTTCTCTACCTGCTCTGTTTTTTGAGCATAAAAAAAGATATGTGTCTCTACACACATACCAGTGCTACATAGTCTGTCAGACTTTATGCTTAAGCTATTAATAGTATAGCATTATTTTATCTAATTGTCAAACATCTTTTGAAATTTGCTAGAAGTAAAATCTCCAATTTCTATTGCTATTTTTCCACATATTTGCTATACTGTTAATCATAAAGTTATGTGGGAGTGATACTATTGAGTAGAAATAAAAAGACTGATGAAAAGTCTCGTGGCAGACATGCCATGCCAGAAGAGAACAATAAGAAAAATAACGATAAACAAGTTAAGCAAAAACAACCAAATATGAGAATAAAAAAACAAGAGCCAGTTAAGGCTAAGAAGAAAGTAAAAACTGTTAGAAAAGTAAAAAGGGTTGTAGTAACAATTTTATTATTAGCAATAATATTAGCCGGAACACTTTTCGGATATAAAATATATCAAAATGGCGGTGGCTTAACAGGAGCGTTAGCAACCATACTTGGCGAAGATACTGAAAAATTGCAAAACTTAGAACCTATACAAGTTCTAATAATGGGGGAGAGCGGTGTAGACGATTATAAGTTAGCAGATACAATAATGGTAGCTTCATACAATCCAAAGACGCAGAAAGCCTCACTAATGTCAATTCCAAGAGATACATATGTTGGAAGGAGAAATAGAAATACAGCAACGCAAAATTATCTTGCAAGTTACAAGATAAATACTGTATTTAGAAGTGGTACAAACATACCAGAGGCAATAGATAGAATAAATGCACTAACAGGTTTAAATCTAGAAAATTATGTAATTATAGATACAAAAGCATTAATAAAGCTAGTTGATGCTATTGGAGGGGTTACATTTAATGTACCAATAGACATGCATTACACTGAAGATACAGACCAAAATTTATATATAGATTTAAAGGCTGGGGAACAGTTAATTGACGGAGCAAAAGCAGAACAATTATTGCGTTTTAGACATAACAATGATGGCTCTACATACCCAAGTTCTTACGGACAACAAGATTTGGGAAGAATGAGAACTCAAAGAGAGTTTATAATTGCAACATTAAAGCAAACATTAAAACCACAGAATATATTCAAGTTAAAACAGGTAATAGACATAATGTCAGAAAATGTAAAAACAAACCTAGACTTCAATGAAATTAAAGCATATGTGCCATATGCAGTTAAGTTTGATGCAGATAACATAAAAACTGGAATGGTTCCAGGAGATGTAGAAATGTGCAACGGAGTTTCATTGTACATTGCAAACGAAAGAAAAACAAAAGCTCTAGTTAATGAGTTATTTCCATCAACAACAAGCGGTGAAGATGAAGCTACAACAAATACAACCAAATAATATAGAATAAGTTTTATAAAAGCATAGAAAAAATAGGGTACATAGCCCTATTTTTCTGTGCTTTAATATTTTGGATAAAAGTCATCAATATAACTTTTTTCATAGTCTTTATGATTAAAGATGCCAAGATGTTTAAAAAGAGTTTTAGTAGAAGTTCTTTTTGCAGGTTTTGAATTTTTAGCTTTGACTACGGCTTTTGAGCTTCTAGTATTACTTGCATATTTTCTATTTTTAGAATTTCTTGAATTTTGGCTTCTAATATTTTTAGAGTTTTTAGATTTTTTATAATTATTGGTCCTGTTATTATTTTTTCTATTATTTATAAAATGTAAGAATTTCGCCAATATAAATAAGAAAATTATTAATAATGCGAGTTCCATTAATGTTTTTGTGTAGTTAGATTTATATACAGTATGAGATGCAACTAAGTCACATGTATAACTAAATCCATCTATATCAAATGTAGCTGTTCCAAGTTTTGTGCCCTCAAAAATAGGAGCAGATATGTTATCAGAAAGTTTTATGTTTGGAGTATATGTTGAAATATCAACATTATTTGGTATCAGACCTTCCAAACTATCGTCATATAATAAATCTAAATTTTCAGTTTCTTTAGTAGCATTTTCAACAGTAATCTGTTTAGCAACATCAGTCTTATTTACAATAGTTTTTTCAGAATAATTGTTAAAACCATATTCAAACAATGCTTTACAGTCTAAAGCTCTTTGACTCAAACCTTCATCAGTTGTACTGTCATGTAAAACAACTGCAATTAAAGAAACATCATCTTTTGTAGCTGTGGCAACTATACAACTCTTTGCTGCATCTGTGTAACCAGTCTTAGCACCAGTAGCATATTCATAATAGTAATTTCTTGGAGAAGAGCTGTAATTCTTCTTAATTAAATCATTTGTAGTATTAAATTTTCTATCATCTTTATCATATTTTGCAGTAGCAGGTAATGCGTAATACGTCTTAGAAACAATGCTTCTAAAAACATCAAACTTCATTGCATATTGGCCCATTAAAGCCAAGTCGTAAGCCGTTGAATAATGGTCTTCATTATGAATTCCATTAGGATTTACGAAATGCGTATTCTTACAACCAATTTCTACGGCTTTATTATTCATCATCTCTGCAAAAGCCTCAACAGAACCTGCAATGTGTTCAGCTAAAACAACTGCTGCATCATTTGCAGAAGGAATAAGCAAAACATTCAAAAGCTGTTCAATAGTAAGTTCTTCGCCCTCTTGAATAGTAGCAACTGAATAACTGTATGGAATAGAATATACTGCGTTGTGGCTAGCTGTCGCAACTTCATCTAGTTTACAATTCTCAAGAGTTAAAATTGCAGTCATAATCTTAGTTGTACTTGCTGGATACATTTTTGTATTTGCATTCTTGCTATATAAAATCTTGCCAGAGTTTTGATCCATCAAAATACACGCAGGCGAATATGTACTAAGAACTGTAACATCAGTCGAGCTATTGTTACTAGCAGTATTGGAAGAATTTGCATCTGCGTCTGTAGCTGAATTTATATTTGTACCAGAACTATCAGAAATACTTGCATCAGTGCCAGTAGCAGAACCATTTATATTTTCAGCATATATTAAATTAGTATTTAATGTTAATAAAATAAAAAATAAAAAAGTAATCTTCTTAAACTTATGAAAAAATTGCATAAAATCTCCTTTGTAAAATGTATGTATATAATACATTAAAATACATGATTTTTCAATGGGTATATTAGTAAAATTGAATTTTGGAGGAAAAATGGAAAGCTTAAATTTAAAAACAAAAATAATTATAGGTATAGCCATAGTTATTGCTATTGTTGTAATTGGGTTATACTTTTATAAAGAATCGAAAAACGATGATACATATGACGATACATTGGCTGTTACAACGGAAAATGAAGAGGAAACAGAAGACGAAGAAAACGAGGAGATAACAATACATATAATAGGAGAAGTAAAATATCCGGGAATTGTTATACTAAAAAGCGGGCAGAGAATAGTAGATGCCATAGAGGCTGCTGGGGGTGAAACAGAAGAAGCAGACTTAAATAAATTAAACTTAGCGCAATTATTAAATGATGGAGACAAAATTTATGTACCTAATAAAGCAGATGAAATAGAAGATTATAAAAATACAGGCAATGGAAGCAGTACCGTAAACTTAAATACAGCAACATTAGAAGAACTAACATCACTTCCAGGAATAGGTGAGTCAACAGCTCAAAAAATAATAGATTATAGAAAGCAAAATGGAAAATTTAAAGTAATAGAAGACTTGAAAAATGTATCTGGAATAGGAGAAAGCAAATTTGATAATATAAAAGACAAAATAACAGTACGTTAATTTTGATTGACTAATCGTATCAAGGGTGCTATACTAAGTATAGATATTTGAGGCGGTATGCAAATGCCTAAACTTTTAAGTTTAGATGAAAATGAAATAGCTTAATACTTGATGACAAGTGTTAAGTTATTATTTTTTTATGTGAAATTAATTACTTTCAAATACTAATAATTAAATATTATTTAAATAAGAAATAAAATAACAGTATGTTAATTTAAACTTATGTGGTATAGTAAAGTTATTATTATTAAAAATATATTAAGATGTCTAAAAACGTAATATAGGGAAATACTCTTAATATATAAAAATGGCAATAAATAATAAGTTAATAAAAAATAAATTTATGCCATAGGAGGGGAATAACATGGAAATATTTAATAATGATAACTATAAATTTATTAGTAATTATGTAGAGCAAAAATTACCAATTTTAAAAGAAAATCAAAATTTTAAAAAAGAATATCTTAGGCTGACTGATGCAATGGAAGAACTCGAACAAACTTTATCCAAACAACAAAAAGAACAGTTTGATGAAATAGTACAGCTATTTTATAAGACTGAAGAATATTATTTTGCATTTAGTTATTCATTAGGAGTAAAATATGGCAAAGATTTGGAAAACATATAATAAAAAACTTATAAATTTAGTTAATTGCTAGATTTATAAGTTTTAAATCTATTTAGTTAAATAATAATCAATAAAATGTAATATACTATCTTTATCCCTTTTACTTAATTTTTTAAAACTTTCATCATAAATTGAAACAGATTTTTTTACATCATTATCAAGCAAATCATATAAAATAATATCTGGAGTAATAGAATATGCATTACATAATTTTAGCAATGTATCAATACTTCCTTTTGATAGACCTCTTTCTATTTGGCTTATATGCCTTGGCTCTAATCCTGTTAATTCTGCAACCTGATTTTGAGTTAAATTATTCTTAATTCTATACTGCTGGCAAACTTGACCTATGTGTTTACTAATATTGTCTGTATTCATATTTTGATGAGCTCCTCTCTTAGGGTATAAGTAAGGTTAACAAGTATTAACCATAATCTTACTTTTTTATTTATAATATAATATTTTATGTCATTTTTGAGAATGACTTTATATTTGATAAAAGTCAAAAAAAAAATTGAAAAACTATTTACAATAATTTGCTGTTTTGGTAAAATTACAATTGATAAATATCGTTTGAAAATTCTGCAAAATAATTTATATAAATAAGAAAAGGAGAGATACTAAAGAAAAATAATAAATAAAAATTTACATAGGAGAGATGAAAAGATGAACGTATTGGAGAGAAAAAGAGGAATTACATTAATAGGACTTGTAGTAACTATTATAACAATATTGATATTAGCAGGAGTAAGTATTAATTCA
>ENA-OPDA01000773-OPDA01000773.1-human-gut-metagenome-genome-assembly--contig:-NODE-773-length-23142-cov-2.685234_pt1 | contig 23142 bp, 20 predicted proteins | sample MGYA00241253_ERZ501486 | MGnify/ENA primary metagenome ERZ501486 (study PRJEB25962, sample SAMEA2042510) | human gut metagenome | biome: human gut; feature: human-associated habitat; material: faeces... | reverse complement strand
GATAAGCTGTTGGGGCGATAGTATGACAGCGGGAGTTGGTGCAACATCAGCTATTATTAATACAGATGATGGACAAAAGCAACTTAGTCATGCCGACTATCCTAGCGACCTTGCAGCACTTACAGGATATACAGTTAATAATTTTGGTCAACCAGGAGCTACATCTGATGAAATAGCAAAAAGTGCTAATGATTATTATTCTGAAAATATTACAAATGACATAGTATTAATAGAGATAGGAAGTAATGGTGGTTGGGATAATAATTATGATACACTTATAGACCAATATCAGTCAGTAATAGATACAGCACAATCAACAGAGTACATAGTAATTGGAGATACAGACAATCCGCTGGAGTCTGTAGACGTTAATCAAACTGAATATGTAGATGAAAATCAAACAGAATATGTTGGTCATAATGAAACGAAGTGGGAACATGCTTTATCATTAGCCTTTGGAAATCGTTTTTTTAATACAAGACTTTACTTATTAGACAATGGCTTGTCAGATGTTGGACTTACTCCGACAGAAGAAGACTTAAATATGATACAGAAGGGAAATATTCCCAACGAATTAAGATATGATTGGACTCATTTTAATAATTATGGTTATTATTCAAAAGCTTTAGGTATATATAAAAATATATTTGAAAAATTTGTATATGAAATATTTATAAACTAATTGACTTTATTATAATTTTATTTTAAAATATAAATTAGGATAGGTAAGAGGCATATGGATAGATTACGCGTAAAATTGAAAAAAATCCTAAATAAGGACGTAACGTCTCTTTTAAATAAATATAAAATTCCACTTGTTAGTATTGCAGTAGTGGTAGTTTTGGCATGTATTGGATTAATTGTGACATATGCTTTTTATCAAGTGGTAGATACTAAACCAATTATTGGAGGATCTACAACAGAAATATCAGACTTAGATGTAAGAATAATGGCTGAAGAACGAGATGTAAATGGTAATGGTTTAGGTAGTTATGGACTTTATCCATATATTCCTAAGGCTGGTTATAAATATAATTCTACAAAAAGTTATTGTACAAATGGTTCAGTAATAAATTATGATGCCAATAATTATGATGCAGATATAACAGCATATGGACATGATGTATGTTATTTGTATTTTGATTCTACTGCACAACTTGATATAACATTAAACGTTTATGCAGAAAATGTAGATTCTGATGGTAATGGAAATGGAGAATATACAAAACTAGAAACAACAGCATTACCAACGATTGGATATGAATTAAATACAACAAGGAGTTCATGTAAAAAGGGTTCAACAGTATCATATATAACAAGTGAAAATTTATTTTCAGTAGAATCAAGTGAAAAAGATGTTTGTGATATATATATGGATGCAATGGATGTGGATATAGCATTAAAGATATATGTACAAGCAAAGAAGAATTCATCATTATATTATGAAGCAAAGAGTATACCAACAAATAATTTCTATGCATTAGGAACAAAATCAGCATGTACAGGTACATCAACAATGTCAATAAAAAATCAAAAAGTAGTAGTATCAGCAACAGGAAGAACAAATTGTGTAGCATATTTAGATGTGTCAAGTGGACCAATACCTGAAAGTATGCAAAATACAGTAAATGGTCAAAATGTAACAATAACTTTTGGAAATAGCAATTTAGGAACAACACCGACAACATATTATTATTCAAGTGATAATGGTGCAACATATGTATCGAGTACATCAAATACTTATACTTTTACAGGATTAACACCTTTGACAGCATTTACATTTAAAGCATATTCTGTAGATGCTACTGGTAACGCATCAAGAGTTTTAACTACAACTGCGGAAACCTCTTATATTTTAGAAAAACCATTTGATTATTCTAGTGCTGCTCAATCTTTCAATGTAATTGTAACAGGATATTATAAACTAGAAGTGTGGGGAGCTCAAGGAGGATATGGGTATAATAATGCTACTACTTATGCTGGTGGTTTAGGTGGTTATTCAATTGGTACCGTTAAGTTAAATGCTGGTGATAGTATATATGTTCATACCGGTGGTCAAGGAACAAATGGTTCAACAACTTCTTCTATTAAAACCGGTGGTGCAAATGGAGGAGGAAATTCCGGATACTATAGAGGTGGTTCTGGCGGAGGTGGAACCGATATTAGAATTAACACCGATGATAATTTAGCTCGTGTTATTGTTGCTGGTGGTGGTGGCGGTGGTGCTTACTATTCCAAATATTATGGCGGAGCTGGTGGTGGTGTGTCTGGTGTAGATGGTACTGGATATAGTGCTACATATAAATCTAAAGGCGGTACTGCAACTGCTGGTGGAGCTGCTGGATATTATAGCTCTTATACTGGAACAGCAGGTAGTTTTGGTGCTGGTGGATCTGCACATACTACAAAATCTGGCTCATATAGTCGTTCAGGTGGTGGCGGCGGTGGCTGGTACGGTGGCGGTGGCGGTGGCTATCGTAACTCATCATCATATTACTATTATGGTGTAAGTGGTGGCGGTGGTGGTTCCGGATTTGTTTACACAAGCGGAGTAACACTTCCAACAGGATATTTGCTTGGTGCAGATTATCAATTAACTAGTGCTCAAACTATTGCTGGTAACACAGCATTTACATCACCAACTGGTGGTACTGAAACTGGTCATGCAGGTAATGGATATGCTAAAATTACTTTTGTTGGTCAAACATTGGAGTAAATTATGACATGTAGAAATTGTGGAAAGCCATTACCTAGTGATGGGATAGTTTGTAAATTTTGCGGGGCTTTAATGAACCAAAGTGAAATAAACTATCAAAATAAAATGAGAGATAATGATAATAAAAAAATTACTTTATTAAGTGAAAAGTATGGACATGAAAATAAAATTGAATATCGTGAGACTAAAGAAAATAAAGCTTTAGGTCTCGCGATAATAATAATTGTACTTGTATTTTTAATAGTTTTAACCATACTAATAAATAGATAGGTGATTATTATGTTGTTATTATGTATTAAAATATTTTTTGCAAGAATTATTGATGTAACTTTGGGAACAATGAGAACTGTTTTGGTTGTTCGCGGAAAGAAGTTTACACCAGCAATTATAGCATTTTTTGAAGTTCTTATTTGGTTTTTAGTAGCTAGAGAGGCATTAACAACTGATATAAAATCAATATTAATTCCAATTTGTTATGCTGCTGGATATGCAACAGGAACATTTATTGGAGGTTATATTTCAAATAACTTTGTAGAAGGTTTAATTGGTGTTCAAGTAACTACAAAAACGAGAGGAGTAACCAAGATGATTGATGAAATAAGGGATGCTGGTTTCGGTGTTTCTGTTATTGATTTGAAAAATCCTCAAGATAATGAAGATAAAACATTGTTAATGATACAATTAAATAAATCTAAATTAAAAACATTAACTCATATAATAAGAACTAATGATAAAGATGCGTTTGTTGTTATAAATGATACTAAATATACCCAAAATGGGATTATTAAATAAAAATAATATGTCAAAACGTATTATTTTTTCTTTTATTTGAAATAATAATGTGATAGAATATTGTTAAGGTGATATAATTTGAAGAAGATTAATTGGGAAAAAGTAAATAAGTTTATTAAAAATAGAAATTTTATAATTGCACTTTGTGTATTTGGTTTAACTATGGCATCAATTGGGTTTAGTTATGCATCATTCTTCTCAGTTAAAACTAATACCACTAATCAAAGTATAACAACAGGAACTTTACAAGTTTCTTATGGGAGTAATTCATCTTCAATACAAAGAACTGGAATGGGTTCAATGTCTGATGAAATGGGACTTGCTCAAAGTGAAGCTAGTGTAATATATGTTCAAAATACAGGAACATTAAATTCAACATATGTTATGAATATTGGTTATGATATGACTAATTTTAAAGCAAGAACTAGTTATAAAACCACTGATGAATTAACACCTTTAGATTATGTTATGGTTGCTGTTTATGAATATAATGGTGCTGGTAGTGCTGATACTTTAGTGGCTGGACCAATAAGTGTTGCTGAACTTCCAATATACAAATTAGATAGTAGTGATGCTAGAAATAATAGATATTCAATTTTATTTAATACTGTTGGTAGTACTTCAAGTTCTACATCAACTAAAACATATAAGATTAAAACTTGGTTAAGTGATAAAGCTATTCCTGCTGCTAGTTATACATATTTTTATATAAATACGGAGATTGTAGCAGAAGTTGTAAATGCTAAGATGTCTTATAATTTAAGTGGTACTATTACTGATGGAACTAATAATTTAAGCGGTGCTACAATAAGCTTACAAAATGGTTCTTTAACTAGTACAACTTCTTCAAGTGGAGCTTTTAGTTTATCAGGTATTTATCCTGGGGTTTATAATGTTGATATAACATATAATAATGTTACTTATAAAGGTAATTTAACAGTAGTTGAAGGTACAAGTGTAGCATTATCTAGTATGGGTTCAACTTTTAGTGGTTCAAATATTTATACTGTTGCAAATACTTATGGAACAACTTTAGCTAAGATTATATCTAAAAATAATATTGATACCTATAGTAGTGCTGCAAGTATTTCAAGTGGAAGTTTGTATCCAACTTATAAATTAACTGGGGCTGCTTCAGCTTCAATTAGTGGAATTAAAATATCTTTAAATACCACTAATAATACATATACAATGAGTAAGTAAATTTTAATTTTACTTACTCATTTTGGTAATAAAATTGTATGTGAAAAAAAGGTGAAAAAATTTTTTGAAAATTATCAATTTAGGGTTGATTTTTGTTCTATAAAATGGTAATATTAAAATAGAGAGGAGATAAGAAAAGCATGGAAAATAAAAAAAATACTATTCTTTTAACAGTTATCGCAGTTGCAACATTATTAGTTGCTGTAGTAGGTGCAACATTCGCATATTTCACAGCATCAGGAGCGCAAGGAACAACTGGAAATGTTACAGTTAGTACAGGTACTGCTGCTAGTTCAGAATTTGGTGTTATTAAAGCTCTTAATCTTTATGCTGATGCTTCAACATTTGCTCAAGGTGGAAAAGATGTTACTGGAGAAACTACTGGTTCAGTAAAATGGACTGCTCCAGGAGCTACTCAAGAACACACTCCAGATGAAGCTGAAAGAAGTTTCTGCTATACTGCTGCCTTAAATATTACAGCAAATACATTTACAGTATCAGCTGCTAATACTGAAAAATTAAATGAATTAGAATTTACTGCTAAAAAAGGTAGTACAGTATTACTTGACAAAGTATCTCTAGTTGATTTAGATACTAAAGTTGGAAAAACTGGCTCAATTAATATTCCTACAACTGCTGGTGGAAGTGAATACACTCATAAATTAATTGCTGATGCTGGTGCTAGTCTTACTGATGAATGGACTATTACTGTTACATTAAAGAACTTAGATATGAACCAAAATGAAAATACTGGTAAACAACTTACTGGTCAAATCGCTTTCACTAAGGTAAGTTGTGCTTAATTTTAATTAAAAATAAAATTGGACTTCGGTCCTTTTTTTTGTTAAAAATTATTTAAAAAAATATCAATTTAGGGTTGATTTTTAATCTATAAAATGTTACTATTAGAATAGAGGAGGAAACGAGAAGATGGAAAATAAAAAAAATACCATTCTTTTAACAGTAATTGCAGTTGCAACATTATTAGTTGCTGTAGTAGGTGCAACATTCGCATACTTTTCTGCTGCAGGTGGAACTGGAACAACTGGTAATGTTACAGTTAGTACAGGTACTGCTGCTAGTTCAGAATTTGGAACAATGAACGCTATTAATCTTTATGCTGATGCTTCAACATTCGCTGAAGGTGGAAAAGATGTTACTGGCTCATCAACTGGTACAGTAAAATGGACAGCTCCAGGTGCTGCTGGAACTGTTACACCAAGTCTAGCCGATAGAACATTCTGTTATACAGCTGCATTAGAAATTACAGCTAATACATTTGTTAAATCTGCTGCTAATGCTACTAATGTAAATGAACTTGAATTTACTGCAGTAAAAGGTACAGAAACTATAATTGACAAACAAAGTTTGGTTACTTTAGCTACTGGCAAAGCTGTTACTGGTACTATTAATATTCCAACTACTAAGGGTGGAACTGATATGAAACACACATTAGTAGCTGATGCTGGTGCTAGTGTTAGTGATTCTTGGACTATTACTGTTACTTTAAAGAATCAAGCATTTAACCAAAATGATAATGCTGGTAAACAATTTACTGGTGTAATCAGATTTAATAAAACAACTTGTTAGTTTATAGGACTTCGGTCCTTTTTTATTTTTTATAATTTTTTTATAAAAAATTGGTATATTGTGAAACTTTTGTGAAAGTTAGCACTTATACTTGACAAGTGCTAATTATAGTAATATAATGATAGTGTTAATTGAAGAGATTAACAAATAAAAAACATTTTCAAGTAATAATAAAGATTTGAAAATATGAAAGGAAGATGATATTTATGTTACCAAGCAGAATGTTTTTTGATGATATGTTGAATGATTTAGAAAAAGAAAATAAGATGAAATGCGATATCTTTGAAAAAGATAATAAAGTGTTTATTGAAATGGATGTTCCAGGATATGACAAAAAAGATATTAAAGTTGAATGTAATAAAGGAAATATAGTTGTTAAAGCTGAACATCATGAAAAACATGAAGATAATAAAAAATACTTACATAGAGAAAGAAAAATGTATGGCAGACTTGAAAGAAGTTTCCATCTAGAAGATATTGATGAAGAAACTATGGAAGCTGAATTTAAAGATGGTATCTTAACTATTAGTGTTTCTAAAGTTGATGAAGATAAAAATAAGAGATATATTGAAGTTAAATAGGAAGTGATTTTAATTTATTTCTTTATTAAAAAATAAATTAATGTAGAATTATAAGTTTACACTTATAATTCTTTTTTTGTAATATATCTACAAATAACCGAATGAAAAATCTACAAATAACCGAAAAGTATTAAATTTGTTAAAAATTATGATAAAGATTATAGCAAAATTTAAATAATTTTTGTTTACAAAAACTAAATTAGATGTTAAAATACTTTTTATCAATTGGGGGTTATTATGGAGAAAATATATTCATTTACAAATGAGTTTGTTAGAGCTTATCCAGAAATGTATGATTTTAATGATGCAAGAGTATTATCTGTGTTAGGTAGTGGTGACCAATATTTTACAGCAATTTTAAGTGGTGCTAAGGAAGTTGAAGTAATTGATGTAAATATAGTTAGTTGGTATCATTTTGTTTTAAAATATACAGCGATAAGATTGTTAAGCTATGAAGAATTTTGTAATTATTTTATAACTAATAGATTAAATGATACCAAGATATATGCTCATATAAGGAATTATTTACCCGACGATGTGAGAAAATTCTTTGATAATTTAATCAGGTTAAGGATTAAATTTTCTAATATAAGACTTAGAAGTAATATATTTAGTTTGTTTACATTAAGTGATTATGTAAGATATATTCCTTATTTAGAGAAAGAAAATTATTATAAATTACAAAGTATGTTAAATAAAAGAGAGTTACCAACGTTTTATCTTAAAAGTTTTGTTGATTTAGAAAAGTCTAGTTATGATGTTATGCTTTTATCAAATATATATCATTGGATAGATATAACACCAGAAGAGTTTAAAAAATTAATTGGTGGCTTTGATGCAAGTGAAGTTCAGGCATTATATACTTGGAAAATTAGTTATGATTTTGAAAAATTTAGAAATTTAGGTTTTGATATAACTTGTGTGCCTCCAGTTAACAGAAGTGAATTTAGTCAAGAAAATTATGTATTAACATATAAAAGAAGCAAGTAATATTGCTTTTTTTTTGCGTTTTTAATATAATTAAGTAGGTGAGATAAATTATGTATGAAAATAAAAAAATATTAATTTTAGGTGCTGCTAAAAGTGGTATTGCAGTAGCAAAGTTATTAGCTAATAAAAATAATGATATAATACTAACTGATTTAAATGAGTTAAATAAAGATATAGAAAATGAATTAAATGATTTAGGAGTAAAAATAGTTGTTACTAAAAATCAAATTGATTTAATTGATAGTAGCTTGGATTTAGTTATTAAAAATCCAGCGATTATGTCAACAAGTCCTTTGATTAAACGTTGCGAAGAATTAAATTTAAGGGTAGAAAATGAAATAGAGGTTGCATATCATTTTTTACCAGATAATATAAAAATAATTGGTGTAACTGGTTCTAATGGTAAAACTACAACTACAACAATTATTTATAATATGTTAAAATGCCTAGGTAAAAGTGTTGTTATGGGAGGAAATATTGGAACACCATTAACAGATTTATTACCAAATATTAAAAGTGGAGATATTTTACTTTTAGAAATTAGTGACCATCAACTTTGTGATATTCATGATTTTAAAACAGATATTAGTGTTCTTACTAATATTTGTCCAACGCATTTGGATTATCATGGTACTTATGAACATTATAAAATGACTAAAAAGAAGATATTTAATAAACATACTTATAGTGATTTAGCTATTATTAATTATGATAATAGTGATGCTATTGATGTAAGTGGAGATATTTTATCTAAGAAAGTGTATTTTAGTTCAAATGGTAATACAAGTTGTAAGGCATATTTGTTGGACGATGGTATTTATTTAAATAATGAGTTAGTATTACAAAAAAAAGATATTAAATTACAAGGTGTTCATAATTATGAAAATATTATGGCTGCTTTATTGGTTGTAGAAAACTTTGGTTTAGATATTGATAAAATAAAGATGTTTTTGAAAACTTTTGGAGGTGTTGAACATCGTTTGGAATTTGTAAGAAATTATAATGGAGTTGATTTTTATAATGACTCTAAGTCTACAAATCCCACTGCAACAATAACTGCTTTAAAAACATTTGATAAACCAATTCATCTTATTTTAGGGGGCTTAAATCGTAATCAAGATTTTCATGAATTAGATGAATTTATGAAAAATGTTAAATATATATATGCAATTGGGGAAGTTACAGATATCGTTTATGACTATGCTTGTAGTATGAATATTCCTTGTTTTAAAGGTAAAACTTTAGAAAATGCTATGGAATTTTTAAAGAAAAATATTAGTGATGGTGAAGTTGTATTATTATCTCCAGCATCATCAAGTCAAGACCAATACCCACATTTTGAAGATCGTGGTAATGAATTTAAAAATATAGTTGAAAAATTCTAAATAAAAATGTATAATAGTATTATAGTATAAAAGGGGCTGATAAAATGAATGGACAAAATCCAAACAATTTAAATAATAGCGAAAATAATTTTGGAGCAATGACTTTAGGAAATACCGGAGGTAATACAACTTCTGGGCAACCTAATGAAGTTGAAACTTTAAATCCTACACCAATGCCAAATGTTGGTGGGGAAAATGTTACACCATCACAATTACCTAATGATGCTGGAGTTGTAACACCACAACCTACAGCAATTGATAATTTAATGGATGATGTAGGTCCTGCTACACCGGTAGAAAATGCTGTACCAACTGAACCAGTTGCAAGACCAATTCCAGGTACTGAAGGACTTCCAAATGCTGATATGAATAATTTAATGGGTGGAACTGTTGGTGTTGGAACTACTAATTTTGGTACTCCAAATATGGTAAATCCAACTAAAGTGGAAAATATTGGCGTTGTACCACCAGCAAATGAAAAGAAAAAGAAACCAATGAATAAATTCTTATTTATTTTACTTATTGTTGTTTTAATTGCTGGAGTTGCTTTTGGTGTATATTATTTTCTTAATATTAGTAAAAATAATGTCAAGTTAACAACTAAAGAAATTACAATTGGTATTGGTGAGGCTGTTCCTGATGATGTTAAAAGTTATACTACAAGTATAAGTGGAAATACTAATCTTTGTAGTGTAAATATCAGAAATGTTAATTCTCTTGTAATTGGAGAATATCCAGTTACAATTACATGTAATAATAAAACTTATGAAACAAAAGTAATTGTTGGAGATAAAACAGCACCAAAAGTTGAATTAAATACAGTATTTAGAAAAGTTGGTACATCTGTTAAGGTTGAAGATTTTGTAAAGAATTGTATAGACCCATCAAATTGTAAAACTAGTTTCTTAAATACTGAAGAAGTAAATAATTATTTACAAACAGCAGGTGGACCAAAAAAAGTAGAAATAGTTGCTGAAGATGATAATGGAAATAAAGAAACTTATGCAACTGAACTTTATGTAACTAGTGATGATATTTTCTTATTCTTAGGTTGTACAAGTAATGAAGAAGAAGTTTTAAATTATAATGCTAAAAAAGTTACATCAGATATTTTTGCAATAAGTCGAAATGAATTTGCTTTCTTAAATGTAGCAAGAAGAGATTATATCTATACATTTAGTGATGAAGCTGAATATAAACAAGTAATTGGTAATAAAAATGTTACAATAACATTTGATAATGTAACTGGTAATGCGTTATATGATGATGAAAATAAACAATTAACTATTGCAACTGATTTATCAATGGATACTTTAAATAGTGAAAATAATAATGCTTTTCCAACTAATTATTCTGAAATTCAAGAATTATACAAGAATAAAGGTTATCCAGGAATACAAATATTAAATAATTATCATGAAACTGAAAAAGTATCAAATACAGAAACTGAAAAAAGTGAGTAAAACTCATTTTTTTTCTTTTATACTGAAGAAATTTATGATACAATTAATGTAACGGTGATAGTATGAAAAATGAAAAGGAAAATAAATTCTTGTTTTTTATCGCAGTAGTGTTACTAGCGGTATTAGTTTTAATGATTATGGTAAAGATATTTATCTTTGATAAAAATAAAGAAAAATTACCTGAGGTACCTGATAGTGTAATAAATGAGTTAAATTCTTATTTAGATATTAAAAATGTTAATAATGATGTAACATTTTATATGGACCAATATATTGATAGTAAGAATTTAGGTTATGTGGCAATTGGTAATGTTGCATATAATTATATAAAAAGGTATGATAATTTAAAAATTGAAGTTGTTAATGAAGATGATAAAAGGGTATTTAATAAAGAAGGGGTGTTGGATACTAAAATAAAGCTAGAAGATTTTAAGAAAGTAATTGCTTATTTATTTAATGAAACATTTGATTATGATTATACAGAATTTAGTATTGATGAAGAAACTAGTGCGTGTTTAAATGGAGACTATATATTCATTTATAAATTAAATGAACCAAAAGTAAGTAATAATGCTTATTATCATGGAATGCTTAGTTATACTATGATGGATAATAATAATACAATTAAAATTACGGAGTATTATCTTGGTTGTGATAAAAAAACAAAGTATTGTTATAATAATCAAAGTTATGATAAAAATATGTTAAAGAAAAATAATTATGTTCTTTATGATGATATGTTGGATGTATCTACAATTACAGAAGAGTTAAAAAAATATGTTCATACATTTAAAAAGGTTGATGAACATTATAAATGGTTTAGTGTAGAACCAGTTGAATAATTAATTTTGGGGGATATTATGGAAAATTATAGGGATATTTATGCTTATGCATATGATGCATTTAATATATTTTTAGAAAATTTAACAATGCTTCATGTGGGTAAGAGAGAAAAAGTAATTGATGATGTATTAGATTTTTTAACTAATAAAACTAGAGTATATGATAATGATTTTAGAAATATTACAACAACAGATTTTAATGATTTAGATACTGTTAAAAGAGTAATTATGCTTATTATTGTGAGTAAAGCATATATGAGTAATTATTACGATTTTATTCATGATATTAATGCTTTTGAGAATAATTTAGTGTTAGTTGAATTAGAAAATATGTCTATAGAAGATATTGTAAGTGGTTTTTATAATAGAGATGATTTTATAAAAGATATGATAGAAGATTATTTTTCTTATATAAATAGACCTTATATATTTCAAAGTAAGTGTAAGTCTTTAATAATAAAAAATAAAAAGATACCAGTGTTATTAAAATTAAATCCATTTGAAGTATTAGATTTATATGAGTTTATTGAAGATGATAAATATACTAGTTCTGAAGAAGTTATTCAGACATTTATGGATATATATGAACAAAGTTTAGTTTGTTTATATAATGATGAATTTGGAGAAAGTGATAATTATTCTTGTAAAGATGAGTTTTTAGTAAGTATTATATTTTCTAAATTAATGGAAAAATATGGTAGTAAAGAAAAGTTTATTGAAGTAATTAAGTATATTTTATCTAATGTTTATGAAACTGTTGTTACAGAATTAAATGGACATAATAATGATTATAGAGTGTATATTAATATAGTTCGTCTTATAGAAAGTTCTAGTATAGAAGAAGTAATAGAAAGATTTGTTAATAATTATGATTTTACTATTGAAGTAATTGATGCTTTTTTAGAAGGTAATGATTATTTAGTTGAAGGAGATTTAATTGGTAAGAGAGATGTATTTAAAAGAGTAGGTAATGTTAAATTACTTAGAAAACTTAATCCATATTATCAAGAGGAAGAAATTGTTTATAAGAAAATAAAGGAGACTAGAGAAATCTAGTCTTTTATTAATACTGCATGAACTACATATTTGTTATATTCATCTGCACAGGTTGATAAAGTAAGTATTTTGTCATCTTCATTTAAATCAATATTAAAATTATAAATACTTCTATCTTTAACTATGTTAAACATTTTCATTTTAGTATCCTTGTCTGGAAATATTACTTGTAAATAATCTAGAGTTGTTTCAATTTTATATAAAGAAAATATTTTATAATGTAATTCTTCATATAATGTTTTTAAGGTAATAATTTGATTGTCTGGATTACTATACCAATTATATCTCATCATATTTTGAAGGTGACCAAACATAATACCATTATAATATCTATTGTGGGCATAAAGAATGATGTTATCACTTAGGTTTAGGGCATCACTACGAAAATCCATGAATACCCAGCCATTTTTATCACTTTTGCGATATATGTTATGATTTAAGTAATACTCATTATCAACACCTTGAACAACAGGATAATCTATATTAGTATTTGGAACATTTATCCATCCAATAGTTTCTGGATTTATTAAATAAACGCTAGCAACATCCTTATTAATAACTAACTTATCATTATTGCCTTTATTTTCATTTAATTTATCAATAATTGTTTCTGTTTCATTTAAAGATATCTTTTCTTTTAATTCTTCATTTATTTTGTTAACTTTTGTCATTGATGTATAATTATCATAGAAGATGTAACCAAAAGTAAAAGCTATAATACTAATAATTATATAACCACATGTTTTTAAAATACTGTTGTTAGTTTGTTTTAAGATATTATTTTTTAAATAATCATTGCTGTAAACTAACCTAAAATATATTTTATATCTTTTACTTTTCTTTTTATTAAAGTTTTTTAAGTAATTAATTGTTTCTTCATTATCAATATTGTCATGAATGTAAATTTTAATGTTTTTCTTATTATTCTTTCTTAATATTTTAACAATGTATTCTAAGTCATTTTTGTTTACATAGTTTACATTTATGGTTTTTAAATATTTGTTGATAGAACAAAATGCTTCGAAGTCTTCTTCATCTTGTTCTTTTAAAGGTAAATCCATTTGTAAAGTCATTTTGTAAAACATACTAGAAAATATACTTAAATTGTTTTGTAACATAAAATTAGATAAATAAAGAGTTTCATTTCGTGACTCAACAATTATTTTGTATTTATCTAAATATTCTATCATAAATGGTTGTAAGTTATAGCAATTTATGTTTTTTATATTAGTTTTAACAACTATTTCACATAGTTTAAAAGTTATTTGAGTATCATCTTTTAATATTAAATTAACTATATTTTTGTTATTTGTTAGTAAATTTAGTATAAGTTGGGCATAGTCATTTTTTTCTATTACTAAAGTATTTATATTGTAGTTGTTTGTTAATTCGTTTAAAAAGTTAGAAACTATTTTGGTGTTTTCTATTAAATATTCATCAGAAAACATTAGTTCATCAGAACTAATTACATTGGTATTTAATAAATTCTTGTAATTTGTAGATAGTTTTACCTTTTCTTTAACTATAAGAGTGCTATCTTTAATTTTAAATAATAATTTTTTCATATACTCAAATCCTTATATTACTATATTATAATAACACAAATTTACACTTTTTAGTAGTTTTTTGTAAAAAATATGTTGTTTTTTGTATTTTTATGATATAATTTAGACATAATAAAGATAGGAGAGATGATAGTGGTGAAAAAATTAACAGGATTAGTTGCTTTAATAGTAGCGTTATTAGTTATGCCAACAATGGTTAGTGCAACTTCATTAAAAACAACTTGTGATAAGAGTTGTCCAACAGAAGATGGAAAATGTACTGCAACTTGTACAATTAAAATTGAAGAAAATACTACTTCAATGACTACATTTACAGGAGACCTTGAAATAGTTGGAGATGGTGTTACAGTTACTAGCTTTACTGCTGGAGAAGGATGGACTAAGGTATCACCAACTGATGCTGAACTTAGTGGTAAAACATTACCAATTAGTTTAATGTCAACTGCTGGAGTAAGTGATGCTAACTTTACACTTGCAACAATTACTTTAGAACTTGAAAATAAAGCTGCAGATTGTAGTTTAAAATTAAAAAATCCATCAGCTGGTAGTGAAGTTACTGTAGAAATAACTACAACTACTGAAACTAAAACTGGGGCATCATTACCAATTGCCATCATTGCCGTTGGTGTTGTAGGTGCTACAGTTATTTATGCAACTACTAAGAAAAACAAAAAATTATACAAAATATAGGAAATTTTTAACAATCTTGTTTGCAAGATTGTTTTTTTATGGTAAAATAAACGCAGGTGGTGCGTTTATGAACGAATTTAGTGAACAAGAATTAGTTAGAAGAGAAAAACTAAATGAAATAAGAAATTATTGTAATCCTTATCCAGAAAATTTTGAAAGAACTCATACTTTAAAGGAAGTAAGAGAATTAGAAGATGGAGTGAAGGATGTTAAAATTGCAGGTCGTATTGTTTTTATGCGTAAGATGGGTAAATTAAGTTTTGCTCGTATTCGTGATTTAGAAGCAAGTATGCAACTTGAAGTTAAAATAGATACAATTGGAGAAGAAAATTATAATTTCTTTAAAAAGTTAATTGATATTGGAGACTTTATTGGTGCTGAAGGAGAAATATTTACTACTCAAACTGGTGAAAAAACTTTAAGAGTACATAAGCTTACTTTCTTAGGTAAAGCTTTAAGACCACTTCCTGAAAAGTTCCATGGTTTAACTGATATTGACCAAAAATATCGTCAAAGATATGTTGATATTATTATGAATGAAGATTCACGAAGAATATTCTTAGGAAGAAGTAAATTATATGCATTTTTACATAAATATCTTGGTGAAAATGGTTTCTTAGAAGTGGAAACTCCGATAGTTCAAACTGCTGTTGGTGGTGCTAGTGCAAGACCTTTTTATACTCATCATAATGCTTTGGATATTTATTGTAATTTAAGAATTGCTCCAGAACTTTATTTAAAGGAATGTATTGTTGCTGGTTTTGATAGAGTTTATGAACTTGCAAAATGTTTTAGAAATGAAGGTATGGATACTCAACATTTACAAGAATTTACACAAGTTGAATGGTATGTTGCTTATTGGAGATATGAAGATAATATTAAATTCTTTACAAACTTTATTAAGAATTTATTAACTGAACTTCTTGGTACTCAAGTTATAACTTATCAAGGACATGAACTTGATTTTAGTAAAGAAAATTGGGATAGAATAGATTATTGTGAAGAACTTGAAAAAGTCTTAGGATTTAATGCCTTAGAAATTGAAGACCCACAAGAATTAAAGAAAAAAATTGTGGAAGCTAATCTTTTTACTTATGGTGATTTAGAAGAATATAAATCTTTAAGTCAAATAATTGACTTTGTTTATAAAAAGAAAATAAGAGAAGGTATTATTCAACCAACAATTATATTTAATTATCCAGCAGTGTTAAAACCTTTAGCTAGAAGATGTGATAATGATGCAAAACGTGTAGATGTTTTTCAAATTGTTGTGTGTGGAACAGAAATTTGTAATGCATATTCTGAACTTGTTAATCCACTTGAACAAAGAGCTGCTTTTCTAGACCAATTAAAAGCTAAAGACCAAGGGGATGAAGAAACTATGGATATGGATGAAGATTATTTATCTGCTATGGAACAAGGTATGCCTCCGATTTCAGGTTTAGGATTTGGTATTGATAGAATTTTAATGTTAATTTATGATGCTCCATCAATTAGGGATGTTGTATTATTCCCAATGATGAAACCAGAAAATAAATAAACTAAAGAAACTAAATAGAGAAATTTAATTTTTCTCTATTTTTTGTTAAAAGTGATTGTAAAAGTTATGATGTTTTGATACAATTAAATTGATGAAAATGCAAGGGGGACAAGTATGAATAATAAATTAATTGGAACTGAAAAAAATATTATATTTTATAATGATGAAGATGGAAATACTAAAATTGAAGTATTACTTGAAAATGAAGATGTTTGGCTAAATACTGAAGCTATTGCATCGCTTTTTAATGTAAAAAGACCCATTATTACTAAACATATAAATAATATATATAACGATAATGAGTTAATTGAAGAAAACACATGTTCCAAGTTGGAACATGTTGCTAAAAATATTGACCGGCTATATGTAACAAAATATTATAATCTTGATATGATAATATCTATTGGATTTAGAGTAAATTCTAAAAAAGCTATTAAATTTAGAACGTGGGCAAATAAGATAATTAAAGATTATATTGTTCAAGGTTTTGCTTTAAATGATGATAGATTTATGAAAGCTAGAAAAGCTGATGAAAAGTATTTTGAAAGATTATTGGAAAGAATTAAATTAATTCGTACCAGTGAAAGAATGTTTTATCAAAAAATAACCGATATTTTTGCAGAATGTTCAATAGATTATAAGAAAGATAGTAATGAAGCGAAAACATTTTATAAAACAATTCAAAATAAATTCCATTATGCGATTACAGGAAAAACTGCAGCTGAAATTGTATATAATAGAGTTAATGCTAATAAAGATAATATGGGATTAACTAATTGGGAAAAATCACCGGATGGTAAGATATTAAAATCAGATGTAATAATTGCTAAAAATTATTTAGATGAAAAAGAAATTAAAAATTTAAATAATTTAGTAAATTTATTTTTGGATATAGCAGAAAATAATGCAGAAAGAAATATTCCAATGTATATGAATGATTGGAAAAAAGAAGTGGAAAATGCTTTAACATTATTTCATTATGAAGTTTTAAATGATAAAGGTAAAATTTCTCATAAAGATGCTGTTCAAAAAGCTTTAAGTGAATATGAAAAATATAGAATAATTCAAGATAAAAATTATGTTTCAGACTTTGATAAATTATTGCTTGAAGCAAAAGAAGTAAGTCCTAAATAGAATTGACTTTTAGGTAATTTTTTGCTAGAATAAATCTTACTTTAGGGGGAATTTATGATGGATGAATCATTTATAAACATAGTTAATTTATTAGAAAGAGCAACTGATGCTATTTATCGTGCATATGAGTTATTATATGAATTAGAAGTTGATGAAGAGAAAAATACTAGTAAGTATGTAATGACTTTAAATTTGTTGCATGAAGCAATATGCGTTGAAAATGATGCATTAAATAGATTAAGTGAAACTTCTATGGTTGAAGATGCTTTAATCTATTTTGGAGAAAAGTTTAATAGAGAAGTGGCATTTATAATTAATGCTAGTCCAGAAAAAAAAGATATTCCTAAGATTAGAATTATGAATAATTTGTATTTTAAATTATTAGAAAATAATAAGCATGATGAACATTGTTTAATTAGTGCATCAATATTTAAATTAAATGTTTTTGTAGATTATTTACAACTTGCATTAAGTATAGTTCAAGAAAACAAAAATGAAAATGATAATGTTAAAAATAATTTGTTAAGAATGAAATATGTTTTATCAATGTCTAATTCAAAACTTGAAAATATTTTAATAAGAAGAGGCTTTGATATAGAAACGCATCCATATATAACTTTTGGTATGCTTTATATAACACTAGAAGATAAAAAAGATGGAACATGTTTAGCAAATGAAAATATGTTAGCAATACTTGCTACAAATATTAAAGTAGTGTTATCTAAAGAAAGTGGATTTAAAAAGAGTAATAAAGCTTATTCAGACTTTTTGTTTATTTGTTCTTCTTTAAGGGCTTCATTAGTTTTAATGGATGAAGATACAAGAGATTTTATAAAAAATATTATTTTGTTAACTATAACATCTACAATAGAAAATAAAAAAATTAGTATTAATATACCTAATAATATAAATATAAATAAAAACTTAATTGTTCAATTTATAAACTCTATATCTGATGCAATAAATAAAAGTCCAAATAAAGAATATAATGTAATGGTTTTAAAGAGAGCTTTAGAGAACATAGAAATTGATAAAAGAATACCTCGTTATGTAAGAATTGGTAGATAAATATGTGAAAAAAGTATGAAAATACTTTTTTTTCTTTGTTCTGCGTGATATAATTTTATTTAAGGAGGTAGAGATGAAAAAAATATTTGAAAAGCATGGTGTAGTAAATTGCGTTGGTGCTTTAATGGATGTAATTGCATTTATACTTTTTATAGTTGCAGCATTTGTTGATGGAGCTACTGCTGATATGGTTCTTAAAGTAGTTGGATTAGTTTTATTTGTTGTAGCTGGTATGATGATGTCTATTTCAAGTAAAGAACATAGCTTAGCTAAAAGTATATTTGTATTAGTCCTTGCTGGAGTTATAGCTTCATGGATGTTCCCTGGAGGACAATTTCAAGGTGCAGATTTTGCAGAAGGAAAATTTGCTCGTATAGGATTAGCTGATTTTGGTTTCATGTTTTACTATTCAGTTTATTTCTTATTAGATAAAATTCCTTTCTTAGTTGTTTTAACTGGATTTTATGGTGTTTTATCAAAGATTAGTGGATATCAAAAACTTGTTGGAAGTCTAGCTGATAAATTAAGTAAACATCCAATTGTAACATCTGTAGTAATGAGTGTAATACTATTTGTACTTACTTCATTATTATCACAAACTTTTGTAGTTTTAGTGTTTATCCCATTCTTTATTTCTATTTTAGTTAAAATGGGAATGGATAAATTAACTGCATTTGCTATTACTTTTGGTTCTGCTCTTGTAGGTATTTTAGGATGTACATATGGAACAGATACTTTAGCAATATTTAATTCAACATTAAATCAAGATATAAAAGTTGGTTTAAGTTATCGTTTTATTATTGCTGCAGTTTCATTAGTTTTATATAATTTCTTTATTGTAATGCGTGTTCGTAAGATTGATAAAGATATGAAGAAAAATGCTAAAAATAATACAATTGAAAATGACCCATTTGCAGTAGAAAAAATTAGTGGTAAAGAAAAAACAAAGATGTTACCTGCTATAATTGTTTTAGCTTTAACAGCAATCATTGTTATTCTTGGATACATTAATTGGAATACAAACTTTGGTATTAAAGTATTTGATGAATTCCATGAATGGTTAGTTGGTCTTGAAGCTGGAAAAGATTTTAACTTAATAAGTTATATCTTAGGTGCTAATGCTAATGCACTTGGAAACTTTAAATATGTATTTATATTTATTATTCTTTTAGTACTTGTAAGTGCATTACTTGCTTTCTTATATAAGATGAGCTTTAATGAATATATTGAAAGTTTCTATGAAGGAACAAAGAAAATGTTTAAACCATTACTATGTTTACTTGGAGTGAATTTAGTATTTACTACAAGTTACATAGCTGGTCAACCAATTGCTTCAGTTTATAACTGGATACTTAATCTTGTTGAAGGATTTAATCCATTTATAACTTCAATAGTAGCATTCATATCTTCATTATTCCAAGTTGATTTTGGATATGTTGCTTATACAGTTGGAAGTTTTGCAACAACTGTTTTTGCGGATAATTTTGCAATAGCACATACAATATTTACATCTATGTATGGTATTGTTCAAATATTCATGCCAACAAGTATGATTCTTGTAACTGGACTTGCCTTAACTAAAGTTAGTTATAAAGAATGGTTCAAATACATTTGGTTATTTGTTGTAGGTATGATCATTATACTACTAGTATTATTTACAGTAGTTACTTATATCTAAAAGAGTTTTTTAAAAGAACTCTTTTTTTAATCCATAAATTATGATAGAATGTTTTTAGAGGTAAGTTATGGATGAATTAAAAAAATATGGGGATAATATAGTTATTAATGATTATGACAAAAATGTTTTAATTAAATGTAATATTGATGTAAGTAAATGTAAAACTATGCAAGAAGTATTACTTCTTATTGATAGGTATTTAGATGATGCAGATTTAGAAGATGAAGAATATGATGAAATAGATTATGTTGCAAATAATTTAAATGAAAGATTATATTATATGGGGAATAAGTAATATGAAAAAGAATAAAAAGAGATTGTTAATTGGTACTTTAATTTTATTTGTGGTATGGAGTTGTGTAACTGTTTTTATTATATTTAAAGATAATAAAAATATAGTTATAAATAAAGAATTAGGTATTCTAAGTGTTAGTACTATTGATAATATTAATATAAAAATTGGAAGTGATTTTTATATTAAAGATGAAGGTAAAAAGCTAGTAGTTTATGATTTTAATAATAATGTAATTAGTGAATATTTAGAAGAATTTACTAATTATGAGTTGTTTTTAGAAAAATATATTGTTGTTACTAATAAGAATTTTAAAAAGATAATTGATAAATATGGAAATGTTTTAGCTAAAGGTGGTCAAGTTAAGAAAGCTCGTGATGATAAATATATTTTAGTTGATAACGCTTTATATGATAAAGATATGAATAGAATATATACTTTAGATTTTACTGGAAATTTTGAATTTACTGCAGATATTAGTAATGATTTATTGATTGTTGAAGCTTATCAAAAGGGAAGTAAAAGTATAATTGTTGATATTAAAGAAGAAAAAGTGTTATATAGAGATTTTGAAAATTCAACATATTATGTAGATAATAATAAATTAACTTATTTTAGATTTACTAAAGATAATAAAGGTTATTTATTTGATACTAGAACTAAAGAAATATTATATGAAGATATAACTTATGATAATGAAAGTTATGTTGGTTATAATACATTTATGTATAAAGATAATATTTATTATATAGATGATGATGTAATATATGGAGATACTAGTAAAATAGATAAAAAATATGTAATGAGTAAAGATACATGTGATATTGGTTATAAACTTAAAAATAAAGATGGAAAAGTAGTAATTGATAAATGTATGTATGCTTATAAAGTATTGTTTGATAATGCTATTTTAGGTATAAATAATGAAGAAAATATATTGTTTTATAAAGATAAAGAAATTAGTGGGGGATTAATTACTTTAGAAGGAGATTATATTAAGGTAGCAGATGCTGTTGATTTACTAGGGGATGGTACAACATATAAATATTATGATAAAACATTAAAGCAACTTGATATAGATGAAAATACAGATATTAGTTATGTAACAAAAGGAGTATATCAAAGTTATAATTATTTTAATTATGAATATTATTTCTTAGATAAAGATTTAAAGAAATATAGTGATAAATTATTTGGTATTGATTGTAATAATAATGGTTATTGTAATGTTTATAAAAATAATAATGAACATTATTTATATAAAGATGGTAAAAAAGTAAGTGATGATGTATTTGTAAGTATAAATATAAGTGATAAGAAAATAATTTTGGAAAGTTTATATAAGACATATGTTTTAACTTTAGGGGAAAATAAAGTTAAAAAGTTAGATTTTAATGCTCAATTTAATGTTAATTTAGATGATATAATAAAGAAATATAATTTAAAAGATATTGAATTTAAAATAAATAAGAATGAAGAATTATTTAAAAAGTTTGCTTTTATAATAGAAAATAATAATATGTTACTTGGTTATAAAAAAGAAGTTTATGATTTATTTGAGATAGTTGTTGATAATAAAAAATATTTAGATGAGTTTTATTTTTTACATAAACTTGGTTATTTAAATATTTTAGATGCTGAAGAATTAGAAAATGGAAAAGCTGCAGGGACATATGAAGATTATGCTACAAGAATTAATTTAGTTAGTGATAGAAATAGTGTTTTATATCATGAACTTATTCATTTTGTGGATTTTTCATTTAATAATAAAACAAGTACAACATTATATAAATGTGGTGATAAAATTGGTGTTTATGATGCAGTACCAAATATACCAGATGGATGTGATTATATAAGTGTTAATTTTACTAATTATATTACTGAAGCTGGAGCGGAGGCTTTTACTACAAAATATTTTACTAAAAGAATTAATGCTTATAATTTTGGAACATATTATCTTGATGCTTTAGAATATATTTATGGAACTGATGAGGTAAATAAATGGTATTTTGATGATGATAATTATTTTATAAAAGTTTTATATGATGAATATGGGGATGAAAAAAAAGTAATGCATATTCTTGAAGCTTTAAGTGATACAACTTCTTTAAATATGACATATAAGTATACTGGGGAATTATTAGATATATTAGTTGATTTATATAAGAAAAATAATGGTGAAGATTATTTAAATGATAAAAAGTTTGTTCTTTTACTTAGACCAATGCTTGATTTTATGAATGCTGATAATTCTAAATATTATAAAGAAATATATAGTTTAGATATTAATTTAGATTTTTTAAATAGTATAAAAGATGAAGTAGATTATGAGTGTTTTAGTAGTTTTGTTGAACCATTTATTATGAATGATAAAATGTATATAAGTTGGTATGTCTGGGATATTTCAGTTAGTAGAAGTGCCGTTATTTATATTGATTATGATTTTAATAAGAAAGAAATAAAAGATTATAAACTATTGGAAGAATGATAAAAAAGCACTATTTACACAAAATGTGTGAAAATAGGGCTTTTTTTTTTTTTTTTTTTCGGTTAAAAT
>ENA-OPDA01000771-OPDA01000771.1-human-gut-metagenome-genome-assembly--contig:-NODE-771-length-23173-cov-3.150143_pt1 | contig 23173 bp, 23 predicted proteins | sample MGYA00241253_ERZ501486 | MGnify/ENA primary metagenome ERZ501486 (study PRJEB25962, sample SAMEA2042510) | human gut metagenome | biome: human gut; feature: human-associated habitat; material: faeces... | reverse complement strand
CATTTCCGTGCAGATTTATAAGACCGAACAAGAATCACAGCTATCTTTTCAGGGTGACATACTATAAGAACAGAATAAATCTTGAGGTATTTCATGTGTTGACAGATGGCATGGGCGGCATCAATTTCCTTAGGGAGCTCACCTACCAGTATCTGCGTCTCACACATCCGGAGATTGCAAAGCTAAAGGGCGATTCATTGACGCAGGGCACATCCTTAAATAGAGAGGACAGCTTTGTAAAGAACTACAAGTCAAGTAAGCCAAGTGGCTTTAACAGGCAGAAGGCGTATCTTTTAAAGCTGGAAAAGGTACCTGATGGAGAGTTTGGGCTGATACATGGCATGATGCCTGTATCACAGCTGAAGCAGGTCTGCCACCGCTATGGAGTTTCCATAAATGATTATCTGGTAGCATGCTTTGTGTGGAGTGTGTATCAGGAGTGTTTTCACGGCATGCCAAACGATATGCCTGTCAGGGTTGCAGTTCCTGTGAACCTTCGTCCTTATTTTGACTCCGTGACCACAAAGAACTTTTTTGTCATGATATCTGCTGAGTTCAGACCGCAAAACAGCTCCTACACATTTGAGGAGGTGCTTAAAATAGTGACGGATTCCATCAATTCACAGATTTCGAAGGAGCATCTGGAGGATCTTTTCTCATACAGTGTGTCAAATCAGAAAAATATCCTGATGAGACCAGTGCCTCTTTTTATAAAAAATCTGGCAATGAAGGCGGTCTATACGCAGTCGGCACTGGCAAACACCACCACTATCACCAATATTGGAAATATAAAGGTGGAGCCGGAATATGAGCCGTATATAACAGGCTTTTATTCCTTTATACCAATGTCCAAGGGACAGCCTATGAAGGGCACCATATGCTCTTACAAGGACACGCTGGTGTTTACTTTTTCATCTATTCTGGCCGATACGATGATTCAGAGAAGCTTTTTTAAAAAGCTTGTAAATGACGGAGTGGAAGTGACAATTGAGACAAATGGAGAGTATTATGACTAAATGCATGAAATGCGGTGTGTATATTGCAGACAATACAGATAAATGCCCGCTCTGCCAGCAGGTTGTGGCACCGGTTGAACTGTCATCGGACAATCATCAGGGCACTGAAGGGGTTTTTGAACAGCATAATGATGTGCCGGATAAGTGCGTAAACGATACAGATAGTGCAGCAAAGAGGGCAGATAGTACAGCAAGCCATGACAACGGTACGAGATATCCTGACGTCAAGGGCGCATCAAGAAAATACAGATTACTGGAAAATATCATATTGTTTCTGTCTATAGTAGGACAGATTGTGCTGACAACTGTTGATTACATGACAGACCATGAGATAAACTGGAGCTTTATAGTGCTTCTTGTTGTAATCTATGCGAATGTGACGCTGCGTCTGGCAATAGTCGGAAGAAACGGATATATTTTTAAAATTGTAAGCACATTTGTGTTCACGGTGCTGTTTCTCGAGGGCATAGACCTGCTCACAGGAGCCAGTGGCTGGGCACTTACATTTGTTTTCCCAAGTGCCATACTGGCGATGGTTCTTGCAACAATTATACTTATGATAGTAAACATAAGAAACTGGCAGAGCTACATGATGATGCAGCTTTTTCTTGTGCTGATGAGCGTGATTGCGATGATACTTGTGGCAGTCAAGGTCATATGGTTCCCATATCTGGCAATGGGAGCGATGGGCGCATCGCTGTTTTTGTTTCTCGGAACACTGATTATCGGTGACAAAAGAGCCAGAACAGAGCTGAAACGGAGATTTCATATATGATAGGCTTTCATGGAATAGGAAATTCGCATATGTTTGAGGATGAAGAGATGGGAAACTACCATCCGGAAATTGAAAACGGCGATAGTAATGGTGATAATGAAACTGGAATAATAGGAGCTTTGGGTAATAAGCTTGAAAAGACATTTAAGAACTCATTATCTGCCATGAAAAGTGAGCATGTGGAAAAAGCCCATAGCAATGCAGCTGTGGCAGATGAAGAAGTCAGTATACAGGGAAAAATACTTGCTAATCTGATGGGACATATCACAAATGACCTTGCAATCGGCAAAAAAATAAAATCCGGAGAGCTAAGGAAGCGCATGAAGGAACCTGCATGGCTTGTTCCGGACTGCTTTGTAACAGAGGATATAGATATGGGCGGTTTCACTATGAAGCTTTTATCTTCAAAGGAAAACCCAAATACAGAGCGTGTGATACTGCAGCTGCATGGTGGTGGATATATGGGGGCAGTGCGCAATGCATACTATGTATTTGCAGGCCTTTATAATGAGGTAAGTGAGGGCTGCTCAGTGCTCACGCCTGACTATCGCGTGGCGCCGGAGCACCCATATCCGGCAGCACTTGAGGATGCCATAGCCTGCTATAAATGGCTCTTGTCACAGGGCTGGTTTGGTTCGCAGATTGTGCTGGCAGGAGACTCAGCGGGAGGAGGACTTGCAATGTGCCTCACCATGTATCTTCGAGACCACGTCATGCCGCTTCCGGCAGGAATAGTAGCCATGTCACCGTGGACAGACCTCACAGCAGGCGGAGAGTCATATGAGACAAACTACGAAAAGGACCCACTGTTTGGGAACACAAGGGACAGTCTCATATACGTGAATGACTATCCCGGTGACCACGATAAAATGGATCCATACATATCGCCGCTGTTTGGTAATTTCAGAGGCTTTCCACCAATGCTCATACAGGTAGGCTCGATAGAGATGCTCTTATCTGACTCGGTAGATGCCGCTGCAAAGGCAAGAATCCAGGGCGTTAAGGTGCGACTGTCAGTGTATGAGGGGATGTTTCATGTGTTCCAGATGGGATACCTCAATTTCCCTGAGTCCAAGCGTGCATGGGCGGAGGTCAAGCGTTTCCTAAAGGTGATTAAAGAGGAAGAATAAATGAAGTAATATAGGAGCATTTATGGATGTAAATAGTACCTTTGAAAAAACAGGAATAAAATGTAAAGTATTACAGGAAATTATCCAGCTAGCGAAGAAGAATTGTGTTGAAAAAGTAATTCTTTTTGGTTCAAGAGCGCGAGGAGATTTTAAAGAGCGAAGTGATATAGATCTGGCTTTTTGCGGTGGTAGCAGTAGTCATTTTATTTTGGATGTAGACGAAACAACTTCAACGTTGTTGGAATTTGATATAGTGGATTTGGATAAGCCTGTAAGAAAAGAATTGTTGGAATCTATAAAAAGAGAGGGGGTAGTGCTATATGAAAAAATTTGAGAATTTTAAGGCAGCATTAGTCAATTTAAACGATATTTTTTCTTATAAAGAACCATATGGAAATGTGGAAATTGCTGGCATGGTTGGATTATATGAAATCTGTTTTGAACAATCATGGAAGGCGATGAAAGAATTATTAGAGAATTTTGGTTATGCGGAGGGTGCAACAGGATCGCCAAGAACAATTTTAAAAACAGCTTATAAGGCAGGAATGATTAGTGATGAAGAATTATGGCTGGATGCATTGGTTTCGAGAAATAATGTTGCACACGCATATAATCAGGCAATTGCAATGGATATTATACGTCAAACCAAAGAAAAGTATTATGATATGTTTATACAATTACAGAAGAAAATAGAACAGGATTGGTTATAGCAGAGCATATCGCAAGTAAAATTTTTTATGGATTATTCACAGGCTGCATAAATACAATTGCAGGAATAAATTGCATTTATGCAGGAGAAGGATGTTGGTATTTCGAAAGGAGATATCAACATGGAAGAAAAAATAGTTAAAGTTTTAAATGTAATGTCGGAGTATTTATCAATAGCTCAGATGAAAAAATTACAGGAAGTAATTCTAAGAACATTTTCAGAAAATGAACCGGAGAAACAACAGATATCGAATGAAGAATTTTTAAAAATGTTTTTAGATGCGAAAAGAATAGAAGGATGTTCAGAACGTACCATTCAATATTATAAGGTAACAGCAGAGCATATGCTTTCACAAACAAAAAAAGAAATCCGCAAGATTACGACAGATGAAATGAGATCGTATCTTGCGGATTATCAAAAGAAAAATAACTGTTCTAATGTTACAATTGATAATATCAGGCGAAATATCTCTAGCTTCTTTACGTGGTTGGAGGAAGAAGATTATATTTTGAAAAGTCCAATGAAAAGAATACACAAAATTAAAACAAAAACAGTTGTCAAAAATACGATATCTGATGAGGGAATAGAGAAATTGAGAGACAACTGTAAAGAAAAAAGAGATTTGGCTATTATAGATTTATTGTATTCAACGGGCATAAGAGTGGGTGAACTTGTTAATTTGAATATAGATGATATTGATTTAGAAGGTCGCGAATGTGTTGTGTATGGTAAGGGCGATAAAGAAAGGCGGGTGTATTTTGACGCAAAGGCAAAGGTACATTTGAAAGAATACATAGCAGAACGACATGATAATAATAAAGCTTTATTTGTTACATTAGATGCACCGCATGACAGGTTGAAGATAAGCGGAGTAGAATTGAGACTCCGGAGGCTCGGACGAAAGTTGGAGTTGGAAAGAATACATCCGCACAAATTCAGGCGTTCAATGGCAACAAGAGCCATTGACAAGGGAATGCCAATCGAGCAGGTACAGAAAATACTTGGACATTCACAGATAGATACAACAATGCAATATGCAATGGTAAATCAGACAAATGTAAAAACATCTCATCAGAAATACATGTCTTGATGTTAAGTCAATTCGGATTTGTAGGGATGAGGTAGATGACAAATATAAAATTAGGTGATTTATGTAAATCATGTGCTGGTCAAATTAAAGTAGAAGATGGTGAACTAATAGATTATATTGATATTTCATCAATTGACAATGAAAAAAAGAAACTGATAGGATTTCAAACAATGCCATTTGGCGAATCACCAAGTAGAGCAAGAAAAGTTGTAAAAAAAGGAAGCATTTTGGTGTCAACAGTTAGACCAAATCTTAATGCAATTGCTGTGTTAGAGAATGATACTCCAAATATTTCGGTTGCCTCAACAGGATTCTGTATTTTGGATTGTAAAGATGATGTAGATAATAGATTTGTCTTTAATTTTTGTAAATCAAGAAAATTTATTGATGATATGGTATCAAAAGCAACTGGAGCTAGTTATCCTGCAGTAAGTGATAAGATTATTCGTTCAGCGTTGGTGCCAAATTATACATATGAAGAGCAGTGTAATATAAGTAAGGTGCTTGATAGTATTTCAGATATTATTGATAAAAGGGAAGCGGAATTATTTTCATTAGATGAACTTATCAAAGCCCGATTTGTTGAATTGTTTGGGGATCCGGTCAAGAATCCAAAAGGATGGGAAGTTGTTACTATCGGAGATATAGCTACAGAAGTAAGGTACGGAACAAGTAAGCCTGCTGTTGAGGGTGGAAAGTATCCATATTTAAGAATGAATAATATTACTTCTGATGGACATTTGGATTTGAATGACTTGAAATATATCGATATTACAGAGGATGAAATAGAAAAGTGTGTTGTTAGAAAAGGTGATGTATTATTTAACAGGACTAATAGTATAGAGTTGGTTGGAAAAACAGCAGTATTTGATTTGTTAGATGATATGGTTATAGCGGGATATATTATTCGAGTAAGGCTAAATGAAAGAATATTGCCAGAAGTTTTTTCACAATATATGAATCTTGAAGCATTAAAGAATATATTGCGTTCTATGGCAAAGGGGGCTGTAAATCAAGCCAATATTAATGCACAGGAATTGCAGAGCATTAAAGTTTATATACCTGATATGGGGGCACAAAAAAAATTTATAGAGATAAAAGACCAGGTCGACAAATCAAAAGTTGCCGTACAAAAAGCATTAGATGAAACACAATTATTATTTGATTCATTAATGCAGAAATATTTTGGATAAAAGAAAGGAAGAAGAGTATTGGGAGAAGATAATAAAATACAATTATTTGAAAATCAGCCTATAAGGACTGCATGGAATGAAGAATTAGAAGAGTGGTATTTTTCCATAATTGATGTAGTGGCAGTATTAACTGAAAGTAAGGATGCAAATGCATATTGGAGAAAATTAAAACAAAGATTGATTAAAGAAGGAAATGAAACCGTGACAAATTGTCACGCTTTGAAATTAAAAGCACAGGATGGTAAGTATCGTATGACTGATGTTGTTGATATAAAAGGTATGTTTAGAATAATTGAATCTATCCCTAGTAAAAATGCAGAACCTATAAAAGGTTGGCTAGCAAAATTAGGAAGTGAGAGAATAGATGAGGTATTTGATCCTTCAATTGCCGCTCAAAGATCAATAGATTTATATAGATCAAAAGGTTATGATGAATCTTGGATTTCAAAAAGAATCAAAACTTTGCAAGAAAGAAAAGGATTAATTGATGTATGGCAAGATAACGAAATTAAACAAGATTCAGAATATGCCATATTAACAAATGAAATATATAAAACTTGGTCTGGAATGACTGCTAAAGAGTATAAACAATTTAAGGGTTTAAGAAAAGAAAATCTAAGAGATAATATGGATAATATTGAATTAATATTAACTGATTTATCAGAAGAAGCAACAAAACAGATAGCATTAAAACAAAAACCACAGGGATTACAAGAAAATATTAGAGTTGCAAAGCGTGGTGGAGGTATTGCTAAACAAGCAAGAGATAATTTAGAAAAGGAGCTTGGTGAATCTGTTGTAACAAAAAATAATAAACTTAATTATGAATATGTAAAAGAAATTGATGTGCAATAAATAATTTTTCCATAATAAAAAGCTTACAATTTAATAAGCTTTTTTTAATGCAATGACTTGCAAACTCCTTTAGCCGGTTCATAAAAACAATGATTTTTGTATTTGCCAGCATTAGCTTGATTAAACCAAGTTGTCTTACAAGATTTACCACTTCCGGGTGAATAAAACCAAAGTGCGTTTGTTGCGGGATGAAAGTATTCGCCTCTTATTATTCTTTTAGCAAGATTTTTCTCTGCAGTTGTTGAAGAACTTTGAAAAAGTGCACTATTAGTTCCAGAAAAACCACCAGGGGATTGATAAATCATATCTGTTATACTTCTAGTATTCTTAAAATCTAAGCAATTAGCAATAACTCTGTTAACGCCTACATTCCCAACCATAAGCATTCCAAGATTTCCTTCTCCTAAAGCCTCCGCTCTCATTAATCTTGCAAGAAGATCAAGCTCTTTTTCGGTATACTTAACTATCAATAAAATCACCTAGTATATTCTATGCAAAAAAAGAAAACAATTATTACTTTGTTTTCTTATCTTTATTAATTTCCTTTAATTTATCAACTGCCGTAGTTGTTTTCTTACCGGTATTATTACTTTCTTTTTTGCTATCACTATATGATACAAAAATAGATATAACTAGAAATGTTATTCCAAGAACTATGAAAATTACATCTCTTGTAATTCTGTATTTTAATTTCTCTTCTTTAGCCTTTTCAACTTGTTTATCAAATGTCATAATTACCACCTCATCATTTATATAATAACATAAATAATGATTAAAAAATATTAAAAATTAGACCGGAAGTATTAATTTTTGGTTTATTTGCAAGTTATTGCTAGATAAATTATTTAGTTTTTTAATGTTATCCACAGTAGTATTGTATTTATTAGCGATAAGCCATAAGCTATCTCCTTTTTTAACCGTGTAAGTAATAAATTCACTTGAGCTTGGAATAACTAGCACTTGTCCAATTGAAAGTGTATTACTCTTTAAATTATTTGTACTTTTAATCTTTTCCACAGTAGTATCATATTTATTAGCAATAAGCCACAAACTGTCCCCTTTTTTTACAACGTATGAAATCTTGCTAGTACTTTCTTTTTTCTCTGGTACGATAAGTGTTTGTCCGATGGATAATGTATTACTTTTTAAATTGTTTGCGCTTTTTAACTCATCAACCGTAGTTCCATATTTGTTTGCGATAAGCCAGAGGCTATCTCCTTTTTTAACCGTGTAAATATTACTTTCTTTTATATTTTCATTTTCCGCATTATAAGAAAGCTTTAACACTTGCCCAACTGATAAGTTGTTGCTAGATAAATTGTTTAACTTTTTAATGTTATCCACAGTAGTATTATTTTTGCTAGCGATGCTCCACAAGCTATCACCTTTTTTTACAATGTAATATCCTTCCATATTAGCAGGTGAGTAACTTACTCCTGCATAATTTGCAATTGATTTAACAACGGCTTCTGCTAACTTTTCATAATTATTCTTTAAAAAATTGGCATCACTTGTGTTATCTATGTATCCGTAATCTATTACGATTGTTAAGTTGTTAGCGGTATTTCTAATTAGATAATCATCATCTTTTGAGGTGTCACTATTATTTCTTAGCTGATAATATTTTAAAACGGTTTGCCCAGCATCTTCTAAATTACTTGCAATTAAAGATGCAAGTTTACTGTTATTTCTAAGTGGATACATTATTTCAGCACCGTTTTTTCCTCCTTTATTTAATCTATTTGAAATTACAATAATATTATTTCCGTTTCCATACTTATCTTTAATAATATTTACTTTTTCTTCATCTGTTAAACCAGTATTATTTTCATCAACTAAAAAATTCTCTATTCCAATGTTATTTAATCTTTCATTAATGTATTTTGCAATTGTAAAAGTAAAGTCTTTTTCTACAATCCCGTTTTTATTTTCACTACTGTTAGATGAATCTATCGCTATTTTATATGCCATCTTTATTCCTCCTTAAAATAATTTTATGTAAATAAAATCAAATTAAAACAAATATACATTTATTAGGAGGTGTTTTAAATGCTCGCAATTGTTGCATCAGAAAGATGTTACGTAAGTGATTTATTAGAAAAATTAAGTTATACGAAGGAGGAAAGTCCAAATAAAAGTGAGGTTTATAAATGCACGTATAAAACCCATGAATTTATTATTTTAGTAAGTGGTTATGGTAAGGTAAATATTGCAAGTAACTTAAGATATATATGTGATAAATATAATATTCGTGTTATTTTATCTATTGGAACGGCAGGAGCATTAACTGATGAAGCATCAATTTTTTCAGCTGTAATACCAAATACTACTACTCAGTTTGATGTTGATTTTATGCCAAATGGCTTTATGGAAGGTCAGATACCTGGACTTGATAAGGCAACATATAAAACTAATGAAGACTTAATCGAATGTTTAAAAAGAGCTTCAAACGTATCTGGAATAAGCTATTTAAATGATGTTGTTGCATCTTCCGATATGTTTGTATCTAATTATAATTTAGCAAGCAGCATAAGAAGAGAGTATAATGCTTGTGCTTGTGACTGTGAAAGTGGTGTTGTGGGAGAATACTCATTTGTTAATGAAATACCGTATGCATCAGTAAGAGTCATATCTAATTTAGCTAACAACAATGGTATAAAACAATATAATTTATATGATCATGAATCATCTAGTATATGTCAAAGAATTACATATAAATTTCTAAAGGAATTTTACGAAGCATAATTTATTAAAAATAAAGTAAACTAACAATGGTGATGATATGAAAAAAATAGATTGGAAAAGATTAATTATTATAATAATAATTACTTTTGTAGTAGGAAGTTTTTTTAACTTTTTTACAATGAATAATATGGATACCTTTAAGGAACTTGAAAAGCCAATTAATGTACCGGGTATATTATTTCCTATTGTTTGGAGCGTGTTGTACATCTTAATGAGCGTATCGTTATATATTGTTACGAAAAAAGATGAAAAAACTAATACTCGTGCTTTAATAGTGTACGGAGTGCAACTTATAATTAATTCTTTATGGAGTTTAATATTCTTTGGTTTTGGTGCATATTTATTTGCATTTATATGGATTCTTTTACTTATTATATCAATAATAGTTATGATGGTGACTTTTTTCAAAATAGACAAAAGAGCTTTTTATTTAAATATTCCATATCTTTTGTGGTCTATATTTGCAGGTTATTTAACACTTGGAATATACATGCTTAATAAATAATAAATATTTTTAAAATTTTCCTTGATTTTGACGCATATATATTATAGAATGATAAAGCACGCTAAAAAGAAAGGAGAATTATATTATGGATGATAATACCAAATTAAATGAAAGATTATCGGTTGCAGACTTAAGAATGTATGAAGGTAAAAAAGATGGTAAAGACTTATCAACTTCATTGTCTAAAATAATTATTGCAAGAGATATAGATACATCATTTGACGTTTTAAATAGCGAAGAATATCCTGTTTATGCAAGCGTAGATGGTAATTTAGTACCTGGTTGTAACATGGCAAGTGACAAGTTAAAATTAGGTGAATTATTCTGCGTTGTTGAAAAGGATTTAGATATGTCAGAAGATGTTATTGAGTATATGATGGATAGTAAAGATTTTTATTTTCATAGATTAAAGTATGCACAAGAAAGATTTAATTTAAATGCGAAAAGTAATGTTTCATCATTTACTTTACCAATGCTATTAAAGTATAGAAAAATAGTAAAAAAAGACGAAGAAAAAATGAGAACGTTTAATATGCTTGTAACATCAAGAAGACAAAAACTTATAAATGAAAGAAAACGTGAAAATAGTAATGCATACGTAAAAACAACTAATCAATATTAAAAGGAAGATTAGTTGTTTTATTTTTATAAACTATTATTTTGGAAAAATATATTAACTATTTAATAGTTAAAAAAAGTAGTGCTATTTTTTTCATTTTATTATATAATATATCACTAAGAGGTGGGGTATTATGGCATATATAGAATTTAAGAACGTAGATAAGATATATCAAATGGGTGAAGTAGAGATAAAAGCACTTAATAAAGCATCTTTTGAAATAGAAAAAGGAGAGCTTGTAGTTATTTTAGGGCCTTCCGGAGCAGGTAAAACAACATGCTTAAACATACTAGGTGGAATGGATTCTGCAACTCGTGGTAAGGTTTTAGTAGATAATAAAGATATTACTAATTATAGTGATAAAGAACTTATTATGTATCGTAGGAATGATATCGGTTTTGTTTTTCAATTTTATAATTTAGTGCAAAACTTAACGGCTCTTGAAAACGTTGAACTTGCGGTTCAATTATGCAAAGACCATTTAAATCCTAAAACAATACTAAATAAGGTTGGGCTTCAAAAAAGAATGGATAACTTTCCTTCCCAACTATCAGGAGGAGAACAACAACGTGTTGCAATAGCACGTGCAATAGCAAAAAATCCAAAACTACTTTTATGTGATGAACCAACGGGGGCACTTGATTATAAAACAGGTAAACAAATTTTAAAATTACTAGAAGAAACAGCAAGAAAAGAAAAAATGACCGTTATAATAATTACCCATAATGCGGCGATTGCACCAATGGCAGATAAGGTAATTAAGTTTAAAAACGGTAGTGCAAGTGATATCATAATTAATAAAAAGCCAAAGAGCATTGATGAAATAGAGTGGTAATCATGAAAAAAGATAGAATTAATACAAGTAGTATTAGAGAAATAAAACATTCGTTTAAAAGGTTTTTGTCACTACTTGTTATGAGTGTGTTAGGTGTTTTAGTCTTTGTTGGATTAAAAATGGCTGCACCTGATATGATGAAATCACTTGATAAGTATTATGATGATAATAATTTTTATGATATTAAAATAGTGTCTACTTTAGGACTTACAAATGATGATATTAAGGCTTTTGAAAATTTGAAAACAGTAAAAAAAGCATATGGTTCTTATTCAAAAGATGTATTAGTAGAGGCTAAAAATAAAGAACTTGTAGTAAAACTAATTGGTATAAATCAAGATATTAATAAAATAGAAATATTAAAGGGAAGAATGCCTAAAGATAATACTGAAGTAATAGTAGAACAATCTATGATTAATAAAGAAAAATTAAAAATTGGAGATTATATAACCGTAAATGATGATACTATTAAAAATAAAAGATTAAAAATTGTTGGTATTGTAAAAAGTCCTTTATACATAACTTCTGAAACTGGTACTGCTAATCGTGGTAATACTAATATTGGAACTGGTAAGATAAATTATTATGCTTATACAAACAGTGATAATTTTAACATAGATTATTATACTGAAATATATTTAACAGTAAATGGTGCCTCAGCAGAAACTACTAATAGTGATAAGTATAATAATATAATAGAAAAATCATTAAAAGAAATAGATAAAATAAAAAAAGATAGAGAAGATTTAAGATATAGTAAAATATATGATGATGCTAATAATAAAATAAAAGAAGAACAAAAAAAGGGACAAGCAAAGTTAGATAACGCTAAAAATGCTTTAGATAGTGCAAATGAAAAGTTAGTAGATGGAAAAAATAAGCTAACATCATCTAAAGTTAAATTAGATAATGCTAAAACAGAGTTAAATAACACTAAAATAAAGTTAGATGATGCAAGAGATACTCTTAATTATAATAAGTTAAAACTAGATAACGCAAAAAAAGAAATAGAATTAGGCAAAAGTGAGATAAATGCTAAATTAAATTCTTATGGAATAACAATAGATGATATAAATACTGCGTTAAACTATATAAATAACCCATATATTTCAAAAAATGTTATTATAAATGCTATACCTGATGATATTTTATTTCATGATGAAATAGTTAATGTAGTTAATAAAATATATGATTTAGGATTACAAAAAGAATTTATAGAATTTATAAAGGATCCAGTTAATAATAAAGATGCTTTAATAAGCAAGATTCCACCTGATACACCAGGATATAATGAGATTATATTAATGGTTAACTTTATCGCGGATAATAGTGATTTAATTAAAGATTATATAACTAATCCTGATAACATTGATTTTATAATTGCATCAATACCAGAAGATATACCAAATTATGATCAAATAATAAAAGCATTAACACTTTATAAAGAAAACTATGATGATTTTATAAAATTAGTCAATGCAATAAATAAAATAAATGCTGCTGAAAAGGAATATCAAAATGGTTTAGCGTTATATAATAAGGCTATGGAAGAATATAATAGAGGTTATAATAAGTATTTAAGTTATTATAATGATTATCAAAATGGACTTTCTTTATATAATAATTCATATAGAACTTATCGTAGTAGTCTTGAATTATTTAATTCCAAATTAAAAGAGTATTATGATAGTAAAGCCATGTTTGATTTAAAAATAAATGATGCTAAAGATAAATTAAATGAAATACCAAAAGCTGTTTTATATATATATGGTAGATTAGATGATAGTGGATATTCTAGTTTTATAGATGATGGTAATAGTGTCTCAAACTTATCTAAAGTATTTCCTACTATATTTTTTGTGGTAGCTATATTAATAAGTCTTATATCAATGTCTAGAATGGTAGAAGATGATAGAGGAGTTATCGGAACATTTAAGTCACTAGGTTTTAGTAATAAGCATATAAGAAGAAAATATTTACTGTATTCAGGCCTTGCAACTATTTCAGGTGGTATAATAGGTGCTTTATTAGGATTTTTCTTGCTCCCTAAGTTTATTTGGGGTATATATAAAATATTATTTGATGTACCAGTATTTAAGTATGATTTTAATCCTACGAACTCCGTTATGGGTATTTTAATTGCAACAATATGTATTTGTGGTACTACGCTTTTAACGATTAGAAAAGTAGTTAAAGAAAAACCATCTGACCTAATGAGACCTAAAGCTCCGTCAAATGGAAAAAGAGTAATACTAGAGCGTATACCATTTATTTGGAAACGCATTAACTTTTCAAATAAAATAACGGTAAGAAATTTATTTAGATATAAAAAGCGAGTATTTATGACGGTTGGTGGAATACTTGGATGTACTGCTCTTATGTTAGCAGGATTTGGTATTCGTGACTCAATAGTAGAAATACCAGATAAACAGTATAATAATGTATTTAAATTTGATGAAATGGTATATGTTACAAATAAACCTTCAAAAGAAGAACTTGAAAAAATATTTGATAGTTCCCATATAACAAAGAGACTTGATACTAATATGGTTATATCTATGACTTCATATAATAATGATATAAATATATTTGTGCCATTTAATCAAGAAGACATGGATGAAATAGTTAATTTAAGAGAATTAAAAACGGGCAAGAAACTTAAATTAAAAGATAATGAAGTAGTTATTTCTGATAAATTATCGCAGCTTATTAAAAAAAATAAGGGTGATAAAATTATAATAAAAGATTCTAACAATAAAGAATATACTTTTGTTATTAGTGGTATTTGTGAAAACTATGTTAGTCACTATGTATTTATGAATAAAAAAACATATGAAGATAACATTGGGAATTATGAAACAAACATTACTTATCTAAAAATAGATAATTTAAAAAATGAAGAAAAACTATCAAAACAGTTACTTAAAAATGATGATATAATGAGTATTATGTCTGTTAGTCAAACAATTAAAAGCGTAAATAATATGCTTAAGTCATTAAATAGTGTAGTATTAATACTAATTGTTTTATCAGGTGCTTTATCATTTGTTGTTTTATATAATTTATCATACATAAATATAAGTGAGAGAAAAAGAGAAATAGCAACTCTTAAAGTATTAGGTTTTACTGATAAAGAAGTAGATGATTACATTGTTAAAGAAACTATTATATTGACTATTATAGGTATAGCTTTAGGACTTATATTTGGTATTTTATTAACCAATATAATAATAAATACTGTTGAAATTGAAATAGTAAGATTTATTCATCGTATAAAGATATCTAGTTATCTTATAACAGCATTTATGATAATGTTATTTACTATTATAGTAAGTATAATAATTCATTTTGCATTAAAGAAAATTGATATGATTGAGTCTTTAAAAAGCGTTGAGTAATAAAAATTAGTTAGATATCTGACTAATTTTTTTGTATGTTTTAATTTAAAGATCAACATAATTTTGAAATTTGAACATCGAAATTTGACAAAATAGTAAAAAAATGCTAGTATACTAAGCTATAAAAAGAGGGGGATGTATATGAATTACAGTAAATATAAATTATCAGAACTATTTGATAAAATAGATAAATTATTACAAAGTTATTTTGGAAAAGAAGACGATTATAACTTTTATGAGAAAGATAATTTTGAACATAAGACAGATTTATCTAAAAAAAGTTATCTCATGTTTTTATCTAATGGAGATAGAATAAGAGTTAAAATTCCAAAAACATCAATACCTCATTTGTTAGGTATAAACACCGAGTATTTAAAAAGTACTGGTTTATATAAAGGTATGAATTCCTATGAAATTATGCTGGATTTTATTAAAAATCCTAATGAGGCATTTCAAAAACATGAATCAGGTATAATTAATCTCGATAAAATTTTATCTCCTTACATAAATAAGAAGTTGGATTCATTAACTGAAAACTTAAATATAAATACAAATTGTTGTGAAATGATTTGTAAATATGATAGAGGAAAACATATGGTTACAGTGCTGATTTTGATGATATGTCTTATTTAATATTGCAAAAGAAAAATGAAAAGTATTATGTTTTAAAACTTGCTATGTCAGAAGATGGAACGTGTTTTCCTATGAGTAATCAAGTTTTTAATTCTTATGAAGAATGTCAAGAAGCTTTATCTTCTTATTTGATTTATCAAGAATTAACTTTATTAAGTAATCTTTGGGTATATTATAATAATTCTACAGTAGGAAAGTTTCCTATTTTAGAATGGGATAGAAAGCAAAAATTAGAAAAGTTAAAGAAACTATCTGAAGATTTTGAATGTACTCCAAATATAATAGCAGGCTTTATATTTTCTTTAAAAATAAGAGATGATAAAAGGCAAGGGAATATACGTACGTCAAATATAATAGAAATATTATGCGATTGTATTAAAAATAAAAAGGTATTTGATATAAGTTTAACTAATGTTGATCAAGAAGATATATTAAAAATAATTGAAACTTATAATGATTCGTTATTTTCGGAGATAACCGCATCAACTGATAATTCATATTCCGATTTGCAAAATGAAAATATAAGTTTAAAAAAAGAAATAGAAAGACTAAGATTAGAAAATAAATCTTTATCTGAGACTGTTAATTATAGAGATGAAGAATTAAATGAAGTTAAAACTCAAAATAATGAATTAAGAGAAGATATAAACAAAGTAAAAGGAATCTTTAGTAAATACTAAGATTCCTTTTATTATAACCATTCTCCGTTTCTTTTAATATATATTTTCTTAATTATATTAACTAAAATTACATATAAGATAACGAGTAATATAACTATAAGGTAATACTTAAGAGGAAGGATTACAAAGTTAAATGATTTTACTTTGCAAAGTGCTATTGGAGTTATTATTGTAAGTATAAGAGATAGAAGGGTAAGAAGAGTAAGTGTCACGCTTGCTCTTGATTCTATAAATGCCTTTTTAGCGGTTCTTACGTTATGAATAATCATAAGTTCACTTACAAGACACATTACAAACCAAGCTGTTTGGAAGTATGCTTGTTTATTAACTCCATTATATCCAAGTACAAACCAGAATATAATAAACGCAATACAATCTATTACTGACGATGTTATACCCATTACTTTCATAAATTTTGATATTCCTTTTGTATTCCATTTTTTAGGTTTTCTTAAGAATTCTTCATCAACGTTATCGTAAGGAATTCCTATTTGAGAAAAGTCATAAATAAAATCTTGAAATAACATTTGAATAGGTAAAAGAGGTAAAAATGGTAAGAATATACTTGCTATCATAATACTAAATACGTCTCCAAAATCTCCGGATAAAGCCATTTTCATGTACTTTATTATGTTAGCATATACCTTTCTTCCTTCTATTACACCATCATAAATAACTTTTAAACTTTTTTCTAATAATATAATATCGCTTGCTTCTTTAGCTATGTCAGTTGCACTATTAACTGATATACCAACGTCTGCGGTATGTAGTGATGGAGCATCATTAACACCATCTCCCATGTATCCAACAACATGTCCTTTTTCTTTAAATAATCTAATTATTCTTTCTTTTTGAAGTGGATTAAATCTTGCGTATATGTTAACATCATCAATCATAGAAGATAATTCTTCATCAGTTAATTTATCAATATCTGCTCCAATTAAAACTTTATCACTATTAATTCCAACTGTTTTACATATGTTTTCCGTTGCATACCTGTTATCACCTGTTATTACTTTTAAGTTTATGCCAGCCTTCTTAAGCTTTAATAATACGTTTTTAACATCTTTTTTAGGTGGATCTAAAAATCCAACAAAACCAATTAATATCATATCTTTTTCGTCTTTACTAGAGAAAATGTCTTTACCAGGATATTCTTTTTTTTCGGCAAGTGCGATAACTTGCATTCCTTCTTCTTCTAATTCTCTAGCCTTTTTGTTTACAACGTCTATTATTTTATTCGTTATTTTTTCTTCTTTATTTCCAATTAGAGCTTTATTGCAGGATTTTATAACCTCTTCTAAAGCACCTTTAGTAATCATTTTGTATCCATTTGCGCCTTTAACTACGATGCTAGTTTTCTTTCTGTTATAATCAAACGGAATTTCATCTATCTTTTCGTACTTATCTTTAATATTATCTATTTTATTTTCTTTAGCATACAAAATAACTGCTTTATCAACTATGTTTTTCATACCTGTTGAAAAATAACTATTTAAGAAAGCATAATTAAGTACGTCTATGTTTTCTTTTCCACTTGTATCTATGTATTTTTGAAGGGTTATGTTATTTTCAGTTAACGTTCCTGTTTTATCAGTACATAAAACGTCTATCGCTCCTAAGTTTTGAATTGCATCTATTTTCTTAACAAGCGTTTTTTTCTTGGCAAGTGTTTTGCTACCCTTTGTTAAATTTACGTTAACTATCATTGGAAGCATGCTAGGCGTGATACCTACTGCAACTGAAAGAGCAAATAAAATAGCTTCCTTAAAATTTCCTTTAATTGCGCCATCTACTACCAAAACGACAAGACAAACAACAATCATATATGTAATTAACATTTTAGTTATGTTTTTCATTCCTTTTTCAAAGTTCGTTACTTCTTTTGTGTTATCTATTTCTTTTCCCATTGAACCAAGGTAAGTGTTAAATCCGGTTTCAATTACAATTGCACTTGCACTTCCAGTGATTACACTAGAACCCATTAAACATACGTTTTCAATGCTAAATACGTCTTTAGCATCGTTTTTTTCTGCCTTTTTTTCGATAGGCACACTTTCACCAGTAAAAACAGATTGATTTAAAAATAGGTCTTTACTTTCTAAAATAATTACATCCGCAGGAACAATTGAACCAGCATTTAATTTTATAATGTCTCCAATAACTACTTTTTCTGTTTTGATGGTGTTTTCTTTACCACTTCTAAGTACGTTTGCAAGGCTATATATACTTGCTTTTAATTTTCTGTTAAATTTATAAACCGAGTAGTCCTGGACGAACCTTATAACAGCACTTATAATGGCAATTAAAACTATTATTAATGAACCTAACCTATCACCTAAAGAGAAGTTTATAACTGCTAAAACAAGTAATATTATAATAAACTGATCTTTAAATGAGTTTAAAAGAAAATATATCCAAGGTTTTTTATCATCCTTAATAACTACGTTTGGACCATATTCTTTAAGTCTTTTTGATGCTTCATCACTTGACAAGCCATCTTTATTTGATTTTAGATAATGTACTAACTCATCAGATGATAAATTAGATATCTTTTTATATTTGTCTAGTAAAGTTACGTTGTTATCATTTAAATACTTCTTTTTCTTTTTTATATCAAATATCTGTATCATATAACCACCGTCCTATAATAAATTATATCACAATTTTTTTATTATGAATAAATTAAAAAAACGAATTATTTTATGATAATCGATAAAAATATATTGACAATTAATAAAATAAGACATATTATTAAATTGAGGTGAGGAAAAATTATGAAAAAAAGTGTACTAGCTAAAGCAGTATCTATATTGTTAATTGTTATTTTAATTGTTGGAATAGGGTGTTTTATATTTATTCCAGAACTTTATGATATGTTTAAAGGAAACGATATTGATTTATTTAAAAAACATATGCTAATTTATAGATTAGCGTTTTATATGTGCTATATAATTGGACTTTATATAGTATATAGATTAATTGGTTTATTTGACATTGTTTATAGTGGAAGTCCTTTTAATAAAAAATTAGAAGATACTTTAAAAGTAATTGCAGTTATGTTTATGATTCTATTTTTAATAGTAATTATTAAAGGTGTATTTATACCAAACTTATTAACGTTTGTAGTTGCACTTATTTGTTTTTTTACATCACTTTCATTTTACGTTTTAGCAGAAGTTATAAAAGCTGCGATAAAATATAAAACGGAAGTAGATTTTACGATTTAGGAGGCACTTTTATGATAGTAGTTAATTTAGATGTTATGATGGCTAAAAGAAAGATGTCACTAAATGAACTTAGCCTAAAAACTGGTATTACAACGACTAATCTTTCAATATTAAAAACAAATAAGGCAAAGGCGATAAGATTTTCAACGCTAGAAGTAATTTGCAAAGCGCTTAACTGTCAGCCAAGCGATATATTAGAATACAAGGGTGATAATAATGAACAGTAAAAGTAGAAAAAAACATATATTGGTTCCTTTAATATCTGCTATTTTAATAGTTGTTGCAGGAATGTTAAATATAGATTTTTATTTTAAAAGTGTTATGTTTCCTTTCTTAATGATCTTAATATCAAGTACTATTTTAGTTAAAGATTATGAGGGAATAAATAAAAAGGCTTATTTACTTATCATTCCAATAGTTCTTATAATTATAAGTAACTTAGTTTTGAAAGTATTAAAAGGTAATTTAGATGGTACTAACCAGTTACTTAATATAATAGTTTTACCATTATTAATTTCTACGTATTTATTTATGCTTGTAAGAAGTGATTTTAAGGTATCTTTAGAAAATATGTTTTTAGTATTTAAACTATTTCCAAAGAACTTATTTAAAAACCTTAAATTTATTAAAATAGATACAAATAAAGAAAAAAATGATAAGGTAATTAACATTATATTTGGAACTATTATAGGTATTTTTATATCAGGATTAATACTTGCACTTTTAACTAGTGCGGATGCTTATTTTGATAAGTTTTTATCTAGTATTGTTACAAATATTAATGTAGATTTTAACTTGTGGTATGTTATTAAAGGAATAATATATTTTGTTATCTTGTTTGTAATAGGTATTAACTTATTTAAAAATAAGGAAATAGTTTTAAAAGAAAGTAAAATGAGTCGTGTAAATAAAACAGTTGTTACAACTATGCTTTTTATAGTAAACTTTGTATTTGTTTTATTTTTAATATCAGAGATATCTAAACTTTGTGGTAACTTCCTTAAGGTTCCTAAAGGATATATTTATTCCAGCTACGCAAGAGAAGGATTTTTCCAACTTTTATTTGTAACACTAATAAATTTCGGAATAATATTATATTTAATATATAAAACAAACTTAGTTAAAGAAGATAAAAAAGTTAAATGCTTAGTTTTATCTTTAATAGCATTTTCTATATTTCTAATATTTAACTCTTATTATAGAATGTTCTTATACATAGGAAGATTTGGATTTACTAATCTTAGATTACAAGTTATATTGTTTCTATTTATGGAGATTATATTATTTGGCTTTATTATAAAGAAAATACTAAGAGGCGCAAAAAAAGATGGAATGTTATTTTTAATTATTATTACCATAACATACGTAATTAATTTATATGTATGTAATGATTGGTTTGTAGGGATTTTGGAAAATATATGGAAGTAAATGAAAGAAGAGAAGAAACAAAAATACTTATTATATTTTCTCTTTTTTTAGTAGCATTTTGTATTATTTCCATCGCGTTTTTAGGTGTTATTTTTACCTGTTTATTTGATGATGATTATACAAAAGCTTATGATTTTTATACTAAAAATAAGAAAGTATTAAACGATATTATTAGTGATAAAACAAATTTGAATCAACCAGGTCAAGTGCTTAATATGAAAGAAATATCTTCTTTTAAATATTATGAATCAGAGTGTAATTTTGAAAGATGTAATGGAAAGTACGTTGAAATTTTTATGAAGATTAGATCTAAAGGCATATTCCCTGTGCTATCACAATATTATGAAGCACTAGTTTATTCTTATGATGAAATACCTCATAGTTCGCTTTATGATGATTATAAATTTATAAAAAAAGATAATAAAACTTGGTATTACAAAGATAATTCCGATAATAAAATAATAATTCATAAAATAAATGAAAATTGGTATTGGTATGAGGCTTACTTTTAAAATATAATTGATAAGATTATTGTGATATAATTAAATACAGGAAGTGATTTATCTTGAAAAAGAAGGAAGAAAAAACTAATGCTATGAGAGAGTTAGAGCAAAAGAAAATTGTATTTAAAACTCATAGTTATGTTAATACTAACGCCATTAGTGGTATGGAAGTTGCAAGTGTGTTAAATGAAGATCCCAACTATGTTTTTAAGACTTTAGTAACCATAGGTAAATCTGGTAATCACTTTGTGTTTTTAGTACCAGTAAATAGAGAATTAAATTTAAAAAAGGCTGCTAAAACGGTAGGAGAAAAAAGCATATCAATGGTTAAACAGGCTGAATTATTACCACTTACAGGTTATATTCACGGAGGATGTTCTCCTGTTGGAATGAAAAAGTTATTTAAAACAGTAATAGATGAGAGTGCATCTTCTTATGATAAAATTATATTTAGTGGTGGTAAGATAGGATATCAAATAGAAACTACTTTAAGTGAATTAAAGAAAGCTATTTCTTTTATCCTTGGAGATATTAGTGAGTAATAATATATAACAAAAAAACTAGATAACGTGAATTGTTACCTAGTTGTTTTTTTATTAAAGACAGCGATTTTAAAGGCAATTCTCAATTTCTTGTTTTTACACCTTTCTTCTATCTAGTCTTTTTAAATATTAGTTTTTTTAGTTTTTTTCAAAACAGGTCCTTGAACTTCTCTTAAATCTATTTCTGAATGTTTTTTATAACTATTCAACAAATCATCTATAGTTTCAGTTGTATAAAAGATTAAAGTATCTTCATCTATATTTTCGAAAGATTTTATGGTTACTTTATCTAAATTAACATCATAATTTACACTATTATTTTGAATATAATAAGCGCCACAACCTTCTTCTACTGCTAATTTTATAAAATCATCTTTTTCTTTATGCAATAATAATCCCTGATGTGATCCTATTATAGACCTTATATCCTCAATTTTTCCTTCACTAATTAACTTTATTAAGTTAGTATATTGCTCTGCAGAAATGCTATAAACGACAAATTTATCTCTATCAAATAAATTTAATATTTCATATATACTACATGATAAAACTCTACCACTATTATTTGCAATTTTTATAACATTAGTTAACTCTTTACTCTTTCCAATTTCCATATCTTCTGTATGAAGTAATATTTGTTCTTCTAATAACTTATATTCAGCTAATTTTTCATTAAATTCATCTTTCTTAACTGCATAATTTTCTGAATATGGTAAATATATATATGATTTTTTACACAATTCTTCATTTTTAGCTGTAACAAAACTTAATGCATCTTCATAAGTATCAAATATTTCATCAACCTTATTTCCATTTGTACAATATCCATGTACTAAATTATAAGATGGTGTAACTTTTTTCCATCTACTAAATTCAACTGGCTGATATGGAAATACAACTTCATATTGTTTAACAATTTGACCATCTTCTGTATATTTAGTTAGATCACTTATCAAATAACATTTAGATACTATATAACAAACAATATCATCTTTTCTTTCTAGTTCATGTAATCCGTATGACCAACCAACTTGTTCTATAATTGGCATAGCAGCATATTTTATCGGATAATTAATTTTCATGACAAAACTCCCCTCTTGTATCAAATATTATATTATAGTTTTTTAATATATATTATAATTAATTTTTAGTAAAGTTCCTTTAATAAAAGAAATTAAATTAAAAATGCCGATTTTCTGTTTAAAATCAAGCACTTTTAGTATATTTAACTCCAAAAATTGGAGTAACATTCAAATGGCAGGGGATGAGAGAATCGAACTCCCAACA
>ENA-OPDA01000770-OPDA01000770.1-human-gut-metagenome-genome-assembly--contig:-NODE-770-length-23202-cov-2.669115_pt1 | contig 23202 bp, 21 predicted proteins | sample MGYA00241253_ERZ501486 | MGnify/ENA primary metagenome ERZ501486 (study PRJEB25962, sample SAMEA2042510) | human gut metagenome | biome: human gut; feature: human-associated habitat; material: faeces... | reverse complement strand
GAACTATACATTCATATATTTATTAGAGCTCTTAAACAGAAAAATTCCCCAAGACTAGGTCTTAGGGAATATAAAACAAACTTCGGTATTTAACAAAAATCAGCTAAACCTTTAATATCAGTCTACTTCATTAAGTAATCTCAGCAAGAGAGTGGCTTTGCCCCTCTCAATGACCCCCGGCAGACTGTGCATAAATTATAATTTTAATTAACCAATACTTTATTTATGCATATACTTTTCTATATAAATTAACATTATTAAATATAGTTAATAATATTACGGTATAAAGGGATTCTAATATCCCTTTTACACCTAATATTTTTATTACTCTTTTTAAATTATAGGTAAAAAAGGCAATACTAATCTCACCTCTTACGTTTTTAAAATTTCTAAGAAGTAGATAGGTAAAATTCATATTTCTTTTTAAAGTTCCAAATGGATGTTCAACAATACCTTTTCTTAAAGAATACTTATCTTTGCAAGTTTCTAATCTTAAAATCATATTGTCAACTGATTGACTACTTTCATTTCTTCTAATTACTTTTCCATTTTTAGCTTTAGTACATTTACTTTTATTAGAACATCTATTACAAACTTCTGAATTATTATATTCTTTAATCTTTGAATCTTTTTTCCTTGTAATAAGATATAATCTGTTTCCTTCAGGACAAATATAAGTATCAGTTTTATTATCATATTTAAATTTTTCAGAGAAATATCTACTATCTCCTATACCATTAGAATAACAAGGCTTTGAAACATATGTAATTATCTCTTCTCTTTCACACTGATGTATATCATTTGAATCGAAATATCCTTTATCAGCTAAAACCTCTAACGTTTTTACCTTGTAAATATCCTTAGCTTTTTTACTCATAGTATATAATTGCCCTTGATCTTGAGATAAATTATTTACTTCAAAAGTTGTTATTAATTTATTCTTGCAGTCTACAACTGCTTGTACGTTATATCCAACATCAGTTCCTTGATGTGCTCCAAATTTTACTGTTCTAGCATCATTATCTGTAAGATTAATCTCATTAACATCTGCTTCATCCATATTTTTTTCTAATTCATCATAATCGATATATTCTGTATCAATATTTACATCATAATCAACTATTTCATAATCTTTACCACTAAATGAAAGGCGATGACCATGAGTTAAGTGTCCTCCATTTGATAAATTCATGCCCATTACTTTATCTCCATGATTAAGTAAGGCTCTATATACAGCCATATTAGCACTTGAACCAGAATGTGGTTGAACATTAGCAAATTCAGCTCCAAATAAACTTTTTGCATAATTTATGGCAAGTTCTTCAATAACATCAACATTTTCACAACCGCCATAATATCTTTTACCTGGATATCCTTCAGCATATTTATTAGTTAAAATGCTACCTTGTAACTTCAATATATCATTGGATACATAATTTTCACTAGCAATTAGTTCAATATTTTCTTCTTGTCTTTTTCTTTCTTTTCTTAATGTTTCTTCTATAATTTTATTCATTTACTTCACCCATTTCTATTAAATTATCTATAATCATTGCTATAGTCATCGGACCAATTCCACCCGGATTTGGTGTAACAAATAAAGCAATATCTTTAATATTATCAAAATCGATATCCCCCACAATTTTACCATCCACTCTGGAAATACCAACATCAATTACAACCGAGCCTTCTTTAATCATTTCTTTTTTTAGTAATTTAGGTATTCCGCAAGCAACTACAACTATATCAGCATCTTTAGTAAACATTTTTAAATCTTTAGTTTTACTATGTAGTAAACTAACTGTGGCATTTCTATTTTCTAAAGCCATCGCTAATGGTTTTCCTACAATATTACCACGACCAATAATAGCAACATTTTTACCATTAATTTCAATATTATAATATTCTAATAATTTTATAATACCTTTAACAGTACATGGTAAAATACTTTTTTTATTTAAGTATAAATTATAAACATTATCTTTTGTAAAACCATCAACATCTTTACTTGGTAAAATCATTCCACTACATTTATCAAAATCTATTCCATCTGGAACAGGACTTTGTAAAATAATTCCTGTTACTTTTTCATCTTCATTTAAGTCTTTAATTAAATTAATTAGAACTTCTTCACTAGTATCTTCATCTAATAAATATTTATCTACTTTTATTCCAACTTCAGTACAATACTTTTCTTTATTTTTAATATAAAGTTTACTCGCTTCATTATTTCCTACTAAAATAATGGCTAAAGTTATATTTAACTTTTCTTCTTTTATTTTTTCTTTATATTGCACTAATAGTTCATCTCTTAACTTTTTTCCATCTAAAATCATTTTTACCCTCCTAAAACAAAGACATGTTGTGGTCTATACCTAAATGTTTATATGCAAATTCCGTTGCAACTCTTCCACTTCTTGTTCTTTTAATAAAACCTTCTTGTAACAAAAATGGTTCCACAACATCTTCAATTGTTGAAATTTCTTCTCCAATCGCCGTAGATATCGTTTCAACTCCAACTGGACCGCCATTAAATTTATTAATCAGTGCCTCTAAATACTCAATATCTATATTATCTAAACCATAAGCATCAACATTTAATCTATCTAAAGCTTTTAAGGTGATATCTAAATCAATTAAACCATCACCTTCAACTAAAGCAAAATCGCGTACTCTTTTAAATAAACGATTGGCAATTCTAGGAGTTTTTCGACTTCTTTTTGCTAGTTCAAGGGCAGCTTCATCAGTAATATTCATACTCATAACTTTACTCGTTCTTTTAACAATATTAGCAAGTTCTTCATTTGTGTAAAATTCTAATTTGTTTACAATACCAAATCTGTCTCGCAAAGGACTTGATAAATCACCTGCTCTAGTTGTTGCCCCAACCAATGTAAATGGTGGCAAATCAATTTTAACAGACCTACTTTTACCTTCAGTACCAATTACAACATTTATAGTAAAATCTTCCATCGCTGAATAAAGTATTTCTTCAACAAATGAAGGAATTCGGTGAATTTCATCAATAAATAATACATCACCCGGTTCAAGTGTTGAAAGAATAGCTGCTAAATCTCCACTTTTTTCAATTGCTGGACCTGTTGCAGTTTTTAAATTACTGCCAAGTTCATTGGCAATTATATGAGCAAGTGTTGTTTTACCTAATCCTGGAGGACCATATAAAAGCACATGATCTAGTGGTTCATCTCTCATTTTTGCTGCTTCAATAAATACTTTTAAATTTGCTTTAATTTTTTCTTGACCAACATATTCTTCAAGATATTCTGGTCTAATATTTCTATCAAATATATCTTCATATGTTGGATTTGCATCTATTAATCTTTCATCCATTTTTATACCCCCAAACTATCTACATAATCTTTGATTTCTAGCCAATTATGTACTATATCATGTTTACTTTCTTTATCATCCGTTATTCTTAAAGTTTTAATGCCTGCTTTTTTTACATCATCTAAAACTCTTTCTTTATCATCTATAAATAAATCGAGATTATATTTTTTACATGTAATACCTTTATTTTCTTGAAAAAATACCAGTTCATCAAAAGTAATACCCTTACTTATAAAATAAAGACTTGTTAAATATATAGATTTAATATTACTTTTATTATTTGTCTCTTCTACCCCTCTGGCAGTGATAAAGAATAATTTATATCCCTTATTTTTCCAATATTTTAAAACTTCTAGTGCATCTTCTTTTATATCTATATCCCAAACCACTTGTTCTAAGTATTTAGATAAAAAATCTTTGGCTTCTTCTTTATTTAAATCATGATAATCTAAGACACCATGATACAATTTATCTTCCCTAACTAAGGTATTTGAAACAATACTTGTATTTGTTAATGTATTATCTATATCTATTCCTATATTCAATTTCAAACACCACCTTACACACTAAATTAATTATATAACAAATTTCTAAATTAGCCAACAACTATTTGTTATTTTTCTAAATTTATTATACCAAACAAATATTTGTAAGTCAACCAATAAAAATGGTAACATCTACATCGGATGTTACCACATACAAGCTTTTTTTAAAAAGCCAGGTGATGTATGTGTATAGAAAGATTTACTTTCTATACTAAATCACAAATTAATCTTAACATATCTCGCAAACTTTTGTCAAGAGTGCGAAAATTTGGATTAATAACTACTTTGATGTTTTTCATTAAGTTTTATTTTAGAAGCCTCGGCCGCCTCCACCTCCGCCACCAAAGCCGCCACCAGAAGAAAATCCTCCACCATGTCCTCCGAAAGAACCACCTGATGCACTAACACTTTCTCTGGTAATTGTAGTTTGAGCCCCTTGATAGGCTTGATTAATTGAATGATTAATACTTGATGTTAAATCATAATTATTAATAAATATATAAGTACCACCACTATACATATCATCTACATTTATTTCTTTTATTTTAACATTCATTGCTTTTTCAACTTTATCTGCTAAACCAAATACAGTTGCATAAACTAAATATCTTTCCCACAAAATGATTTCAGGTAACTCTTTTGTATCAAAGGTTCCAAAATCATTTAAGAACTTTTTAAAAGCATTCCATTTTGTGTAATCTTCTATTCCTTTTTCACTCTTTCTTCTAATAAGTCCAATATAAATTATAAATATAATACTTGCAAATATTAAAGTATGTATAAGTAAAAATTCAACATTAAATACTACAGCACCCATAAAATAAATTATAAATGCCACAAGTAACATTATAAATCCATAAACAAATTTACCTGATAAATTATCATAAAAGCCTTGATTTTTACCATCTTCTAAAACTTTATTCTTCCATTTAGTATAACTACTCATAAATTTATCACAAGTTTTAGTAGAACTAGCATATTTCTTTAAATCTTTAGTTGTAAATTCATTTTTAAAACCAACTTTATCAAATAGAAAATCTACTAAACAATTTTCAGTTTCATTTAAATTATCTCTATTTAATAATGTAAACTTATAACTATTCTTTTCTCCTTCTATTTTTTCAGCTTTAATATTTTTCTTATATATTAAATTCATAATTGATGCACTCATAGCATTCGGAGTAATTGTATTATTCATTAAATAATCTACTACTTCCACATTATAATCATCAATAAACTCTCTATTATACTCTAAATTAAACTTAGGTTTTCTTTCTTTATCATATTTTTTATATACATAAATCCATACAAATAATAAAATTATATAATAACCAACAGATAAACCTTCAAATGTATAAAATAACACTCTATTTCTTTTTATTGTTTCTAAATCTTTTGCTACAATATCATCTTCATGTTCTATAATACCTTCTCTTACACTATCATTATCAGTTTTTAAAAATAAACTTTCATCAAAACCACTTTTTGGTGTAACAGTTCTAAAGTCAACAGCTTCATATGATGATACTTTCTTAACACTTGCAAGAACACTAGTATAATTAGGATTAACTTCTACAATTTCTGAATTCCCAGTAAGGGGTCCATGAAACCACCAACTAAAGTCATTTTCATTCATTTTAGTTGGATAATTAACTCTAATTTGTAAATCTCTAATATCATCTTCAAAAAAATCACCAATAAAATTCCAATAATATTCAACTACATCGCTATGAGAAATACCAACATCTTTTAATGTATATTTAATTAAAAACCCTGTTTTATCATTATCTGTAGCATAATACATTCTAACTCTTAAACCATTACCTAAATTAGTTAAAACATATTTACTCATAGTACCATTATTAGCATAATCTACTTCACTAAAAGTATCAAAAACTTCATTAAAAGTATCAAAAGAAACACTGCTTACATATTTAGCACTTATACTTAAATTTTCTATATTACTTGCATTATAATTACTACAATCACTTGCATAAACTATATCTCTTTCATAACCATTAAATGTTCCATCCAACACAATTAATTCTACTACATCCATGTCTCCATTTTCTTTTAATGTTGCATCAATATAAAAATGTTTTATATCATAATCTGCAGCTAAACAATAGATTGGCAAACATAAAAATGTTATAATAGCAATTAATATCTTTTTCATAACTCAACCTTTCTTTTAAAAAAAGACGTTCAAAACGTCTTTTAGAACTTAACTTGAACATTTTGTCGTTCTGTTTCATTTGCTTCAAAGAAAGCTTCTTTTTCAAACTTAAATAAACTTGCAATAATATTACTTGGTACCATATCTACTTTATTATTATAAACCATTACAGTATCATTATAAAATTGTCTAGCACTAGCAATTTTACTTTCAGTTTCAGTAAGTTCTTGTTGTAAAGCTTGGAAATTAGTATTTGCTTTTAATTCTGGATAGCTTTCAGTTAAAGCAAATAATTTAGAAATTGCTTTAGTTAATTCTCCATCAGCTTTCATTTGGTCTTCAGGTAAAGTCGCAGATACATAAGTATTACGAGCCTTAATTACTGCTTCTAAAGTTTCAGATTCATGTTTTGTATAACCTTTAACAGTTTCAACTAAATTTGGTATTAAATCAAATCTTCTTTTTAATTGAACATCAATTTGTGCCCATTGATCTTTAACTCTATTTCTTAAAGCTATTAATTTGTTATATACACTAATTGCCCAAAAAACGATTAAAATTCCAACAATTATTAATATCATCCACCATTTCATAATTCTTTCCTCCTTAAAATAATTTTATCATATTTTTAAAATAATATAAACAATATTTAAAAACTTTACATAATTTAACTTTCTAATTTAGCACTAACTATCTTACTTACTCCAGATTCTTGCATTGTTATTCCATATAATGAATCTGCATATTCCATCATTCTCTTTTTATGGGTTATAACAATAAATTGACTTCTAGATTTTTCTTCACTTAAATATTTACCAAACATATCAACATTTACTTCATCTAAAGCAGCTTCAGCTTCATCTAAAATAACAAATGGAGATGGCTTAACTTCAAGCATTGCAAATAATAAACATATGGCAGTTAAAGCTTTTTCTCCCCCACTTAAAGATAATGGTGAATTAATCTTCTTTCCTGGAGGTATAGCTAAAATATCAATACCTGTATTAAGTAAATCATCGGGATTACTTAAAGATAACTCTCCTTTTCCACCTTTAAACATCATTTTAAATATCTTACTAAATTCTTTACTTATACTATCAAATGAATTTTTAAACTTATCTATCATAATATCATCCATTTCCCTAATAATATCTTTTAGTTCTCCAGATGCACTTTCTAAATCATACTTTTGACTATTTAAAAATTCATATCTTTTAGAAATTCTTTCATATTCATCAATAGCACCAACATTTACATTACCTAAACTAGCTAATTCTTTCTTTAAATTCTTTACATGTTCTCTTGCTATATCAGCATCCATTTCTAAATTATAATTACCACACGCAGACTCATATGTTAAATTATAACTATTATTTAATTCTTCTAATAAATTATCTAACTTAACTTCTAGCTTACCACTAACAACTTCTTTATTCTTTAGTTCATTATTAACTAAGTTATAACTACTATTATTATCTCTAAGTTTTTTATCTAAGATATTTATTTCATCATTTACTTCTATCTTTTCTTTACTTATTACTTTAATATCTTTTTCTATTATTTCTTTACTCTTAACTAAATTATTTATACTTTCCATTAAATTAACTAAATGTTCATCTAATTTATTACTCTTTAAATCATTAATACCATCAAGTTCACTTAAAATACTTTTATGTTCTTCATTTAATCTACTTAAATTAGTTCTTTTATTAAACAACTCTTCATTTAATAAAACAATATATTTATTTAATACATTTTCTCTTTCTTCAAGTTCCAATGTATCTTCGCTTAAATTATTTACTTCTTCAGTTAATTCTTTTATTTTAATATCTAATTTTTGTAAATCATTTTTTAATTTATTTAACTCATTCTTTTCATTTAACATTGAATTTTTCTTACTAGTACCACCAGTAATAGAACCACCAACATGAAGTATTTCTCCATCTAATGATACAACAACATATTTATAATTTATTAACTTACCTATTATATTTAATGTTCTTTCATTATCAACAACAATTACTTGACCTAGTCTATTTTCAACAATATTTTTATATTTTTTATCATATCTCACTAAATCACTTAAAACTCCAATATAACCATTAATATTCTTAATATCATTAATAATATCACTACTTACATATTTAGATTTAATAACATTTAATGGATAAAATGTTGCTCTTCCTAACTTTCTTTCTTTTAAGAAATCTATGGCACTTAATGCAACATTATCATCATCTACAACTAAATAATTACTACTAGCCCCTAATGCTATATCAGTTGCTATCACATATTTTTCAGGTATATCTAATAATTTACCAATTGTATTATGAACACCATGAATTCTTGGATTATTTAAAATATTTCTAACACTTACTGGAGCAGCTTCAGCACTTAAAATATTATTTTCTAATATTTCAATTTTATTTTCTAACAAGAACTTAGCTTTATTAGCTTCCATTAAGGCATTAGAAGATGTACTTTTCTTAACCTTTATTACCAATAATTTATTTTTTACTTCTTCACTTTTTTCTCTTTGGTCATTAACACTTGCTTCAATATCTAATATTTCTCTTTCTAAAACAGTAATATTCTTATTTACATTAAGTTCACTTTCTTTTAACTTAATTAAATTATCATCAATGACTTCCTTACTTGCTTCATATTTCTTTCTTTCTAAAGTTAACTTCTTTTCACCATTTAAATTACTTATATCTTCAGTTATTTTAAGTAATTCTTCCTTTTTCTTATTAACTACTTCTTCAAGCTCTATATTTCTTAATCTTAGTTTTTCTAACCTTGTATCTCCGACATTGTCTTTTAAAGTAATCAATTTTTCTTTTAATGCTTTTACTTCTTCACTAACTTTAGAATATTCTAAATTTAAATCAGTTATATCTTTAGCAATTAATGCTACATCTATACTTTCTAGTTCTCCTTTTATATCAAGATACTTCTTAGCAACAACACTTTGTTCTTTTAAAGGTAGAACCGTTTTAGATAACTCATCAATGACTAGTTTAATACGCATTAAGTTTTCTTCAGTTCTCTCTAACTTCTTTAAACTTTCTTCCTTACGTTTTTTATATTTTAATACTCCTGCAGCACTTTCAAATATAACTCTTCTATCACTAGATTTAGAATTTACTATATCTGTAACATTTCCTTGACTAATGATATTAAAAGCATTTGCACCTGCTCCAGAGTCAATAAACATATCCGTTATATCTTTAAGTCTAACCCTTGAATTGTTAATATAATACTCATTTTCCCCAGTTGAATAAACAATTCTTTTTATTTCAACTTCTTTAAAATCACTATGCAAATAATGGTCACTATTATCAAAAACTAAAGCAACCATAGCTCTTTTTTGAGCTTCTCTTGACTCACTACCACTAAAGATACAATCTGTCATATTATTTTGACCACGCAAAGACCTAACAGATTGTTCCCCTAAAACCCATCTAACAGCATCAACAATATTACTTTTACCTGAACCATTCGGACCAACTATTCCTGTTATACCCGGATTAATTTCCAAATCCAATTTATCTGCGAAAGACTTAAACCCCTGAGCTCTTATACTCTTTAAATACATTTATTTCACCGCACTTTTGTTTAAAGCATCTAAAGCCGCATTTTGTTCAGCTTCCTTCTTGCTTTTGCCAATTCCCTTTCCATATATAATATTATCTATTTTAACAACCATTTCAAATGTTTTATCATGAGAATTTCCAAACTCACGAACTAAAACATATTCTAAAGACTTCTTACTAGTTTGTACTGCTTCTTGTAATTTAGTTTTATAATCAGTATTAAAATCACAACCTTTATTTATATAAGGTACAATTATATCCATCAAATATTTTTTAACAACATCCCAACCTTGGTCCAAGTATATTGCTGCAGCTACAGCTTCAAATACATCAGCAATAATTGTATCATTCAAAAAATGCATTTGTCCTTGTCCAAGTCTTATATATTTATCAATACCTAAATCTTTAGAATAAGTAGCTAAGGCTTTTTCACAAACAAAATTAGCACGTGTCTTAGTCATCTCGCCTTCACTAAAATTTGTATTCAAAAACAAATAATCACTAGTGGCAGCTTCTAAAATAGCATCACCTAAATACTCTAATCTTTCATAGTTTTCACAATTATGTTCATTTGAATAACTACTATGTGTTAAAGCTGTCTCCAATAACTTCTTATTCTTAATTTCAATACCCATTTTTTTTAAATATTCCATAAAACCATATCCATTTCTCTTTTAATTGTATCAAATTTTTAACTAAAAGTCTTGTTTTTTTACAAATCCTTTACATTTTCAGCCATTTAATACTATATTTACTACTTACCCATTAACATTATAGCAAATTTTTTCCACTATGAAAACATTTACAAATGAATAATTATATAGTAAAATTATTAAAGGGTGATATTTATAAAAAAAATACTAATTTATTTAATCAGAGCTTATCAAGTTACCCCTACTCATGCTCATTCAATGTGTAGATTTACACCGACATGCAGCCAGTATATGATTGATGCCCTAAATGAATATGGCTTATTTAAAGGATTAAGATTAGGAATAAAAAGAATACTTAGATGTAATCCTTTTGGAAAATATGGTCATGATGAGATAAAAAAGGAAGGAAAAACAATATGAAAAAACTATTTTTAATAATATTAAGTGCATTTTTACTAACAGGATGTAGTTTAAAAAAGGATAATTTAGAAAATGCCACTATTTATACTACTATCTATCCAGTTAAGTATTTAACAGAATTTATGTATAAAGACTACGGTACAATAGAAAGTATCTATCCAAGCGGTGCAGATGTTTTTAATTATGAACTTACTGATAAACAAATAAAAAAATATGCCAAATCAGACCTATTTATTTATAATGGTTTAAGCAATGAAAAAACAATTGCTAAAAATCTTATTAATAAAAACAAGAATTTACTAATAATTGATGTATCAAATGGTCTATCTTATAAAAACGGAGTTAAAGAATTATGGATGAGCCCAAATAATTATTTAATGCTTGCTAAGAATATTAAAGATTATTTAAAAGAATATTTAGAAAGTCAAATAATTTCTGATTATGTTGAAAAAAAATATCAAGAGCTATCTGAAATACTTTCACTAAAAGATGCAGATTTAAGAGCTATTGGTAAGGAAGCACAATTAAAAGGAACAAACACCTTAGTAGTAAGTGACAATGTATTTAAATTTTTAGAAAACTATGGGTTTAATATTGTCTCACTAGATGAAGAAACTTTAACAGAAGGAACACTTAATTCTATAAAAAATAATTTCAAGAAAGAAACATATACAACAATATTCGTTTTAGATAACAATTATACTGATAATATCAATTCTATTGTAAATGATTATAAAGCAAAAACCATCGATGTTAAGTCTATGATTAACATTGATACTGATAATACTGATGATTATTTAACCATAATGCAAGATTTTATTGATAATATTGAAAATATTTGCATTAGCTAATTGACAAGTGACTACTTTTATATTAAAATATAGAGGTAGCTTATGGAGCAGTACTCAAGAGGCTGAAGAGGGATCCCTGCTAAGGATTTAGGTCGGCGAATGCTGGCGCGGAGGTTCAAATCCTCTCTGCTCCGCCATTTAAGCAATTTAAAACTTCCTTATTTGGAAGTTTTTTTTGTAGAAAAATTAAAAAATTTTATCTTGACATCCAGTGGAAAATAATTTACAATTAATTCAACAAAGGGTCTTTGCACCCCATTTGTTGAATTAATGGTCTATACGACCCAGTGAGGATAGTTCTTACATAAGAGCTGTCCTTTTATTATTAAAAAATCCCATACCATTGCAATGAGTAAGGATATGAAACATATAATACTCCTAAGAAAAAAACACAAACATGAAATTAGTTTTTCTAAGTCTTCATTTTAAAGCTTCAAAAGTGTGTTTGACAAAATAAAAACCTCGAAAAATCGAGGATTATTAACTAAATGGTGACCCGTACGGGATTTGAACCCATGTATGCATGCGTGAAAGGCATGTGTGTTAAACCGCTTCACCAACGGGCCATATTAATGGTGGGCTTGGGGGGACTTGAACCTCCGACCTCACGCTTATCAGGCGTGCGCTCTAACCAGCTGAGCTACAAGCCCACTAACAAAACCTTTTTCATTTTACACTATTTTTTAATAATTTGCAATAGTTTTTGTAAAATTTATGATTTTTTTTGCTGACGTATTAACATTATACTATATAAGCCCAATCTTGTAAATAGATTTTTGACAAAAAGTAACAATAATTTAACATTGTTACTTTTTGAATTCATCTATCATTGGTAAATATATATTTTGTAACAAAATAACTCCTTGTTCACTAGTTGCTTCTGCTCTAAAAGTTATATTGGGTCCTGTATTACTTGCTCTTACTAAAACCCAACCATTTGTATAAGTAATTCTTACCCCATCAATATCATTTATTGGATAATTCATTTTTTTAGCATAATTTTTAACTTGTTCAACAACATTAAATTTAATATTATCACTACAAGGTATTTTTATCTCTGAAGTACTATAATATCTAGGAAAATCTTTAACTAACTTACTTAATTTTTCACTTGTTTTACTAAGTATTTCTAATAATCTTAAAGATGCGTATATAGCACTAGCACAATCAGCATCACGGTCTCTAAAATAAAGATGACCTGAATATTCTCCCCCAAAAGGAAGATTATCTTCATGAGTTTTAAACTCTGTATATGATGCTCCAGTTCTATATAATAAGGCTTTTCCTCCCCATAAGTTAATCATATCTTCCATAGATTTAGAACATTTTACATCATAAAGAAAAGTTTTATTAGAAACATTATTAAACATATCTTTAATATATAAAAGCATTAAAAATTCAATTGGCATTAATTCACCATTTTCCATAACAACACCAATTCTATCACCATCACCATCATAAGCAACACCAAAATCTGCTTTATTTTCTTTAACAGCTCTTTGAAGTTGAACCATATTTTCAGGTACTGCAGGGTCTGGATGATGATTTGGAAAACTACCATCAGAAATATCATTTATATATATTGGATGACAAAAAGCATTATCAAATACTTTTCTAATTATATGAGTTGTTGCTCCATTACCAGCATCTATTACAACTTTTCTTTTATTTTTACCATACTTAATTGAAAATTTTAAATATTCTAAATACTTATCAGTAATATTTGTATTAGTAATTCTTCCTTGTCCATTTTTAAATACACCCGCATAAGTATACTTTTTAAAATCTTCAATCATATCTCCACGAGCATTAATCATGCCATCAAAAGACATTTTAAAACCATTATCATCTTTAGGATTATGTGAAGCTGTTACCATTATTCCTGGCATTTGATTTAAATATCTCGCATAATAATTCATCGGTGTTGTAGTAAACCCTAAAGAAATAATATTTATTCCACTAGAAACTAAACCTTTAATAAGGTTTTGAGTTAATGTCTCACTAGATAATCTATTATCATGAGAAACAATACAGGTATTTTTATTATACTTTTCTTGTAAGTAAGAACCATAACTTTTACCAATTGTAAAAGCCACTTGCTCATTTATTGTTGTTGGATATGTTCCTCTAATATCATAAGCTCTAAATATTTCTTCATTTATTGTTTGCACTTTTTCACCCTCTTCTTATTTTATTATTGCTTCTAATGCTAATTTTATCATATTATTTAAAGATGTTTGTCGCTCTTCAATAGATAAAACAACATCACTAAATTTTGAGTCAACGACTGTTGCTATAGCTGTAGCACGTCTTCCCATACTATTAGCAACATGAATAAGACCAAAAGCTTCCATTTCTTCTCCTAAAACTTCATATTCTTTAGGGATTCTTGAAAGCACTCTTTCAAAATCTATATAAGGCCCAAAAACATCCATTGTGGTAAGCATTCCTTTATGTAATTTATCATTTAATCCCAGTTCACTTGCAGCCATCATAACAGAATTATTTAACTCTTCATCCGCCACAACTACTCTCTCACGATAATTATTAAAAGTATATGCAAAATTTGACTCACTATAAACACTTTCACTTAAAAGCATATCATTTATATTAGCTTTTGGACTTACTGCACCACAAGTACCAATTCTAATTATTTTTTGAACATCAAAAAAGTGAAATAATTCAAAAGAATAAATACCCATACTAGGCATACCCATTCCACTTCCCATAACAGTAACAGGAACACCTTTATAAGTTCCAGTAAACCCTAGCATATTACGTACACTCGTAACACATTTAGCATTTTCCAAGAAATTCTCAGCAATATACTTAGCACGCAAAGGGTCCCCAGGCATAAGTACTACCTTAGCAATATCATTTTTATTTTCTACTTCAATATGAATTGGATTTTCTCCTAAAAACATAATTATCACACTACTTTCTAAAATTATTCTATCAAAAAATATACTATTTTACTAGTATATTTTAATAACTTTTAAAAACTTTACTTACATTTTCCATCATATAAAATAGGTATTTCATACATCTCTATTTTATCATCTATCGTTTCAACTTTCACTTCTATATATAAATTATCTTTATAACTATAACATTTATCTAAGAAATTATCCATTTTAAAACTATTATTTTTTAAAAAATATTCTATTGTTATAGCTTTATCTTCGTTATATTCTAAAGTATCTATTATATTAATAGCATTATTCTCTTTTAAGAAAAGCGTTCCATCTATTTTCTTATATTTAGTTAAATTAACATCACTACAATTAACTATATTTTTAATTTCTATTTTATTATTATAAACAAAATTTCCATATAAACCATACTTATTACAATAATCATTTACTTTTCCTTCTTTATTATTATTATTATTTACTATTGTAACAATTCCAATTACTATAACTAATAATATTACAACAAATATAATTATTTTTACTTGTTTTTTCATTATATCACTTTCCTAGATATATTTATTATAACATGCCAAAAGAAAAACTGCTACACTTATTGTATAACAGACTCTTTTTCTTCAATAACATATTCAAAATTAACTATATCTTTAGCATTAATATTAACATTTTTCCCATTTTTTAAACTTATAGCAATTACATCAGATGGTATACGTTTACTTGATACAACATAACCAACCAATTCTAGATTATTTTTTAAAGTAATCTTTATTTCATAACCATGTGTTTTTCTTATTTCACACAACATCATAAACACTGAATTATCAATTTCATATTTTGAAATAGGCAAATAACTTTTAGGAACTTTATACGTTGTTATAAGTCTTTTTTTACTTTTAGAAAAAATATATATACAATCATTAAATACCTTTATGGTTTTACCTCGATCTTTAGAATTTAAATATTTATAAAATTCCCCTCGAAAATTTTTCTTTGTTTTTCCATACTTTTTTATACTATTTAATAAAGTTCCATAATCGCTTTTAATTCCTACTCGTTCCATTAATCTTTTTTTAGCATGACTTGATACATGTTTTGGCATTATAATTTCCTTTCATTAACCACTACTTAACTCATACACTCAAGTTAATCATACCATATTAAAGAAACATTGTAAAGATTTTTACTTTTCTTTTTTAATAATTAAAACACATCTAACAACACCAATTACGGCAACAATTCCAATAGCAATATATTTTTCAATATTATCAATTGTTTTTGGATTTTCAACCACTTCTTTTACTACACTAAATTCTGTACTTGCTTCTCCATTACTAAACATAACTTTTAATGTATGTTTACCAACACTTAACTTACTTACAAATTCTTTATTAAATGTTATAATTGTACTTCCTTCAGTAACTTTATAATTACTTATATCAACTAACTCATTATCAATATATACTTTATCAAATAAACTATAATTAGCATCAATCTTAAATGTCATATTACTATCTTTATTTAAAGTATATTTTTGATTTTCACCCTCAAGAAATTCATATTCTTTAGAAGTATTTCCATTATTTACATATTTGAATGTAAACTCATATTTACATCTAGTATAATAATCATATCTTGTTTCAAATATAATTCCATCAACAGTACTTTCATAATTTAATGCAGAACCTGTATATTGAGTATGAAACCCTTTAAAAACTTCACTTTCTTTATTTCCAACATTTACTGCAGTTAATATTGCTTTATTTTCAGCTTTTATCCCAACTATTTTTATAACAGCTTCACTTTCATTATCTGTTAATGCTAAACCATTATAATCTCTCCTATAATATAATGTTTTTTCTAAATCTGCAAATGATTTTAATCCTTTTGTTAGCTCATCATCTTTAGTAAAATCAATTACATAATCTTGACCATTAGTTAAATCAATTACCCCTTTTGATGAAATATCATCATAAACATTTTCAACAGTTGTATTAACAACAATACTAGCTCTTACAAGCTTTATATCTAAAGTCCCACTAAATTTACTTGAATCTAGTTTAAATTCTGGCTTACTTCCTTCAATTATTGATTTTGTAATAGGATAATACCAATTATTAATTTTTAATTTTACTGCTCCAGGTTTTGTAACTCCCACATTTTCACCTTGAATTTCTTCAATAACAAACTTATAATCCGCTTCATTTAAATCAATTACCATATTATTTGAAATATCTGTAACTAAATTATCATCTTTAAAAACTTGAACATTTGCTACTTTACTATATTCTACATAACCATCATGTATAATTCCACCTTTAAAATTTAATGTGACTTCATTCTTTTCTAATGCCTTAACATTAAACATAACTGCAAAAGCTAAAATTATTGTTAAAATTATTTTTTTCATGTTCTCTCTCCTATTCTGTGAAATCCTTTATTTCTTCTTCAAAACAATCTTTATAATTATATTCAACATACTTTTTATCACGATTTACAAATGTATCTTTAATTGGTATCAAAGTATAATCTTTTAAAATTACATATTCATACGTAAACGTTAAAACTTCATCGTAATATTTAGACAACATTTTCATTTTTAATGTTCCTGTTGTTCTTTCTCCATCTTTATAATAATCAACTATTTCATAAAAAGCTTTATCAGTTCTAATAATTCTATCATTGTAAACATTTAATATTTTTTCTCCCACATAATTACCATCAACTTTAGTTTTAGAAAAACCATAATCCTTTTTATTAATAAAATCATACCATGGAACACTCAACTTATAAATAACATTATCTTTAACCATATGCATATTAAATATCAAGTCGTAATCTAATTTTTCACCATATGTTTCTTTAGTATATGAATCATAAAACATCTTTAACTCATATGTTGCATTTTGAAACATATTATAACCACTTTTAATTTCATTATCTACATTAGTATCTTCAATTCTATAATAAACATCATCACTTGTTATAAAATGAATATCAGCTCCATAAGGAATACCAATACTAACTATTTTTAAATCTTCTGGAATATCTAACACTTTTTTATAACTAACTTCTTCATTTTTTAACTTTGCAGGGTCAAATATATAAGCTTTATTATCACTTATAAAAGTATATTCATTAAAAAGTGTATTTTCATTTAAAACCTCTCCCCCTAAAAACTTTTTATATTCACTAGCACTTTTATTATTATTTTTAGCAGCTTCTTCTACTAGAGAAGTCTTTTTATTATCATCTATTTTTGTATTATCTTTTTTATTAAATAAAATAATACCAGTAATTATTAATAAAACTAAAACTATAATACCTACAATTATCCATAATTTCTTATTTTTCATTATTCACCTATTTTTTCAATATAACCATCTGTCTTTTTAGTATACATATCCTCACTTATTGATTTATATCTTTCTCCTTTATAATCATCTGTAAATCCATTATAAGCTTTATATATTTCATTAGTTTCAACATCATAAACTCTTTCATAACCTAAAGTTGCATCACTTTGTTTTTGACTCATTATATCATAAGTACTGCTTCTTTTTTCCCAAGCATCCATATATGAATCAAAAGCTGCTTGAACACTTGCACTTAGTTTAAGGGCATTAGCAGTTTCAGCATTATTATTTTCAATCGTTTTATTTACATAAGAACTTTTAAACTCAATAGAATTAATAGATTTTGTTAATATATCTTCATAATCTATAAATTTATCTTTTTCACTAGTAATTGCATAAATATCATAAACCATATAATAAGTCGTATCCATTCCTAGATTATACCCATTACCAAAGTTTACAATACTTGCCATAAACATTCCTTCACCATTATTATTTTTTTCATCCTTAAATGTTGCTCTTAGAACTTTACTATCCATTGCATAACTTTTCATTGATGCATTAGATTCAAATTCTTCAATTACTTCAAAACTATTTAAATAAGGAAACTTAACAGTTGAATATGTAGAATCAATACCTTTTAAAAAGTCTGCTATATCATTAAACTTACTATAAAATTCATTTACTGTTGGATTTTTTAACACCACTGAAGTTGTATAAATTTTATATGTCGAAGGTGTACCACTTAAAGCTGCATAATCTTGCCATGCTTTCTTAGCACTATCGCTTTTAAGTAGTGGTTGAATCTTTATCATCAAATAAATCTTATTAATAGGATTTTCTTTATCATAAACACTTATGGTATAATACATTCCATCTCCCCCATAAGTTACTTCCCACCCCTTTGGTTTCTTCATTGAAAGAGCATCATTTTCATAATCTTCTAAAGTAATCTTACTAACCTCATTAGCAACTATTTTAACATTTCCCTTACTTGTTTTAATAATATCACCATTTATATTATTACTTGTAAATTTTCTAACACCAAAAACAATAGCTAATAACACTACTACACTACAAGCAATAATAATTATTTTCTTTTTATCCATAAACATTCTCCTTTTCTACTTATATTATAATTTAAATATAAATATATCACAATTAAGTTGCCAACTTATGCATTGTTTTTAATGACAACTTCTCTTATATATAGTATAATACTTTCATGTGATTATTATTATGAATTTCAGTGATTTATTAAACAAATATCTAAAAGAATTTAATTGTAGTTCAAAAAAGTTATCAGAACTTACAAATATTTCTCCCTCAGTTATAAGTAGATATCGTAGCAATCAAAGAACCCCAGAATTAAATAGCGTTCAAACACAAAAAATAATCGAAGCTTTAACTTTATTAAGTAATAACAAATATCAAAAAGAAGATATTGAAAAAGAAATAATTAATTCTTTAAAAAAAGATGATTTTAATTATGATAATTTTAGTAAAAATCTAAATGAATTAATAAATGTTTTAAAAATTAATTTAAAAGACATGTCAAAATACACATCATATGACTCATCACACATATCAAGAATAAGATATAGCAAAGCTAAACCCAGTGAACCGATTGAATTTGCTAAAAAAGTTACAAATTACATAACTAATAAATATACTTCTACAGAAGATATAAAAAAATTAACTGATATTTTAAACATCAATGACTTAACTAAAACTAATTTACAAGATGAATTATTAATGTTTTTAATTAATAATAAAAATTTATCTACAGATAAAATTGAAAATTTTCTAACAAATTTAGATAATTTTAACTTAAATAATTATATTAAAGCTATAAAATTTGATGAATTAAAAATCCCAAACATCCCTTTTTACATAACTAAAACTAAAAATTACTATGGTCTTGAAGAAATGAAAAAAGGAGAACTAGACTTTTTTAAAGGAACAGTTTTAACTAAAAATAAAAATGTTTTCATGTGTAGTGACATGCCTATGGAAGATATGGCTAAAGATATAGAATTTGGAAAGAAATGGATGTTTGGTATAGCATGCATGTTAAAAAAAGGCATTCATTTAAATATAATTCATAACTTAGACCGCCCTTTTAATGAAATGATGCTTGGACTTGAAAGTTGGATACCAATTTATATGACTGGTCAAATAACACCATATTACTTCAAAGATATTAAAACAAACATTTATCAAAATCTAACATATGTATCAGACACTTTAGCACTCTCCGGTGAATCCATAAATGGTTATCATAGCAAAGGAAAATATTATTTAACTAATAACAAAAAAGAAGTAGAATATTACCAAGAAAAATCTAAAAATTTATTAAAAAAAGCTTCTTCTTTAATGGAAATATATAAAGAAAAAGAACCATTTAATAAATTTTTAAATGATTACTATAAAATAAATGAAACAAGAACTAGATATTTATCAAGTCTACCTCTTTTTACAATCAGTGATACCCTACTTACTTCTATTTTAAAAAGAAATAAACTAAATAAAACTGACATAGATACTATCTTAAATTATAAAAATGAATGTTTAATAAACTATACTAATATTTTAAATACTTCATCTATAACAGATAATATTCATGTATTAACAAAAGAAGAATTTAAAAACTCTTTATCTAACCTCTTACTTTCCGATATTTTTTATAATAAAAGAATTACTTATACATATGAAGAATATTTATCTCACCTAAAAGAAACAGAAACTTTTTCTAAGAAGAACCATAATTACAAATTAAATAAACTAGCATACCTTACATTTAAAAATATAACAGTTACAATAGTAAATAAAAAATTTGTTATTATATCTAAAGAAGAAAACCCAACTATTCATTTTATTATAAGACATCCAAAACTAGTAAATGCTATTAGTAGTTTTAAACCAATAGTAAAAGAAGCAAACTAAAAGCTGAATAAAATCAGCTTTTTAGTTTGCTCTAGAACCTATCGGAGCTATATTTAAATCTTGTCCTAAAGATTTAAGTACACCTGTATATTTATTATAAAGTCTTTCATAATCTTTTAAATAACTATCATCAGTCATTTTACTAAATGGAATAACAGTATGTCCTGTATGAACTGCAGTTGTAACTGGATTACCATTATATTTTGTAAATATTAATTCCCCACCTAAATTATCAAAAGTCATGTTTACTTCATTATCTTTAGAAACAGTTTTAGTTATATCTAAAGTTGCCATAAATCCAATAAGTTTATTCCAATCTCCGTTAGTTCCACCATATTGATTTGAAATAAAATTACCTAAAGAATACATTACAATAGTATCTCCAATTTTAGTTATTGGTTGCAAGATATGAGGATGATTACCAATTACAATATCAACTCCTAGAGATGATAAATATTCAGCAATTTCTTTTTCTTCATCATTTGGCATATTGATATATTCAACACCCCAGTGCATTGCCACAATTAAAACATCAACTTTATCACGAACAGCTTCAATATCTTTTTTTACTTGTTCTTTATCATATTTATTTAATAAATAACTCTTACCTGCTGGAACATTTAATCCATTTGTAATAGTTGTATAAGATAACATTGTATAAGTTATGTTATTTTTTTCTTTTATAATAAAATTATTTCTATCAGTCTCTGAATCACTCATACCATTATATAAAATATCAGTAGTCTTAAAATATTTAACAGTATTTAAAATACCTTTTTCTCCTTTATCTAAAGAATGGTTTGATGCTAAAGATACTGTATTAAAACCAACTGCACGCATGGCATCTACATAAGCACTCGGGGTATAAAACATTGGATAACCTGAATAAGCAATTGAGTCATCTCCAGTTGGTGTTTCTTGATTATAATAAGCAATATCATATTCACTAACAATATCTTTTACATACTTTACAGCATCACTAAAATCATAAACACCATTTTTATAATAAGTTCTATAAATAACACTATGTATTAACCCATCCCCAGTTGCAAGTAATTTCAATTTATAAACTTGTTCTTTATTTTCACTAGGTTTATTATTATTATTATTATTAACTTTAGTACTTCCATTTACATCACTAGTATTTTTACCAAAGAAATAATCATATCCTTGATAAGATAAATAACTAACTAAAGCTACTAAAATAATACTTAGAAAAAATTTAACTATATTTTTCTTAAACTTTCTTTTTCTTCTTGCCATAACTAATCCTTTAATAAATTATATACTTCATCTTTATCTAAATTATGTGTTTTATGCATAAAATCAGGAAGTAAATGTAAATGAATATGTTTAATAGCTTGAGAGTCACCATAATTAATTAAAAATGTTGAAGCACTCTTATCAAGTTTAAACATTAATTCTTTAGTAAATTTCTTCCCAACACTAATCATTTTAATTAATAATTCATCTGGTACTTCATAAATATCTTCAAAGTGTTTTTTTGAAATAACCAAAGTATGTCCATCTGTATCTGGAAATGCATCAAGCATAACAAGTATATCATCATCTTCATATAATATTTTTGAAGGAACTTCCTTTCTTACAATTTTACAAAATAAACAATCATCTTTCATTTTTAATCTCACCACAATAAGTATACCAAATCCTGTGTACTTTTGTAAAGTAGATGCATATACTTAATTAGGAGCGTGATTAATTTGTCTAGTTTTAAAGAAATAGTTACTAAAGCAGTCATTGGAAAAGCTAAGAAAACTAACAGTAATTCTTTTACATTAACTCCAGAAGAAATACCAAACACTGTTCTAGGTTGTTGGGTTATAAATCATTCATTTAATGGTGTAAAAGGAAGTAATGGAAGTGTTACAATCAATGGTAATTTTGATGTAAATGTATGGTACTCATATGACTCTGATAAAAAAACTGCTGTTACAACCAAGAAATTTAGCTACACAGATAATTTAAATGTACCACTTAGAAATGATGCTAATATGGATGGTGCTAGTGAAATTATTGTTAGATGTTTAAAACAACCAACTGTATCAAATGTAAAATGTGAAAATGGAAACGTTTACTTAGATATTGAAAAAGAAATGGGAGTAGAAATTGTTGGAGATGCTAAAGTAAAAATAAGTGTAGAAGATGATTACGATGATTATGATGAAATTGTTGATGAAGAAGAAGTTAATGAAGTAATAGATAATGTTGATGAAAATTACTTAGATAATAATTAGAAAAAATCACCTAGAAAAAAGGTGATTTTAATTACTAAACAAGTATATCTATTGTTTATTCAATTATTATTGGGTCACTCATACTTCCTGACCCTGATACATATTTTACCGAAGACTCAAGATTGA
>ENA-OPDA01000745-OPDA01000745.1-human-gut-metagenome-genome-assembly--contig:-NODE-745-length-23685-cov-2.735421_pt1 | contig 23685 bp, 30 predicted proteins | sample MGYA00241253_ERZ501486 | MGnify/ENA primary metagenome ERZ501486 (study PRJEB25962, sample SAMEA2042510) | human gut metagenome | biome: human gut; feature: human-associated habitat; material: faeces... | reverse complement strand
AACTATTTAGTTTGAACTTGATATATAGAATCAATCGAAAGATTGATTTTTTTGTATCTTACAAAGAAATCATCCCAAAGAAAAAGATGATTACAATATTGAAATTTAATATTTAAATAATATAAATGATACTAAAAAATATAAAAATTCACATTATATGTGGTATAATATTATATAGATGGAGGTTTTATTATGATTAAAGAAACTGTTAAATATCACGAATTTTCTGAAATTGATTTTATAAGATTATATTGTGCAATGAATTTTAAAAATGGTTGTTCTCCAATCATAAAACATAATGAATTAGAAAAAAAGTTATATAGATTTTATTCATTACCTGAATTTAGAGATTTATTTCAAGATATATGTCCTAAAAAAGATTATACAAATCCAGAAAACAATTATTTGAATTTGGGAATTGCCTTGAATACAGCCCAATTAGTTGGACTACTAATACCTATACAAAGCACTGGAGAAACTAGTTCGATTATTTCTTACAATAATAAAATAGCACAAGAAATAATATCAAGTACTGATACGGAAATGGTTAATAAAATGGCTAAATTATTTAATTTAATGCTTGATTTTGATAGCAGTTTAAAAGAAAATCGTTCTTATCAAACATCTGATGCTGAGGTAGTATCAGATAAACAATTTATTGATGAACCAGTAGAAAATTATACTAAGGCGTTAAATTCTCCTATTATGTCAGAAATTCAAGAATCAGGACCGGTATTAATTAAAAAAATGAATAAAGACATCAAGAAATAATTGCCACTTTTTTCATTTTTTGATAAACTATATTTAGTAATTGATATTTATATATCATTTCGTGTATTGGAAAAAGTTGTAGATACCTACGACATTGGTTCAAATTAGTAATCAAAGCCTTTATTTTAGGGCTTTTTTTAATACATAAAAAAAGATAATATTTACTATTACCTTTTATGATTATTTTTCTCTTTCCACTATATCTGTTGATGATACATCACAAATATTATTGTTTTTGTCATAATCTTTACCAATATGAATGTCTTTAGATACTACCATACCATCTGTCATTTTATTACATACAACTATGGTAAAATCATCTTTTTTGTATATTTTAGTTCCTCCATCTTTTAAAGTAGTACTTTTTGTATCTTTATCTAACTTACTTATGAAATTATCTAAAGAATTATCAACTAAATATTCATTTAATGAGATATTCTTATTATCTTTAGTTAGATTTATGTTTTCATAACATGCTAGATAAATAGTTCTTTCATCATCCATATAGTATGGAGTTTCATTACTACATTCAGCGCTTCCCACTGGAGTTATTTCATAACCATCTGCTAAAAGTTTGTCATTATTTTTTTGACATCCACTTAAGCATAAAACTAAAACTGACAACAATATAATTTTTTTCATTTAAATCACATTCTCCTATCTAGTATAAATATATCACATATTTAATAATAGTCAAGTCTGGTTCTCTTTATAACTTTTTTACTTATTTTTTGTAGGTTTATGACAAAAATTTTTGCGGATTTTTGCCATTTTTATTTTATATTATTTTCTTCAGTATTTTCTTGCAGTAGATTTTTTATTCTATTCATTAGTTTTACTCTTTTTTACAGCTTAATATTATTTTAAAAATAAATAGAGATAGGATAGCTTTTAAAAACTTCTAATGTTTGTGAATCAAATTTTTTTATTAAATAATTTACTTCATTTTTATTTTCTAGCAATAAATTACATCCTAATTTAATTTCCAATTCATTATTATTGTCTCTTATATAAATAAGCTTATCTATATCTTTTTCCGTTAGTTTATTTTCTCTTTTTAAGATTTGAGAGTAATTTATAGTATATATAGGATTATTCGAATCATGTTTTAACAATAACTCTGTTAAGTATTTTGCATATTGTAATAAATTGTCACTTTTAGTAATATCAAATGCTTTTAGGATTTCCAGAACCTGCATATTCATTAAAATATATTCCCCATCATTAATCGTTGTATTTTCGAACGACTTTTGCATTTCTAATATATTAATATCATCAGATTGATATGCTTCTGAATTTAAAACAAGGTAAAAATTATTTGTTTCTATTTCTTCTAGATTAGAACTATATTTAAAATAATATTTTTTTGAAATATTATTATTCCATAAACTTTCTATTTCAAATTTTTTGTCTTTATTTATTCTTGCAAAAATAGAAAGTTTTATATTTTTAATACCTACAGCCCCCACTAGACTAATATTACTATTTAATGCAATTGTTTTTTTATCTTCTATTGCGGCAATCCAGAAAGAAAGTTTATTAAAATCTTTATCTTCCCAATTATCAAGATTAATGTCTTTTGAAATATTATGTTTTCGGAAAAAATTATCAAGGCCTATATATTTATTTAGAAGATTATTAAATTTTTTCTCTTCTTCCTTATTTGAATTTATTTTAAACTCTACTTCATTAATTAAAAAGAGCCCATTTTTAAACATCTTACTAATAAATTTTAATTGCTTTATTCTTTCAGATAATGTTCCGCAAATTTTAATATTAAAATTCTTTTTTGTTAAATTTAGACTGAATGCTTTTCCAAATAGAACCTTTTGGCAATCTACTAAGGTTTCCAATTTAACATCATCATATACATACTCCTTATCTTTATCAAAAATTGTGGCATTTAAGCTTTCTATTAAGTTAGTAAGCTCAGCATAACTTATGTTTATTGCATATCCATTTTTATCAAAAGTATAAATGTATTTCCAAGTTCCAACAATTTTTTGAGGATTAAAATTTGTTGAATCTTTATCCCATAAATAAAACTTAGCAACTTTTCCATCTTGAGATAGCAAATTATCTTCATTAAATATATTTTCTTTAATGCCTTTTTGTATATTTCTATCAACATTAAAATTTCTACATATATTTTCAAAGTTAGAAGATGATGTAATTTCTTTCATATCAACTTTAATTTTCGAAGATGAATATTGTTTTAACATTTGCTTAATATTATATGGTAATAAATTTGCATAATAAGTTTTGTATTCACTTCCATCATCTTTAAATAAACACAATAATAAAATTGTTCCATCTTTTTTTAAATAATTTTCTAAATCTGTTTTATCTAAAGAAAATCTATGTTTATTTTTTAAATTTTTATTTAGTGTAGTTCTTCCTTTTATTTGAACATCTATAGAAGAATCAAAATTTTCTTTTCTATCAACATCTCCATGATACATATTAATATTTCCATCCCACGAAATATCTTTATCCATTTCATTAAAACGATAAGTAAAAAAATCGATATCATCTATTATATCTCTAATTTTAGTAATTGCCTTTTGTTCTACTTTATTTTTGCTCATCTAATTAACTCCTAACATCAAATTTCTACAAATATTTTACCACATAATTTCTAGTTTTTGGAGACATTGATGAATAATAATAAGTATTTTATATAATAAATTAAAAAAATGAAGCTCCGGTTTGGAGCTTTTTTGTTATAAAAAATCTTTTATATCAACTTTATCTTCTAGTTGATTATAATATTGATATGTCTTTTCTGGGGATGCTTTTGTTTCACCGATTTGTTTGTTAGCAGCAGGTATTAATAAATGATATAAATCCACAAAAATAATTTCAGCAGTATCAGTTGATTTGTCATATTTATAATAAAGTTGAAATTTAGGTTTTCCTTTTTTAGATAGTCTTTTTAAGTATGGTAACCCAATATTATAATAATATGTTTCATAGAATACATCATTTAATCTGTTTTTTACATTCGGTGTCATACCTACCCATTTTTCTTTATATTCTTTTAAAATATCTATGGTTCCTTGTTTTAATTTATTTATTTCTTTTTGAATGAATTTTATATAATTTGGTTCTTTATTACTTGCAAAATTGATAAAGTTATGTTTAGAAATATCAACAGACCTTAATCCGTTTTTAAAAATCACTTTTGACTTACTTCCAAACATATTTCCCACCACATTAGGAACTGGTGGTGTTTGTTTTGAGAAAGTATTTGTTTTTTTAACACTTAATTGCATATTCATTTATTATATCATCATTGTTTATAACTTTATCGTGTTTATTTGCATTCATATCAAAATTATTTATCCAACACATATCTGAATGAGCTAAATTTACAAGTTTAAAATCACTAATTTCGAACAAATCATCTAATAATGAGATTATAGTTTCTTTTAGGAAATCATTATCTTTAAATAATTCTTGTTCTGATATGATATCTGTTAAAGTTCCAGTTTGTTCTTCATGATAAATTGAAGGTATAACAGGTCCATATACCCAAGCTTTAAAAGTTGCATCAAATAAATATGGATTTTCTTTTATTTCTTCTTCTGTTCCACGACTTTTCATAACAAAACCACCCCAATAAGCAAAACAAAAATAAAGGGCTTTTTGAAGCTTTATCGGCGAAATTGCTTTTTCATATTTTTCAAAATATTTACATTTTATGAAACATGCAAAATCTCTAACATTTAATAAACCTTTATTATTTTCTTCCATCTACTCTAACCTCCATGAATATTACAAAACTTTATGTCATGTAAATTGTATTTTACCAGTTTTTTTGTTAAAGTCAATAGATGTAGCTTTTTTTATCGATTTTTTTAACACATTTTTTATTTTAATCTTATAGCATATTCTCTATTTCTAATAGTTATTAATAGATTAATGGCATCAGCATCATTTATTTCTCCATCAGTTTCTAAAATTAGTTTATTTATAGTCCTTGATGGATTTTTATATTTAACATTAGCTTCTTTAGTTTTACTTAGTAAAGTATATTCTATTTTCATAAAATTAGATGCAAAAGCATTTAAATCATTGATGTTTTGATAAGATGATGTTGTATTATCTAAAGTTAAGTCATAATCCATAACTATTAGAGAAACTTTGTTTTGGTATGATGAGTCTGCCACTACAAAATCTGTACATTTATATCTATCTGTTTTATAACCACAATCATATTGATATTCATATCTATTAGTAATTAGTACTGATTTTATGTTTATACTTGAATTTTTTAGTGATGTACCTGATAAAGATACTAAATCATTTATACTAGCATTTCTTATTCTTTCTACTTTATCATATGTAACTGGATTTAACTTAATTGTAGCTGTTTTAGCTAGAAAATCATTACTTCTAGTAGAAGTTCCTAGATATAAAACGATTTTAAAATTGCTATTTTTGTATTTTTTATCTATTTCATATGCCATGATATATGTTTTTGTTTCATTTACTTTTATGTAATCATTCATGTATGGGTCTCCGAAATCTAGAAAATTATTACCTAAATTTAGGGAAGGATAAACATATTTTTTGCCATAATAAAGTTTAAAATTATCATAGTTTATTCTTAAGTCTTTGTTAGTACTATTTTTTACTTCAAATTTTATAACAACATAATAATTGTCATTACTTATTGTATTACCTTTTAAATCAAGATTAGTAATCATGCTATCAGTGATTTTGTAGATAAGAGAATTACTTGTAAATGTTTTATTTTCACTATAAGTATATTTTGTTTTTTCGGTATTTTTATAAATTAAAAATCCTGATATAATTATTAAAATAATACCAATTAGATAAAATATTTTCTTATTTTCTTCATAATAATATTTAAATTCACGGATAAATCTACGAATAGTTCTTTTAGCTTTATAATTATCAAGATTTAAACTAAGTTCTATTTCTTCACTATCTTTATCTGTTATTTCTAGTTTTTTTAAATCACTTTTAAAATTAAATTGTTTAATATTAAATCCAAGACTTCGAATAAATGTAATAATTGGAAAAATAAAACTTGGATAAAAAATCATATTAGCAAAATCACGATATATTCTTGCACTTGCTGTATCCCACAGACCTCTCGTTAAAGAAGAAATAAGGATTGATGCAATGATAATAAATGTTAATAAAATCATGTAATAAATTATTGAAAATAAATAAAATTTACGAGGTTTTTTCTTGGTTTTTAAAAGAATATATATAAGTATTAAAGCTATGATTGTTAAAATAATACTTACATATAGCCAATTACTAATTGTATCTTTTACTAATGTATCAGTAACTGCAACAGTATAGTTATTAGCTATGTAATCTTTAAAAAATGTTACTATAGTGTTAGTTTTAATTATGATAAACACACTTAAAATAGCTAGAATAAAATGAATTTTTCTAAAATTTTTAATTAAAAATGCATATGGCTTTTTTAAAATCATTTTAACCAACCCTTTTCTATATTAATTTTATCAAAAAAAACAACCTTTTGTAAAGTTGTTTCTATCTTTTTGTTACTAATACTTGGTCTTTTAGTAAATATATTGTTTCATTTTGATTAAGTAAGTCAAGTTTTGATATTTTAAATACTTTACTAACTGTATCTAGTGTATCTCCTTCTGCAGTGATGTAATAACTATAATTGTTTTTAGGAATTAGTAGCTCTTGGCCAGGATAGATGTAATCTTCCATTTCTAAGCCATTAAGACTAGCAAGTAGTGTGGGATTTATATTATATTTTTCTGCTATCTTATATAAAGAATCTCCGCTTTCAATTACATAAGTATTAAAATACTTTTCTTCATTTTTAGGTACTATTATTTCCGTACCTGCCCTTAAATCACTATCAAAATATAAATTATTTATATGCATAAGTTCTTGGGGAGAAACATTAAATTTACTTGCTATTGTTTTAATATTTTCTCCATTTTTTACTAAATAATTATTAAACACATTATCACTCCTAGTATAGGATATGTAAAATATTTATTTTAGTTAAAAGATAAATATCATATTGTTGTTATTAAATTCCCACTCACTATATTTAAGTAATGTTTTTTCACCATATAATGGGTTAAAATAATATAATGTATCATTAGAAATGTAATAGATATCTAAATTATCAGTTTTAATAATTTTACTTACTTCTTTATTTGTTACTAAATAATCTTTGTTAAAACCGCCATATAATTTATTATCTTTTAAAGTATAATTATATATTTTAGTTTCTTCAAATGATAATTTGTTGTTTTTTAGTTTTTGATTAGTAACACTTTCCCATTTTTTATTAACAAGTATTTTATAATCAGTTTTATAAATTTCTTTTTTCTTTAAATCAAGATAGTATTCTAATTCATTTTTATTATCATATAAGTAAACTCTGTTTTTGTAATCCCCTAGAAAATAACTATCAAAATATAATTCAAAACGTAAGTTTATTTCACTAGTTTTGGCATTTTTAGAATTTATTTGATATATCTTAGTAAATTTATAATCTTCATTGTAGTTTGGTATTAATAAAGTATTGTCTGTTTGATAAATTAAGTTTAAATTGTATACATCTTTATTAAATAAACTAATTGTTGTTTCTTTTTTAGGACTTAAGTAAACAAATTCATGATAGTTCCATAACAAAAAGGTTTGATTGTTTAAATTATCAATTAGTATATTTTTATATGTTTTATTAGTTTTAAAGTCATTATTGTTATTTTTATAATAAAATGTATCTGATGATTTACAAACATCATATAAATTAACATACTTTGATGTAAATGAAAGACATGTATTATCATTTTCTTTAGAAATGGATATGTCTGTTACTAATTTTCTTTTATTAGTATATTTATCAAAAGATATTACTTCATATTCATTATTTTCATATGTAAATACAAAACTATAATATTTTGCTTTTTTATGATAATTTTCATTTACTTTGACATCTTTTATAGTATATTCTAAATTATAGTTGTGAGATGTATTTAGAAGTATTATAAATATTAAAAATATAGCAAGCAAAAATATAATTAGGTTCCGTAATTTTTTTACATTAGTTTTCTTCATGACCATATTTTTGTTTTTCTTCCATCATCATTTCTGTTATGTTTGTTTCTATGTCATCAAGACCACTTTTAGGAAGATTTGATATTATTACTTCTTCTTTTACAGTATCAATTTTGATTTGACCCCAGATAAGACCTTGGTAAACTAATAAGTCATTATATAAATCTGGTGTAATTGAACTTAAGAAATAACCCCAGACAACACGTTTTTGACCAATAAGTATTCTTTTGTTTGTTAAAACTACAACACATGTTTGAAATAAATCATAAAATTTGTCATTTTTTTGACCTGCAAAAGCAAATGTTACATATTCTCCGGGATTAAGATGTTTTTCCACTACATTACAATGGTCTTTTAAATTCCATACTACTCCTCCTGGATGTTTACGTTTAAATTCCAATGCTTTATCATATACTTGTCCCATTTATATCACCTAATTATATTGTATAATAAATTTTAAAAATAAGCAATTGTTAGTTTAAATATTTACTGTATACCCAACGATTATTATAAATTTGTGTCCAATTGTTTTCATTTTTCATTACACTAACAGTAGTTTTTTTAGGTATTTTATAAAGGATAACATTACCATTTGGTTTATTTCTAACATTTAGAAGAGCTGCTGTTGTTATTTTGGATAAATAGAAAAATTTTGGTTTGGTTTTTGTAAGATAAGCACTAGCAACATATTCTTTATCATTTATTTTAGCCCAACCATTTGTAATGCTTTCTATTTTAATTTGTGTATCTTTGTGTAATAAATTTACAAATCTATAGTTAGCTCCGGGACCGTATCTAATATTTAAATTTGCTGTTGTGTAAAAAATGTTATCTTCTTCTTTTTCTTCATCATTTAGGGATAAGAATTCAATATTTCTAGTGTTTTTTATAGTGGTAAAGTTTTTATCTATAAACATTCCATGTTCTGGTTTAATATTATAACCAGTTGTTTTTAATATCCATAAACCTAGATTGTTTTTAGCCCAGCCTGAACCAGACATTTTTCCTCGCCCTAAAGTGATGTGAAAATGTGGTCCCGTTGCAAAACCATCTGCTCCTTTTGGAAATAATGCTTCATTTCTTTTATATTTTCTTCCAACATAAACATTTTTTAAATCCTTATCTTTAGGATGAACTATCATTATAGTAATGTAATCTGTAAATGTTGGTGTTATAACTGGGGTTGTACTTTCTAGCCATATAGTGTTTGATGCTCTAAGACCAACTCCATAAACCTTTTTTACTACCATTTCATCACATGGACAATAAAAATAACTATTGTTACCACTTCCACAGGCATCATCAATTGGATAATCTTTTAAATTACCTTCTGAATGTCTTTTATGAGTATAATTATCGTTGTACCCTTGGGTAATATTCATAACTTTTAATGGATATGTTAAATAATTCATTGTATTCACCTCACTATATTATATGAACTAGTCCATATTTTTAAAGTGCATTTGTCTATTTTCTGTGCTATAATTAATGTGTGATAGTTATGAAGAAAATTTATTATTATGAAGATTTTGATAGTGATGTAGTTAAATCTAAAAATCAAGAATACATTTTAAAAGATAATTATAAATGGGTTCATAAAAATATCTTTTATGTAATTTGGTCTTATATAATTTATTGGATATTTTTTGTTATTAGTTTTATTTATATTAAACTATTTTTACATGTTAGTATTAAAAATAGAAAAGTTTTAAAAAATAAAAAAAGCTATTATTTATATATAAATCATACACAAGAAGTTGGAGATGCTTTTATTCCTCCTTTTATAACTAGATATAAAAGACCATATTATGTGGTTAATAAAGCTAATCTTGGGATACCTCTTTTGGGTAAGCTTCTTCCTACTCTTGGGGCTTTAGTTATACCTGATGGTATTCATAATATGATTAAATTTAGAGAATCTATAAAATATTATGGAAATAATCACCCAATTATTGTGTATCCTGAAGCACATGTATGGCCATATTATACAAAAATCAGACCATTTAAAACTAGTTCTTTTACTTTTTCGGTTGAAGAAGAAAAAGAAGTATACTGTGCAACAACAACTTATCAAAAAAGTAAATTATTTAAAAAACCTAAAGTAGTTATTTATGTCGATGGTCCTTTTGTAGTTGATAATGAATTATCTAGAAAAGAAAAAAGTAAAGCTTTAGCTGAAGCTGTTAGTAATAAAATGATAGAAAGAAGCAAAATATCAAATGTAGAATTTGTGACATATAAAAAGAAAGATAATTAAATATCTTTCCAACCTGCAATATCTTTGATATCAAATTCATATTTTAGTTCTTTATTATAAGCATCTTCGTATGCTTTTTTTCTTGTTTCATAATCAACTTCAGCCATTTTACGTGAGTCACTTTTAATGCTTTCATTTTTTTCGGGATAAATTACTTTGTTTATAAATACATCATATTTTACAATATTAAATTCGTTATTGTCTGTAATATTTGTGTCTGTCATTTTAACAAAACAAGAAATAACTGGGACATCAAGTTCATGTGCAAATTGATATGCTCCACGTTTACAAGGTCTTGGAAGTTTATAATTAAACCACATTTCTTCTTCTGGATAAATTAAAACAAAATTTCCTTTTGATAATATTTTTTTTAACTCAGGCATAAACTTTTTTATTATATAATTTGGACTTTTTGATAAAGGAATTACCTCAATATTGTTAAATAAAAAACCTAGTGCTCCAGGCATTGCTAAGTTAGTATCTTGTACTACAATATAAAGTTTTTTATGTAGTTTTTCTTCAACTATCTTTCTAATGTTGTAGCTATCTAAAGGATTAAAATGATTACTTGTTATTATTGCTCCATTTGTTAAATCAACATAATTTAATTTTTCTAACCCAATTATATTTATATTAGGATATATTTCTTTAGCTATTTTTTTAACAGTTTTATTAGCTATTTTATTTTTGATAAAATATATTGGACTTTTTTGATTTTGATAAAATTTATTTATATATTTTGTTTTTTCTTCTTCAGTTAGATTGGGGTCTCCGACTTCAACTTTTTTGTTTAATTCATTATTATTTATGTTTGTTTCAATGTTTTTTATAACTTCTTTTTTACTACCTCCGATTATCATAGGCGGTTTTCCTTTCCACTTTCAAAAATATTTTTTAAAGTGGTTGTTTCATTTACTAACATAGATGCTCTTTTTACCATAAGGTTCATCCATTCAGAGTCTTTTTTTCTATCTTCATCGGTATAACTGTCTTTTATTGCTAATATTTCTTCGTAATATGGTGTAAATTTAGCATATTTCCAGAAATAATCTTTGTATTGTACTTCATCATATTGCCAAGGTTTTAAAAATAAATTGTAATGAACTATGATAGGATTTTCTAATTCTTTATTATTGGGATTTGGCATAGCATCATATTCATCTTTTAAATATTTAATATGTCCATAACACATGGCATTTATGTAATCTTGGTCTGGTGCTACAACATCAAAACCATATTTTGTGTATAAATCTAAAAATTTTTCATCTATTTTTAATTCACGTAGTTTTTTTGAATTCATTAAAAGCATACCTGAATTTATGTATTTATCGCGAGGGATACCCACGACCTCTTCAAAATAACTTGCTAATATTTCATTATCAATTGTAGATTTATCTATAACACATCCTAAGTAATTATCTTCTAAATCTTCATTGAAAAGTTCAGAGATATCCCCAGTAATTACTGTATCTGAGTCAATGTAAATACACTTATCATACTTTGGAAACATAACTGGTATAAATAAACGAAAATAAATTGTTAATGTAAATGTATACTCACGAAGTCTATTTCCTAATTTATCTGTTATCATACTTAGATTTTTATTCATTTCAGTTAAAATTATTTTACAATTTTCTGTTTCTAAATCCATTAATTTTTTGGCATTTTCACTGCTTAAATTTTCATATATAACATTTATATCATAATTATAATCTTTATTTGCATTCATTATTAGCGATTTAATTGAAACTGCTACAAACTTGGCATATCCATCATCAATAGCATAAAATATAGGTATTGTTTTTTTCACTTAATATCCTCCTTCAATTTTTGATAACTTTCTAAAATGTCATCAAATTCATGACACTTTAAGATTTCATGTAATCTATCTATGTTCCATGGTTTAACTTTTTGAGTTCTAAAGTACGGAAAGAACTTAAAAGTTGTAGTAAAATGACGAAATACTGTATCTTTTTTTAAAGTATGTTGTTCATTATACTTTCTTTTAACAATTAGTTTTGGTTTGCAATATTTGTTAATTGCGGCTTGGTCAGGTAGTAACATTTTTCTTGTTTGACACATGTTGCGAGCTTTTTTAAAGCTACCGCTTTCTCTTATTAAATCTAAATTTAATATTAATACTCCTGAATTTAAATAATCTTTCCTTATTTTATTTTTACTATAAAAATATTGACCATAGAAATCTCTAGCACCAACTATTTCGTATTTAGAATTATCTAAATCATAAAAACTTTTAAAAGAATTATATGCCACAACATCATTATCTAAATACATTATTTTACTTGGCATATCAGGTACTAAATCAGCATAAAGACGTAACATGCAGTATGGAGTAAACATCGTATCTATATTACTTGATGGTATTTCACTTAAGAAATATTCTTTAACATCAATTAATTTTACAAAGCTTTCTTTGTTAACACTTTTTACTAAATCATCTAATTTTTGTATTGCTTTTTTGCTAACACCTTTTGAAGCATCATAATCCATACTAAATACATAAATGTTTAATACATCTTTTTCATGTTTTATTAATGATAATATGGATATTATTAATCCATCAGCTATGTTGGTATCTCCACAATATAAAATGTTCATTTCTACTCCTCACTTTGACATATTGCTATTATATACTTTTCATTACTTATTAACTTAATTTGTTTTTTTAATCTTGTTGTATCCACATTTTGTAAGCCATATGATATACCTTGCCCTTTCATTTTCACAAAAGCTTCTTTCATAACCCAAATCCTAGTAAATTCATATTCTTTATTATTTGAATTTATTATTTCTTGTTGTTCAAATTCATTATAATACTTTTTCATTACACTTTCTTTATATGTGTAATATTCGATATCTACACCGATTTCTTTATCACTGGTAACAAGGACGGTTGTGTTTTTATCATGACTAATATTAAAATATATGTTACGATTCTTTAAATATGGTTTGTTATATTTATTGAATGTAAGCTCATAATTAGTAATATTTAGTTCATTTTTTAAAACATCTTTTAACAAGTCTTTGGATGTAGTGTTTTCTTTTGTGAATAACTTATACATGGCTACTTAGGAAATTTACAATATCTTCAACTGTTTGAATTTTTTTAATTTCTTTATCAGGAATTTCTAATTCATATTTGTTTTCGATTTCTGATACTAATGTTACTAAGTCTAATGATTCTAAGTCTAAATCAGCGATTAAATTTGTATTTAAATTAATACTTTCTTCTGGTACTTCTGCAACACTAGCTATTATTTTTATTACTTCTTCTTTCATTTTTCTTCCTCCATAACTTTACTTCTTAATATTTTTCGATTATTATTTTTGGGAAATTCTTCTGTTCTTAATGTAACTGATGATATTTGGTGATTTTTAGGTACTTTACTATTGTATTTGTATATTAATCCATTAAAGTAACTTGTGTTACCAAAATATTCTTCCGTTGGATATATACTTGCTATAAGTTTATTATCTTTTTCATAAACTATTACTTCACAGACACCTTTGTCTTTAGAAATTTTTTCTTCAATTACTTCAGGAGATATGTTTTCACCATTACTTAATATTATTAAATTCTTTTTTCTACCAGTTATATAAAGAAAACCCTCTTCATCTAAATAACCAAAGTCACCGGTGTTAAAATAGCCTTTTTTCATAACTTCTTTAGTGGCTTGTTCATCTTTGTAGTAACCAAGCATTACAATGTCACCTTTAACTAAAATTTCATTGTTTTCTATTTTTATGGTAGCCCCACGGACCACTTGACCAACTGAACCATCTTTATAATACTCATTTCTATTTACTGCTAGAACTGGAGAACATTCTGTAATTCCGTAGCCATTTAATATTTCAATACCTATACTTCTAAACCATTTAACATATTTTTTATCAAGGAACGCTCCTCCACAGATGATATATTTTAAGTTGCCTCCAAAGTTTTTGGTTATTGATTTAAATAGGTAACTTCTTAAATCTATTCCAACTTTTAGTAAGCTATTACTTAGTTTTATCATTGTTTTTAACATGTAATCTTTCTTTGTTAAACGAGCATTTTTCCATATTTGTTTGTAAAAGTTTTCTATAAATACTGGTACTACAAACATGGTATTTGGTGCTGATAATTTTAATTCATTTGTTAAATATTTTAAACTGTGATTTAAAAATACTGGTACACCATAATAAAATGGTTTTAAGATGCTTGTAATAAGGCCAAAAGCATGATGAAATGGTAAACACGAAAATACTAATCCATCTGGTTTAAATAGTGAACTCGCGCCATAAATATCACTCAAAATGTTTTTTTCACTTAACATGACACCTTTATTAGCTCCTGTTGTACCGGATGTAAAAAATATAACTCGGCATTCGTTTTTAGCTTTATTATCTTTAAAACTTAAATCCTTACTAGTTTTTATAATGTTTTCTATATCTTCAATAAAGTATGACTTATATTTCTTTTCTAATCCATCTATATCACAATAGTCTTTAGAATAAAATAGAACTTTACTATCACTTTTCTTTAGTAATTCTTGAATTTTTTCTTTTGATAAATCTTTATCTATTAATACTGCTACATTTTTACTAATAATAATACTAAAAAATAATACTAGATAATTATAAGAATTTTCTCCGATTAATGCAATATGTTTGTTTTTGTAATTGTTACTTAAATAATTGCTCATTAAAGTTACATCATTGTAAAAATCATTGTATGTTTTTTTTATTTCTTCTTTTTTGGCATTATTAAAAATAAAAGCTACTTCATCTTTTTTATTTCCTAAATTCAAAGTTAATAATTCTTTGAAATTATTTAATTTTTTATGTTCATAATATGCATATGGTTTATTCATAACTCCACCCCATGTAATAAAATGCAATGACACTATATATAATGATATCATGTTTTTGCTTGTTTGAAAACAAAATTTGTACGTTATTAACCAAAAAAGTTAATTTGTATTGTTTATTAACTCTTTTTTTATCCATGTCATTAGTAAATTTAATATATATTCTTTTTCTTTGTTATTTAATTCTTTATTTTTAGGAATGTTGTGCCATTTATATAGACAAGTTCTACAACAACAGGCACAAGCATGCATCGCTATAAATACTGGATGATTTTTCATGGGAGTTTGCTTGCCATCATTTAATGGATTTGCTGGGGCTAATTTTTGATTTATGAAATCTATAGCATGACTTTTTATTGTATCCATTCCTTTTTCTTTAATGTAATTTAGTTCCTTTTCTTTTAAATGAAAACTATTTCTAAATTTTGATGTTTGCAATTTGTTAATTATTATTTCATAATTGTTCATGATAAAACCTCTTTATTAAAATTAAAAATTCCTATAAAAGGAATTTGAATTTAATTTGGTGCCTGTGAAGAAGAAGTTGAATAACTTTTCTTACAAACATTAATAGGTAGTAATAACTTACTAACTAATACAAGTATACCACATCATTTACATTTTAAAACCAAAAAATGTATAATTTTACATAAAACTATAAAATAAAGAAAATAAATGTGTTATAATTAGGTAGAAGGGAGAATGCAGTTATGGACAATAATGTTGAAGAACTAACAAAAGATATTGATAAAAAAATTAAAGAACTTGAGGATAACGAAATTGATACAGTTGATAAATTAACTGATTATATTGATAAGAAAATTGAAGATTTTGAAAGTGAAAATAAGGAACCTACAACTGTAGAAGAATTAACTTCACAAATAGATAAGAAAATACAAAAATTAGAAGAGGGAAAATAATTATGCAAAAAATTGAAATTTCAAATAGACACTATAATGGTGATTTTGGTGTAGGAAGTATATTTGAAGAAAAATATTCATTCGAAATAGATGAAAATATGTGTTATTCTAATTCGATTAAATCATTTTGTAATAACGAAGATTTTGGTGGTAATATTTTATCAAATGTAAATGTTTCTATTCCATTTGTTTTAACTGAAAATGATATACGAAAATTAAACAATATTACTAATGACATTCAAAATAATAGTAATTATTTATATAACGAAAGTCATTACAAGAAAGATTCTTTTGATTTTAATAGATATAATTATATAGATATATCAATAAATGGGATTGATTATGAATTATCAATTAAAGATGATGAAATAACAATAAATGAAATAAAAGACTTGTTTAAAATAAATAAAATTGATGAAATATTAAATAATTCGATTAACAAAATAATTTATATGGAGAGCGATCATAATGAGTAACGAAGAATTTTCATACTTCTTTCATGGCACTACAATAAGTGATCCTTCATTAGTTAATGAGATATTTAATAACGGTTTAATAAATTATCGTGGTAATGATATGCTATCTACAATGTGGCCTATGCAAATTAGTGCTGGCGAGTTAGGTCAAAAAATGAAAGAATATGCAGGAACAAAAGGTAATGCAGTTTTTGTAATAAAAATACCAAAGTATTATTTAACACCTAGAACAACAAATGGTCAATTACAACAAATACCACTACCAATATGGAAACATTTATCAAGTTCTGGTGACCATGGAGATATTTCTCAACTTAGCCCAGAGTTAGTATATGGTGTTTACTTTGCTGAAAATGATTCATTTATGCAAAATCCAAACTATTCTCCAGTTCATAATCCTACTGGATTACAATTTGATAATCAACAAATTGAATTTTTACTAAATAATGGTGTTATGGGTATGTATAATTTTGCTGTTGGTAGAAAAGACAAATCATTTGAAGAATTAACACAAGCAGATGATATTGCTCATAATTGGGATAATGCTTTATCTCAATATAGCGACCACTTCGGTATTGAACAAAATAAAAACCATCACAGCTTGTAACAAAAATCGTGGCACGTTATGAAATTACAAAGTAATTTTGTAAGTGGCGATAGATTTTTATAATTTATTTTCATTACAAAGTTTTGAAAATAAATAATTGCAATTTATTGCAATTCAAAAAAACATAATTATTGCTTGGACGATTAGTTCTTGCTTAATTATGTTTTATGGTTTCAAAGGGAATATTCTCTTTGCACACACTCTTTTGACTCTGTCAAATGGGAAGTTTTTTATCTCTTTTATTATGAGCGCCAATTTGTCCTAAATCTTTTATCGTATTTATTGATTCACTTCTAAATATTGCATAACTCATTATCTTTTAAAACCTTTCTAACTTTTTCAAAATAACCTTTGTAAACTTGTTTACCATTAGGTGCAATTACATTAGTTAAGTCTATTGTTATAATACCTAATTTTTAAGTTTTTACTTTTATCAAATTTATCTCTTTCTAAAGCTATAAGTCTTATTATTTTTTCTATCTCGCAAGTGCTTGAAAATGTTATATCTTTTAATTCATCATCAGTATCTACTTCATAATAATTAAGTTTATAATCACTTCCTAGAGTAGCACATAGTTTATCAAAATACTTTTTAGCATTTTCTCTAGTTTTTGCTTCCCAATTCATTCGTAGTGGATAACCATAATCATTTTCAAATAGATTAAAATTATAAGGTGTTCCATACATAGCATGATTATTTATCATATCCATTAAAAATGATTCTCTAAAATGACCATTTGTAATATCTATTTCTTTATCATTCTTTTCTAATTCGATAAAGTCGATATATTTAGCAAATAATTTTTGTTTTTTATCTCTTGGTGTTTCTAACCATTTATTTATATTTATAAAGAATAGTTCAGGTTTAACAAAGTCATCAATTTGTTGTATATCTTGTAAGATAAGTAAGTCATCAACTGTAAAACTTAAATTCGCATATTGCTTTTGCTCTTGCCATTTTTTATTTAATTCATTTTTATTAAACTCTATTTGGTTAATCTCATTTTCAAAATCTTCAATTTTTAAAATACCTTTTATATATGCCATTTTAATTCTATCTAATTGTTTATCTAGTTCTTTAATATCTTTTTCATAATCAATTTGTTTATTATCTAATTTAGATTTAATAAATGGTGTATAGTAATTATTAATTAATTCATCTTGTTTATTTAATTCAATTAAGAAACCTTTTAATCTTTCTTCAATATCTGCTTCACTAAAATAAGTTTTACAATGTTCACATTTATAGTAATAGTATTTAGTTCCATTCTTTTTAGTAGTAGCACAACCGCCTAGAAATTTACCACATTTAGAGCATTTAAGTTTATTAGTAAAAAGATAAGTTGCTGTTCTTTCATAGTGCCTTGCATTTCTTTGCTTTTGATATTGGCAATCTTCCCATTTTTGTTTACTAACTAATGATTCAACAACATTTTCATAATAAGTAGGTTTCTTTGTCCTTTTACCATGCAGATAATCGCCTTTATAAAGTTCATTTGTAATTATATGATTAATTGTTGAATCTCTCCAATTAGTTTTACCTAATACTTTTTCTTCATTATAAATATTAGCAATAGTTTGATAACTTTTACCCTCTAAATATAAATCAAATACTCTTATTACTATATCTTTTGTTAGTGGATCAGGAACTAACTTTTTATTATTTCTTTTAAAACCTAAAGGACACTTGTTGGGAATATGACCTGCTTTTATAGCACCTACCATACCAAATTTAGTTCTTTCACTACATTTCTCAATTTCGTTTTGTGAAACACTAGTCATTATTCTCATAACCATTCTACCATTTGAAGTAGTAGTATTAGATTCATCTGCCATACAATCAATATCACAATCATTATCGTTAACAAACTTCATAAGTTTTTCAATATCCTAAACACTTCTTGTTAATCTATCTAGTTTAAAAGCAACAATCACATTAATCTTTTTATCTTTAACATCTCTCATCATTTCTTGATATGCTGGTCTTTTATCATTTTTAGCACTTATACCTTCATCAGCATATATTTTATAAATTTCATAACCTTTAAATTTACAAAATTCTTTTAATTTTTCTTCTTGTTCTCCCAGACTAAAACCTTCTCGTTTTTGGTCTAATGTTGAAACTCTTTTATAAATACCTGCAATTTTCTTTTCATCATTCATAAATCATCAACTCCTTTTCCTAACAAAAAAGGTGTCAAAAGTATTATAGTGACTAATACTGCTGACACCTTTTAAAATCTAATTTAGAATAATGTTTGCTTTTAAACTTGAATCTCATACTATTTAACCCCCTTAAATAGACATAAGTCTTCTTAGTCGATTATTCTATCACTTTTTTAAAAAATGTCAAACCTTTGTCTTAAAAATGGCTTTTAATATAGGTTTCAAAGTCTTTAAACTTTATTTTTTCATCATAACCATTAACAAATATGTCATCACATTCATCAAACATTAAATAATCAATATTATTAATTTTGATAATATGTGGTTTTACATAAGCAATATTAGTTCCTTTAATATTCTTAATATTTCCATTTGTAATAGTAGGTTTAACACAAGCAAACTTACATATCATCTCAACTCTCTTTAATAAGTCTTTACTTATTTCTATTTCTTTAGTTTCTATTGTTAACATATAATCACTCTCACTTTCTTAAATAACAAAAAAACTAACATTTCTGTTAGTAATTTATTACTCTCAAAACTTTAAAAGTTCGAGTTTCCTATCAATCTGGTGGAGAAGAGGAGAATTGAACTCCTGTCCAATATACCCTATATCACAACGTCTACAAGTTTAGGTAGATTTAAATGTCCTAACTAAAATGGCTCTACACTAACCTATTAATTAGTAAGTTTAGTGAAATTCGATATACTAACCTAAGCAATTAATATATTATATCTTATATTTATTAACCCCTAATTCAACCTATAAGAGAAATTGAATAGAAGTGCTCCCTTACCTTCTATTAGGCAAAAGCAGGAGCGAAACTATAATTAGCTTCGTCATTTAATTTTAATTTTGCACTTAAGGTATGCCGACCACTTGCAGTCATGCCTAGTAATACATGTCGAAACCAGTACTTCCCCATGTAATACACATTATAGCAAATATTTATTCGTTTGTCTATAATTTTTAGCAACATTTTTTATCTTGTTGTTCTTTCTTCGTACACAATTCCACCTTTTATAAACATTTCATCATCTGTTGGTATCATTTTAATAAAATTGTTTAAGTATTTACCAAGTTCACTTACTTTAACTCTTAATGTTCCTTTGGTCCAATTTGAACTTTTATCTACTTTTCTTACACCTGGAAGTTCATTTACCATTAGATAATTACACACTTTTGGAATAAAATACTCTATCCAAGCTTCATCATTTTCAATGTTGATATCTAAAGTTGTTGCATGCCCAAAATCCCTTAGCATCATAAGAATGTGATTTTCATTTAAAGAAACAATTATTTTGGGTGAATCACTAAAATAGTCATCTAAAGAGTTAAAAATATTTTCAGCTATTTGAGATGGATAACCATAAAGACGTGTTTCAGCTTTTTGTTTTAGAAGGTTGCAACTTTGTAATATATTTTCATTATTTAAAACATAAGAATGAAATATATGTAAAATTTCTGATATTGAAGTTGCTTTAGCTAAAGGTTTTTCAACCCCAGATAACATATAATAACCTTTTATTTCATTGTTGGTTATATCAATTAACTCAGGTGACATACTCACAAATATCTTTTTAAAAGCATTTTCTAATTTATCATAATCGTAACCACAACTATTTATTTCTTGATGATAATAATCAAATACTATTTCAATATATTTTTTTAAATTACTAGAAAAATAAGTGTTGATAATTCTATTGAAGGATATTTCTATTTTATCCAAAGAGTCTTCCAATCTATCAACATACTTAAAAAGTGCAGATTTATTTAATCTATCCGCTGGATTAGGAAATAAACTACTTATTAATTGCTTTATATGCAAATCTGTTTGGAAAAAATTATTTAGTTTTTGAAAATTATCATTCATTTTTATGCCTTTCTAGCAAACATCTGCTTGAGATTCACCATTTAATGAGTAATCTGCAAATTGTTTTTTTAAATAAAGGGGGTAAGCTGCAGCACCAATCATTGCTGCATTATCTGTACAGTATATAAATTCTGGAATGTTTAATTTAGCACCATTTTTTTCTGCTACTTTTTCTATTTCATTTCGTAAATATTTGTTTGCTGATACACCACCTGCTACTAAAACATGTTTTATATCAGTGTTTCTAAGGGCTAAATCCGTTTTTCTAGCAAGTTCATCAACAGCAACATATTGAAAACTAGCTGCTAAGTCAGCTTCTCTTATTTCGTTTCCTCTTTGTTTTTCATTATGAACAATGTTTATTATTCGGCTTTTTAAGCCACTATAACTAAAATTATATGTGTTATCCATTACTGGCCTTGGAAAGTCATAAGTTACTTTGCCTTCTAGAGCTTTCTTTTCTATTCCAGGACCTCCTGGATACGGTATGCCTAGTATTCTTGCAACTTTATCATATGCTTCACCGATAGCATCATCAAGGGTTCCACCTAGAAATTCAAAATCGTAGTCATCTTTCATAATTACTAGTTCTGTATGTCCCCCACTAACAACTAAAGCTAGAAGAGGAAACTCTAACTTTTTATTAATAGCATTAGCATATATATGACCTATTAAATGATTTACAGCAATTAACGGTTTGTTATATACATAACTTAATACTTTGGCAAATTCTATGCCCACGAGTAAAGAACCTAGAAGACCAGGTTTTTGTGTAACTGCTATAGCATCAACATCATTAACAGTCATGTTGGCTTTTTTTAAAGTATCTTCTAAAACCATTGTTATATTTTCTGTATGCATTCTTGATGCAATTTCCGGCACTACTCCACCAAAATTTGCATGAGTATACATTTGAGTTAAAATAGTCATTGCTACGACTTCATGACCATTTTTAACAATTGCTATGCTTGTTTCATCACATGATGTTTCTATTGCTAATATATATATATCTTTCATTTAAATCCCCCATTTCATTACTATGGCATCACTATCAATATAATATTTTTTTCTTATTCCTACCTCTTTAAAACCGCACTTTTTATATAGAAGAATGGCGTTTTCATTTTTATTTGAAACTTCTAAAGTAATGGTTTTATTATTACTATTTTCTTGTAAATAATTAATTAAATCTGTACCAATATGTTGATAACGATAGTTTTTATCAACAAAAATACTTAATAAATCAATATTATCCACTAACTCTTGGGCATACAGATAACCTGTTATAATACTATTATCTTCTGAAACTAAAACTATAGAAAAACTATTTTCTACTTCAGTTTCAATATGATATGTATATATAAAATTACTATGTAATTGTGCTCCTAGCTCATTTATTTTATTAATATCATTTTTAGTTGCTTTTCTTATCAATTTCAACACCAATTTTCTTTATGTAGATAGGATTTACATTATGAGCATTTGTAGGATTTATATTGTTCATATGTAAGTAAACTTTTTCTATATCAACCAAGTATTCCATATAATATTCATCTTTGTTTTTCATGTTGATAAAATCGGAGTTATTAACATAAATAAAATCATTTAATGGTTTATATTGTTCATCAAATTCTGCTAAATAACATCCGTTACCATCACTTATTCCCACTTTTAGTTTTTCACTACTTATAGCTAATACCTCTAAAGAGGTTATAGTTTTAATAGGAATATCCATAGTATAAGCCAATGTTTTTGCTATTGTAACCCCCAGTCTTACACTTGTAAAAGAACCGGGTCCATTTACTACTATAATTTCATCAATTTTTTTACCATCAATTAATTCTTTAATAGTTGGAAATAAAACTTCGCTATTGTTTTTTTTGTTGATAACTTCTCTTTTATCAACACATTTACCATCTTTCAAAAGAAATACTAATATATCATTTAGATGTGTATCTATAAATAATGTTGTCATTATAATACCGCACTACAGATTTCTTCATATTCTTCACCATGAGGCATAAATACAAGTACTCTCGTGTCTTCGTCGATAACTTTGAATTTAATGTCTAAACGTTCTTCAGGTAGTTTGTTTTTAATAATGTCAGCCCATTCAATAATAGATATTCCACCTTTATTAAAATAGTCATTAAATCCAATAGATTCATCAGATTCTTCAAGACGATAAACATCCATATGATATAATGGTAGTTCTCCTGATGGGTATTCTTTTATAATATTAAATGTAGGACTTGTTATTGTTTCTTCAATTTCCATTGCACTAGCAAATCCTTTTGTAAATACAGTCTTTCCACTGCCTAGCTCTCCATATAAGCAAATTACCATGTTTGGAAATTTTTCACTTTCAATGTCTTGAGCAATTCTTACTGTGTCATCAACTGATCTTGATGTGTATTTAAATTCCATTTCTAATCACCTATTCCTATTATAAGATATAACTAATAATTAATACAAGTATAATATTGTTATTTTACATAATTTGTTTGTAAATTAACTATTTATAAGTATTTTTAAGCAAAAAAAAACTGGCGACTACCTATCTTAGCATTACACTATTTTCGGCGTATTAGGTCTTAACTTCTCTGTTCGGGATGGGAAGAGGTGTATCCACTAAGCTATCGTTACCA
>ENA-OPDA01000730-OPDA01000730.1-human-gut-metagenome-genome-assembly--contig:-NODE-730-length-24027-cov-3.505048_pt1 | contig 24027 bp, 19 predicted proteins | sample MGYA00241253_ERZ501486 | MGnify/ENA primary metagenome ERZ501486 (study PRJEB25962, sample SAMEA2042510) | human gut metagenome | biome: human gut; feature: human-associated habitat; material: faeces... | reverse complement strand
TACTCCAGATAGTGCTACAGGAAGTACATCAAAGTTCTTTAATACTGAAGTAATGCGAGAAGAGATACAATCACTTACTATTGCTGAAGATAACACAGTACCAGATACACCAGGAGTAGTATCAAAAGATATATCACAAAATAAAGATGGAACAGTAATGTTATGGTATACACCAAAAGAAGTAGCATCAAGTGATGGAAGTACAAAAACAATGTATGATATGTGGATAGGTGGAGAAAATGGAGTATTACAAACAGGTACTAATGCTTCAGGTATGTTTGCTTATCTAACTAATATAGAAAAGTTAGATTTATCAAAACTAGACACTTCATACATAACAAATATGTCTAAGATGTTTTATATGAGTTCAGGTTTAAAATCAATAGATTTATCAAACTTTAATACAAGCAATGTTACTAATATGAATGGTATGTTCTGGGGATGTTCTAGTCTAGCAAGTTTAGATTTAAAAACATTCAATACTAGTAAGGTAACAGATATGAATAATATGTTTGCAGAATGCTCTAACATAACAGAATTAGACTTGTCTAATTTTGATACATCAAATGTTACTACGATGGGTAATCCATATAGTTATGGTTATGGTGGTATGTTTAGAAATTGTAAATCATTGAAGAAATTAAATGTAAGTTCATTTAATACTTCAAAAGTAAAGTATATGAGTAATATGTTTCAAGGATGTTCTAGTTTAACTAGTCTAGACTTATCTAATTTTGATACTAGTAATGTGACAGCAATGGCTTCAATGTTTGCTACGTGTACTAATCTAACAAGTTTAAATCTAACAAGTTTTAATACTAGTAAAGTAACAAATATGCAAGGTATGTTTTATGGTTGCGGTAGTCTGACCACTTTAGATTTATCAAACTTTAATACTAGTAAAGTAACACTAACGAATAATATGTTTTATGGATGCTCCAATCTAACTACTTTAGATTTATCTAATTTCAATACAGATAGTGTAATAAATATGTTGGGAATGTTTAATGGTTGTAGTTCACTAACTAGCTTAGATTTAAGTTCATTTAATACATCGAGTGTTACTAATATGAAAGGAATGTTTAGTTATTGCAGTTCATTAACAAATTTGAATTTATCAAACTTTGATACATCAAATGTAATCAATATGGAAGAAATGTTTAGAAATTGCACTTCATTAGTAAGCCTAAACCTATCTAGTTTTAATACTAGTAAAGTAACAAGTACTTGGTATATGTTTATGAATTGCTCTAAAATAATGATATTAGATTTATCAAGTTTTGATACTTCTAGTGTTACTTATATGGATGGAATGTTTTATTTAGCGAGTTCTTTAAAAACAATATATGCATCAGATTTATGGAATACTAGTAAAGTAACAGGTTCTACAAATATGTTTGGTAGTTGCTCTTCATTACAAGGTAAAATACCATTTGATAGTACAAAAACAGATATATCTATGGCTAATTATACTACAGGATATTTAACATATAAAAGTAATAATTAAAGAAAGATATAACTAATATCTTTCTTTTAGTATATATTTATGGCTTATATATAATAGGTATGTAGATACGTTGTTATTAGACTATAGGCTAATAACAACACTAAAAGACCTAGACTTTTAGTGAATAAAATAATAGAAAAAGTGTATATTTAAGTATAAATATATCTTTTTTTTAATAAATATGATAAAATGTATTAGGAGAGTGATAAAGTGAGAGTAGTTATATCTGCTGGTGGAACTGGAGGACATATATATCCAGCCTTAGCAATTATAAATAAAATAAAAGAAATGGAACCAAATAGTGAATTCTTATATATAGGTACTACTAATAGAATGGAAAAAGATTTAATACCAAGTATGGGTTATAGATATGAAGGTATTGAAGTAACAGGATTCAAAAGAAAATTAACATTAGATAACTTTAAAACAATAACTAATTTTATTAATGCCATTAAAAGATGTAAAATAATAATAAAAGATTTTGATCCAGATATAGTAATAGGTTGTGGAGGTTATGTTACTGCTCCTGTTATATATGCCGCTAAAAAGTTAGGTAAAAAAACATTCATTCATGAACAAAATAGTGTAGTAGGATTAGCCAATAAATTTTTAGCTAGATATACAGATAAAATAGGAGTATCATTTGAAAGTACTATCAAAGATTTTCCTAAAGGAAAAGCTATATTAACAGGTAATCCATGTAGTGAAAAAGCCCTAAGCATAAAGAAAACTACTAAAGAAAAATTAGATATAGCCAAAGATAAAAAACTAGTATTAATAGTTATGGGTTCTCTTGGTAGTAAAACTATTAATGATAAAATATTTAGTTTTATAGATAAATTCAGAAGTAAAAACTATAGTGTAATAATAGTTACAGGTAATAGTTATTATGAAAGAGTAAAAGATAAAAGAGTACCAAGTAATGTCAAAGTATTACCATTTATCTATGAAATGCCTTCAGTTATGAAGATAACTGATTTAATGGTTACTAGAGCAGGAGCCTCTACTATGAGTGAAATAACTGCTTTAGAAGTACCTTCTATCTTTATACCAAGTCCATATGTAACCAATAACCATCAGTATAAAAATGCTATGGATTTAGTAGATAATAATGCTGGTTTAATACTAGAAGAAAAAGATTTAACAGATACATCACTAATAAACTTAATAGATAAAACAATAAATGATGAAAATAAACTAAAAGAAATGAAAAGTAATTTAAAGAAATTAGGTATCAAAGATAGTGGTGAAAGAATATATAATATACTAAAGGATTTGATATTAGATGAACGAAAATTTTATTAAAAACTATGAATATTATAAAGATATATCATTAAAAAAATATAATACTTATAGATTAGATGTTAAATGTGGATATTTAATATATCCAGGTAATACTAAAGAATTAATAGATTTATTAAAGTATTTAAAAGAAAATTTAGAAGTTAGTTTAATTTATTATGGAGAAGAATTAATTGGACTTAACTTACCTGAAAAAATTGATTATGTAATAACTTCAACAGAACAAGCTGTTAAAGGTAATACTTCACAAGGTGCACAAAAAGATGCAACATTAGAAAACGGAATGACTATAAAAGTTCCATTATTTATTGGTGAAGGGGAATCGGTTTTAGTATCTACTAAAGATGGTAAGTATGTATCTAGAGCATAAGTAAATGCTCTTTTTTATTGACATTTTATAAAATAATATTATAATATCTGTTACAAAAAGAAGTATTATGGGGTGATGTTATGAAAATGTTAGAAAAGATAAAACAAAGAATATATGAAATCATGACAGAAGAAGATGAGTACGAAGATGAAGAACCTTTGACAGAGGAAGATGAAAAGTTAAAAATGTTTATTGAAAATCCGATAGGAACAATAGCGCGTATTATAGGATTAGGTTCTTTAGAGGATGATGACGATTTAGACTATGGCGATGATGAAAATGATTTATTAGATCCATCAAACTTTGATAGTGATTATATAACAAAGCAAGAACTTATCAATCGTAATAATAATAATAATTCTAAAATTATAAAATATGATTTTAAAAACAAAAGAGAATTGTAAAAATTTCTCTTTTTTTGTATTAGCTATTTAAAAATATAAATAAATGTGATAAAATAATCTTATAGATAGTAGTAGAATATTTGGAGGGATAAAAATGGCATTTAATTTAAAGAAATTTTTAGGTGGAAGTGACGTATCTAGTGAAGATGAATACTATACTTTAAGTGTTGAAGAAGCAACAAGAGAAGAAACTCAGGAAGGTTCTAAGATGATTTTACTTGAGCCTAGAGCTTATTCTGAATCACAACAAATTGCAGATTACCTAAAAAAGAGAAACACGGTTGTAGTTAATTTAAAAAGAGTAACCCCAGATCAAGGTAAAAGAATAATAGACTTTGTATCAGGATGTTTATATGCAATTGGTGGAACTATGCAAAAATTAGGTGATGGTATATTTTTATGTGCTCCAAAAAACATAAATGTTCAAGGTAAAATGACAGAGGAAGAAGAACCTAAAAGAGGGAGAACAAAAAATATTTCTGAAGACTTTTAGGTCTTGATTATTTTATAAATTATGATAAAATATAAGTCATAGAGCAAAAGACGAAGACGTTATAATGTGAAATTATAAGAGATTCTACTTTTTTGGTGAGATGTAGATTAAGGAAACATTATAAAAATCACTTCTGATGTATGTATCTGAAATAATAGTAAGATATATCGCTTGTAAGCGTTAAAACTACTTAAGTGTATATCATTATGATGTGAATTAAGGTGGTACCGCGGTTAGTTATCAAATCGTCCTTTATTAAAGGATGATTTTTTTATATTTAAGGAGGAAGAAATATGAGTAAACAATTTAGAGAACTTTCTAAAAAAGATGTTTGGGAAAACGAACAAGATATCTTAAAAGAATGGAAAAAAGAAGATATATTAAATGAAACAATAGAAAATAGAAAGGGTAAGGAAAACTGGGTATTCTATGATGGACCTGCAACTGCTAATGGTAAGCCAGGTATTCATCATATGGTAGCAAAATTCTTAAAAGATGCGTTTTGTAAGTACAAAACAATGCAAGGAAAAAGAGTATTACGTAAAATAGGATGGGATACTCACGGACTTCCAGTTGAAGTACAAGTAGAAAAAGAATTAGGATTTAATGGTAAAAAAGACATTGAAAAATTTGGTATTGAAGCATTTAACAAAAAATGCCGTGAAGCAGTATGGGAAAATGAGGAAGCATTTACCGAACTTACTGATCAAATGGGGCAATTTATTGATACTAAAAACAGATATATCACATACGATAATAACTACATAGAAACAGAGTGGTGGATACTAAAGAAATTCTTTGATGAAGGATTATTCTATGAAGGTGTTAAAATAACTCCATATTGTCCTAGATGTGGTACTTCTCTTGCATCTCATGAAGTTGCACAAGGTTATAAAGAAGTATCGGTAGATACCGTTATTGTTCCAATGAAGAAAAAGGATGAAGATGTATATTTCCTTGTTTGGACAACAACTCCTTGGACGCTTTTATCTAACGTTGCGTTATGCGTAAATCCTAACGAAACATACGTTAAAGTAGAATCTATGGGATATAAGTTTATTTTAGCTAAAGCATTAGTAAGCAAGGTTTTAGGTGATGATGTTAAAGTACTTGAGGAATATACGGGTAAAGACTTAGAATATACTGAGTATGAACAGTTATTACCATTCTTAAGCGTTGATAAAAAAGCATTTTTTGTAACTTGTGATACTTACGTTACAATGGAAGATGGAACGGGCGTAGTTCATATCGCACCAGCTTTTGGTGAAGATGATGCCGCAGTTGGTAAAAAATATAACTTACCATACTTAAATCCAGTAGGAGAAGATGGATGTTATAATGCGGGCCCTTGGAAAGGTATGAAAGTATTTGATGCTGATATAGAAGTAATTAAATGGTTAAAAGCTAATGACAAATTATTTAAAAAGCAAAGAATAATGCATAATTATCCTCACTGCTGGAGATGTAAGTCACCACTTTTATACTATTCAAAACCATCATATTATCTAGAAGTAACTAAGTTTAAAGACAAGATAATAGAAGAAAATAAAAAGGTTAATTGGTATCCAGCTTACGTTGGTGAAAAGCGTTTTGGAAACTGGCTTGAAGAGTTAAAAGACTGGGCTATTTCGAGACAAAGATACTGGGGTACACCACTTCCTTATTGGACTTGTTCATGTGGACACTCAGTTATGATAGGTTCTAGAAAAGAATTAGTAGAAAACGCGATAGAAGATATTGATGAAAACATAGAATTACATAGACCATACGTTGATGATGTACACTTAAAATGCCCTAAATGCGGTGGCGTTATGACAAGATGTAGTGACGTAATAGACTGCTGGTTTGATTCTGGTGCAATGCCTTTTGCACAATATCATTATCCATTTGAAAACAAAGAATTATGGAAAGAACAATTTCCAGCAGACTTTATTTGTGAAGGTATCGACCAAACTCGCGGATGGTTTTATTCACTACTTGTAATATCTACTTTTGTAACTGGTAAAAGTCCATATAAAAACGTATTGGTAAATGATTTACTACTAGATAAAGATGGCCAAAAGATGCATAAATCAAGAGGTAACGTAGTGGAACCATTTACAACTATGAAAAAGTATGGTGCAGATACAATAAGATGGTATTTACCTTATGTATCTCCTGTTTGGACTCCTGTTAAGTTTGATGAGGAAGGCTTAAAGGAAGTATACTCAAAATTCTTCTCAACTTTAAAAAATACTTATTCATTCTTTGCACTTTATGCAAATACTGATAACGTTGATCCATTAAGTTTTGAAGTTGATTATGAAAAAAGAGAAGAAATAGATAAATGGCTAATTTCTAAATATAATAAATTGCTTGATTATGTAACAAAAGCATATGATGAATATGACTTAACTAAGGTAGTTAGAAGTGTTACTAACTTTGTATCAGAAGATTTATCTAACTGGTACATAAGAAGAAATAGACGCAGATTCTGGTCAAGCACTTTAGATGATTCTAAGAAGTCTGTTTATAAAACAACTTATGAAGTTTTAGTTGGACTATGTAAGATAATTGCTCCAATTGCACCTTATACAGCTGAAGAAATATATAAAGATTTAACAAACGAAGAGTCAGTTCACTTAAGCGATTTTCCAAAATGTGATTTATCACTTGTAAATGATAGAATAGAAAACAAGATGGACTTAGTTAGAAACTTAATTTCACTTGGTAGAAATGCTCGTGAAGAAGTTAAAATAAAGGTTAGACAACCAATTAGTGAAGCTTTAATTGATGGTAAAGATAAAGAATTAATTGGCGATTTAGAAGAACTTATAAAAGAAGAGTTAAACGTTAAGAAAATAACTTATATAAATGATTTATCTACTTATATGAACTTTGAAGTTAAACCTAACTTTAAGATAGTAGGTAAGATATTTGGACCTAAAATAAAATTATACCAAGAAGAACTTAAAAAACTAACTAATGAAGATATTAAGTTTATTCAAAATGGTGAAGCTGTAACAATAACTGTTGACGGAGAATTATTTGATATAACAGAAGAAATGGTTGATATTAGAGTTTCTGCTAAAGAAGGATATGACGCTCAAAAAGATGCTAATAACTTCATAATCTTAAATACTACGTTAACTAGTGATTTAGTAAATGAAGGTATTGCAAGAGAATTAATATCTAAGGTTCAAAACTTAAGAAAACAAAAAGATTTTGATGTTGCAGATAGAATAAAATTATATTATGAAGCAGATGATACTTTTGATAAGGTAATTGATTCTTTTGAAGATATGATCAAGAAGGAAACTTTAAGTGTAGAATTAATTAAGAAAAATGATTTAACACTAGAGTTTGATTTAAACGGATTAAATGTTAAATTAGATGTAGAAAGAGCCTAGATTTAGGTTCTTTTTTTTGTTATACTTTTATTATAGGAGGTTTATATGAAGGGTAAATTAATCGTAATAGAAGGTGCTTGTGACGGAATAGGTAAAACAACACAGTACAAATTATTGAAAAAATATTTAGAAGACAAAGGATATAATGTGTGTAGTCACCACTTTCCAACGTATGATTCAAAACAAGGAAAATTAACAGAGTATTATTTAAATGGAGATTTTGGAAATCCAAATGATTTATCACCATACTTAGTAAATAGTATATACGCAGTAGATAGAGCAATTACATGGAAAGATAAGTTAAAAGATGCTTATGATAAGGGAAATATTATTTTACTTGATAGGTATACAACATCTAGTTTAATTTATCAATCATCATTAATGGATGACTATTATGAAAAAAAAGATTTCATAGATTATGTTGCTGACTATGAATATAATAAGCTTGGTATAAAAAAGCCTGATAAAGTAATATTTTTAACTGCAGACTTTAATTTGGTAACTGATATGAGAAATAAAAGAAAGAGTAATGATGGGGTTAAAAAAGACGTTTATGAGCGTGATATAAAGTTAATGAAAAAAGTGTATGATAATTCAATGTTTGTTGCAGGGTATCTTGATTTTGATGTTGTAAAATGTGATTTAAATGGAAACTTAAGAAGTATAGAAGATATACAAAACGAGATAAAAAACATTATAGATAATATGTAAATATGGATAAGTTGAAATTGACTTATCCTTTTATTTATATTAAAATTATATTTAGAATAATGAGGTGTTTATATATGAAAAAGTTTTTAAAATTAGCTTTAATAATAATGATAGCTTCTACCTTTAAAATTATAGATGTTAAAGCAGTAAGTTCTAAGATGGAACCAGTAAAAGGAAAATTATATAAATATAGTTGGAGTGAAATAAATGACTATAATAGTTCTAATTATTCATATTATATTAATTGTAAAAATGTAACGTTTAAAAATTTTTCTGGATTAAGTTCAAAAAAAATTAGTGCTTCAAGTGGTTACGTACTTTTGGGGGCTACTATATCTAATGGAGAAATATCTTGTGAGATATACAAAGACGATTCTGGTAAACCTACGTTAACTTCTGCAAAAATTAGTATCGGCACAACACAAGCTCCATCTACAACACAAACTCCTAAAACAACTACAACACAAACTCTTAAATCTAATAATGCTAATATAAAATCTTTAACGATTAAGACGAATGATGATAGTGATGTTGTTTTATCTCCAGTATTTAATCCGGGGGTATATGATTACGAAACTACGGTAGCAAGCTTTGTTAAAACTGTTTCAATAACACCAATACTTGAGGATGCTAAAGCAAATGCGGTTATAAGTAATAATGCTAATGAAGAATTAAAAGCAGGAGAAGATAATAAAATAACTATTACCGTCACGGCGGAAGATGGTTCTAAAAAAGCATATAACATAAATATAAAAAGAGAAGCATTAACTTCTGATGCAACTTTAAAAAACTTAGAAATAGAAGAGATAGAAAAATTTAAATTTGATAAAGATAAGTTTACTTATAATGTAAAGATAGGTAAGAATGTAAAAAGTTTAACAATTACTTATGAATTATCAGACGAAAACTCTACCGTTGATATAGAAGGTAATTCAAAATTAAAAAATGGTTCTGTAGTAAAAGTAATAGTAACTGCGCAGGATGGTACAAAGAAGGTTTACACCTTAAATATTCAAAAAGAAACAAATTCAAAGAAAAAAGTAGCAAATGTTGCTGCAGAAAAAAATCCCCTTATAATACTTGGACTTTCAATGATAGCATTTGCACTTGTTGGTGGAATTATATACGTAGCTAAAAAATAGAAGGAGAATAAAATGGAAAAGACAAGAAAAATAAAAATAATAAGTTTATGTGCTTTATTAGTAGCAGTATTAGGTCTTACAGTAGCCTTTGCAGCTTTATCACAAACACTTACAATTAAAGGTAGTGCAGCAGTTAATGCGGCCTCATGGGACATACATTTTGAAAAGACAAGTGGCAAAGAAACAGAAGTGAAAGGCGCTGCAACATTTACAGAACCAACACTTAGTGGAACAACAATAGAAAACTTTAGTGCGACTTTAACAAAACCAGGAGATAGTGTTACATATTATTTTGACATAGTAAATAAAGGAACAATTGATGCACAAATAGAGAATTATGATTTTCCTAATGCATTTAAGGATTGTATGGCAAATATAAATAAATATTCTTATTGCATGAATTTTGATTTTACTGGTGATGGTAATGTCAACGCTTTTGATAAATTAACATATATTACCTTATTTAACAATCGTTTGGCATATGCTGATACAGATGAAAGTGTAAGACAAGGTGATACATTAAACGCTGGAGAAACAAAACACATGAAACTTGTTATAGAATATAAGGATACTGCAACGGAGTTACCAGAAAACAATCTAACTTTAACTTCGTCTGATCCTATAACAATTACTTATGAGCAAAAAGATTAAAAAATAAATACCAGATCTAATCATCTTGGTATTTTTTATTTCTTATAAATTCTCTTAGTATTTTAGTTAAGGCCCTTTTTTCTATCCTAGATACATAACTTCTTGATATTCCAAATTCTTTTGCAATTTCTTTTTGAGTTTTTTCTTTCGTGTTAAATAGACCATATCTTTTGATTATTATATCTTTTTCTCTATCCGTTAAAATGTTTATGTACTTATATAATAATTTTATATTATCTTGAAGATCAATATCTTTTATATAATCTGGATTAGGTGTTTTTAAAATATCCAAAAATGATATTTCGTTTCCGTCTTTATCAAAACCTACTGATTCATTTATACTTATGTTTTTTTGATTTTTTTTATCGCTTCTAAAATACATTAATATTTCGTTTTCTATGCATCTTGCAGCATAAGTTGTAAGCCTTGTTCCGTTTTTATTAGAAAATGTATCTATTCCTTTTATTAATCCAATGGTTCCAATACTTATTAAATCATCAATGTCATTTTTACCATTGTCATACTTTTTTACGATATGTGCAACTAACCTTAAATTGTGTTCAACTAATTTATTTCTTGCGTTTTTATCTTTATTTAACATTTGCTTTATTAATTTTTCTTCTTCTTCCTTTTTTAATGGGTCCGGAAAAGTCTTGCTTCCGTAGCTACCCATTCCAACTATTAATCCCTTAATAATTTCTGTTATAATACTTAAAAACAAATTTATCACTCCTGATAAATTATATGAAAAAATATTAATCAAATATGTTATAATAAAAAAGATAAATGAACATATAAATATTCTAAATAAAGCATAAATAACTAATTATTTAAAAATAATAGAAGGGAAGGCGTATTAATGTTTAATATAAGTTTTAATTTTGATTTGTTTAATAACTACTATTATTTTTATGAAAGATTAGTTGTTTTAGCATTTTCGTTAATACCAACTTTAATACTAGTAGGTTTTGTTTTATATAGTGATAGAAGAAATAAAGAACCAGTAAGAAACATCGTAATATGTTTATTATCAGGTATTTTGTCTGTAGCACTTTCTGGGTATTTAGAACAACTTGTAATGCCTTACATAGGAAATAATATTATTCTTACATATATATTTGCATTTATAGAAGAAATATCTAAAATGGCTATATTTTTCTTGTTTGTGTTTGATAATAAATATTATGATGATATGTATGATGGTCTAGTTTATATGATGCTTATAGCACTTTCCTTTGCTGGTTTAGAAAACGTTATGTATGCTTTTTCAGAAAGTACTATTCAGAAGAGCATAAGTTTATCTATTATGAGAGATATTACAACTATTCCATTACACGTAATATGTGGAATTATAATAGGATATTTCTTAAGCTTATCAAGCTTTTCTAAAAATAAAGAAAAGAAGTATGTCAACATTTTAGTAGCATTATTACTTTCAGGTGCACTTCATGGTACGTTTAATAGTTTAATGAACTTATTAGGAAGTTTAAATATTAATTATGATAGTTCAGTACAAGTAATTTTATTTGAAGCATTACCACTTATATTAATAATGGTAGCGTTATTTGTAGTTGCAGTTAAATTTATAAAGAAAAACATAAAACTTAATGAAGTATATATGGAAAATAAAGAGTATGACACAAAACATAAATATTTGATGACGTATGACGAATATATGAATAGTAATGATAGAAGGCGCAGAGTAGATACGTATAATAAAATAAGTATCAAAGAAAAAATAACAAAGGAGGAAAATTAATGCTAAAAAGATTTTTACCTGATATGTATCAAGAAAACATATTTAAAATTAATTATAAAAAGTTAAAAAAACAAGGTATAAAGTGCTTATTATTTGATCTTGATAATACTATTTCTCCTGCTAAAGAAGTGGTTTTGGAAAATAAGACTAAAAAGCTTTTTGATTCTCTTAAGAAGGACTTTAAGATAATTTTATTCTCAAATAATTTTCCTAAGAGGGTAAGTAAGTTTGGATCATTTTATGATGTTGATATAGCATGTATTTCACTTAAACCATTCTCATTTAAATATAGATATATATTAAATAAATATAAACTTAAAAAAAGTGAGGTAGCATCCATTGGGGATCAATTATTAACAGATATAAATGGAGGTAATAAAATGGGTATTACAACAATACTTGTTAATCCTGTAAGCGAAATAGATGAAACAGAAACATGGCTTAATAGACAAATTGAAAAAGCCATATTTAAAAAGTTTGAAGCTAAAAATCTCTTAATTAGAGGTAAGTATTATGACTAAGAAGTGTTTAGGATGTGGTGCGTTATTTCAAATGGAAGACCCTAAAAAAGCAGGCTTTATTGAAAAGGAAAACTTTGATAAAGCTGTAATATGTAAAAGATGTTTTAGAATTAAGAACTATGGGGATTATGAAGTTATAAATAAAGATATAAAAGATTATGAAAAAATATTTGATGAAATATCAAAAAGACGTGATCTAATACTTTTTTTATGTGATATATTCACACTTGATGAAAGTTTAAATTACATTAATAAGTTAAATGGAAAAGTAATTTTAGTTATAACAAAAAAAGATTTACTTCCTAAGTCTGTTAAGGAATATAAACTAATTAATTACATTAAAAAGAATTATAGTTTAAATATTATAGATATAATATTTGTAAGTAGCAATAAAAATTATAATATCGATCTTTTATATAATTTAGTTAACAAGCGTAAAGTAAGCAATAACGTTTATTTGGTTGGTAATACAAATGCAGGTAAATCAACTCTTATAAATGCTTTAATTAAATCATATGGAAAAAATGATTCTTTTATAACGACAAGTAGTCTTCCTGCTACCACAATAGATTTAATAGAAGTTAAGTTAAATGATGGTTTAACTTTAGTTGATACTCCGGGCTTAGTAAGTCCTAATAATTATTTGACTAATTTAAGTTTAAAAGAAGTTAAAAAAATTCTTCCTAAGGTGGAGATAAAACCAAGGACATATCAAATGAAACCTAATCAGTCTTTGTTAATAGGGGACTATGCAAGGATAGATTATTTATCAGATGAAAAAAATAGTTTTACCATTTACCTATCGAATAATATAAAAGTTGATAGAATAAATTTAAATACAAACGATATATTAAGAGATTTAAAATTAACAAGTTTTAACTTAAAAAGAAACAAAGACATAGTTATAAATGGTTTATTATTTTGCAAGATAACAAATGATGCTAAAGTTAATGTTTATGTAAAAGATAATGTAAAGGTATTTGAAAGAGACAATTTAATTTAATTGTCTTTTTTTTTAAAAGTATGATGTGTAAATGTCTCGTGAATTTTTGAAAGCATAAACTTGACGTTTAAATGTTGAAATGTTACTATTAACGTAGATAAGGTAGTGTAAAAGGTCTATAAAAAACAACCTTATGTAAGGAGAATAACAAAATGGAAAAAGAAAGAAGTGTAAAGATTTTAATAATTTCAATTTTATTTATGTTAATTGCAGGCTTAACAGTTGCGTTTGCAGCGCTTAGTACAACACTAAACATAAAAGGTACGGCATATTTAGATGCTGCAAAATGGGGTATTAAGTTTGAAAACTTATCTAGTCCAACAAAAATAGGTAGTGCAACAACTACTGGAACAGCAAAAATAGAAGAGTCAAAAGCAGCTGAAATAACAGGAATAAACGTTAGTTTATCAACTCCAGGAGATAAAGTTACGTATACAGTAGATTTAGTAAACAAAGGAACTATTAATGCAAAAATAGATAATATAGAAAAGACTGTATTAACACAAGAACAACAAAGATATTTAACATTTAAAGTAACTGATAGAGATGGAAAAGAAGTAAGTGAAGGAGATATCTTGTCTAAAGGTGAAACAAGAAACCTTACAATAACAATAGAGTTTATAAAAGATTTAACTAAAGAAGATTTGCCAACTAATGCAAGTACAATATCATTATCATACAAATTAAACTTTGTACAAACAGATGAAAAGGCTACTACTTTAGATTCTTCTAAGCAAGCCTGCACGACATTTGATAAAAAAGACACATATAACGTAGGAGATGTAATAGCACTATGTAACAATGATACAAAGGTAAGTGAAGACTTTTATGTAATAAGTGATAATGGAACTACGGTAACGGCACTTGCTAAATATAATTTGCTTGTTGGAAATACTGTGATATTTAATGATGATTTTAGTGACATATCATCGTTAACACCAATATCAACTTCTGAAGAAGGTTATGGCCTTCAAAATAGTATTGCAGCAAATTTCGAATGGACCACAGAAGGTGCTCCCAAAACTAATATAATAAAAGGTGGAATAGCATTTGCAGATGGTGAAGAGTCAAAGAAGGATAGCAGTTGTTCTGGGTCTATAGGATGTTATTATGGATACTGGACAGATGATACATCTAATCATAATTTATTAAGCAAGTATGGCAACAGTTATCCAGTAAATGTATTTGATAGTAATTCGAATCTTTACAAGCCACTAGAAAATTATAAAACGTATTTAAGAAATACATTAGGTAAAGCAAGTATTGAGGCAAAACTAATGACTTATGAAGATTTAATTAGTTTAGGATGCAACGAAAGTGAAGAAACATGTAAATCAGCACCATCATGGGTGTATAGTGTTAACTCCTGGACCGCGTCCGCGCATGACAATGGCAGCGTGTGGTTTGCGGATTCAGGTGCTCATTTCACCACTTATATTTTTGATATCCCAAGCCTTGGTCTTCGTCCGGTTATAACTGTATCAAAATCAGAGTTATAAAGATTAGAATACAAAAAGTTCTAATCTTTTTTCTTTTACCTTTGCTTTTGCTTTATATATGTTATATAATAAATTATGTTGTGATGATATACATCACGTATATAATTTATTATAAAGGAAGGTAAATATGAAAAAGAATTATATTAAAAGATTATTGGTATTTTTTACTGTGATAATAATATTTTCATTAGTATACATACCACTATTTAATGATTTAAAATTTGGTCTTGATTTAAAAGGTGGTTTTGAAGTTTTATATCAAGTAAAAAGAAGTGATGGGAAAAGTTTAAAATCTGGTGATTTAAATAGTACTTATGACGTTTTAAAAAGAAACGTTGATTCACTTGGAGTATCAGAACCTGAAATAACAATAGAAGGTGATGATAGAATAAGAGTAAAGCTTGCTGGTGTAACTGATATAGAAGGTGCTAGAAAAGCTTTATCTAACGTAGCTAACGTATCATTTCGTGATACAGATGACAAGCTTTTAATGGATGCTAGCGTAATTAAAGGTGCCAAACTTTCATATGATGAAAATGGTAAACCTGCTATTTCTTTATCCGTTAAAGATAAGGAAAAGTTCTTAGAGGCTACAACAGAGGTTAGCCAAAAAGAAACTGGTAAAAACGTAATGGTTATATGGTATAACTTTGAAAAGGGAGTTAATTCATACAACAAAGATGGCGAAACTTGTGGTAATGAAGATAGCATGTGTTTATCTGCTGCAACCGTATCTCAAGGATTTTCTTCTGATGTTATAATTACTGGTAACTTTGAAAAAGAAGAAGCAGAAAACTTAGCATCAAATATTAATGCTGGTTCTATTTCAACTAAATTAACTGAGATATCAAGTCAAAACGTTAATGCATCATATGGTGCTGGCGTTCTTACTAAGACTTTTGTAGCAGGCTTAATAGGTATGGCACTCGTTATTTTATTTATGACCATACTTTATAGATTTGCAGGATTTATATCTGGAATAAACTTACTTTTATACATGTTATTAGTAATGGGTGTGTTCTGGTTAATAGGAGGAGTTTTAACACTTCCTGGTATTGCAGCATTAGTTTTAGGCATTGGTATGGCTGTAGACTCATGTGTAATTACTAATGAACGTATTAAAGAGTCACTAGAAGAAGGTAATAGTTTAAAAGTAGCATTTAAAGATGGAAATAAACAGTCTTGGAGCTCAATATTTGATGCTAACGTAACTACTTTAATAGTTGCAATCGTATTATTTATATTTGGTGAAAGTTCTGTTAAAGGTTTTGCTACCATGCTTATGATTACCATATTTGCAACTATGTTTATAATGGTATTTATTAATAGATTAATATTAAGCGGTTTTGTTAAAACTGGTCGTTTTGATGAAAACCCAAATAAATTTGTTAAATACTTAAAGAAAAATAAAGAAAAAAGAAAAAAAGTAAACGTTAAAGCAGTAGAAATTACTAAGAAATGTTTTACTATAACATTAATATATTTAGTAATTGGTGTAATGTATCTAGCTATAAACGGATTTAACTTAGGAATTGATTTTAGATCAGGTTCCGATGTTACAATAAAAGCTGATAAAATAACTGTAAGTGATGTAAAAAAAGACTTTAAGAAGTTAAAATATGACGTAGTATCATTAGAAAAACAAGAAAATGATGAGATATACGTTAGATTAAATACCGAGTTAAAAGAAAATGGTATTAATAAAGTTAATAACTATTTTGAAGATAAATATAATGCTAAAACAGAGATAAACGTTGTAACTGATATAGTAAAACAAGATTTAGTAAAAAATGCGTTTTATTCAGTCGTAATAGCTGCTATTGCAATTATTATATATATTTCATTTAGATTTAAGTTTAGTTATGCAATATCTTCTATAACTACGTTACTACACGATGTGTTACTAGTAATGGCTTTATTTTCTATCTTTAAAATAGAAGTAAACGTAATATTTATTGCAGCTATATTAACCGTTATAGGTTACTCAATTAATAACACTATCGTAGTTTTTGATAGGATAAGAGAAAACCAAGGTAAATATAAAGGTAAACTTACTAGAGAATCATTAAAGAAAATAGTAAATGACAGCGTATCAGATACTATTACAAGAAGCTTATATACGACAATTACAACGTTAATACCGGTAGTATGTTTAATCATTCTTGGTTCAAAAGGAATATTACCGTTTAACATAGCTATTATAATTGGACTTGTCGCAGGTTTTTATTCATCATCTTTCTTAGCACCACAATTATGGTATAAAATAGAAAGTAAAAATCTTCCGATTGATGAACGTGTTTCTGTTAAGAAAAAAACAGAAGAAACCCAAGATGTTATAGTTCAAGAAAATAATAAAAAAACTACTAAAAAGAAAGCTAAGAAAAAGAAAAACAAGAAATAAAAAGAAGGTGCAAAAACATGCAAAAAGAAGATGCATATACACTTGATGATTTGTTAGAAAAAGCAAAAGTATATATAAAAAGCGATGAAGATATAGAGTTAATTAAAAAAGCTTACCTTTTTGCAAGTAAAGCTCATGCAGGGCAGTTTAGATTAACCGGTGACGATTATATGCTTCATCCTTTAAACGTTGCTTTAATTCTTACTGAAATATATGCTGATGCACAAACTCTTTCAGCAGCATTACTTCACGATGTAATTAATTTTGCAAACGTTACAATAGAAGAAATAGAAAAAGAGTTTGGACCTGAAATGAAGGCGTTAGTAGACGGAATATCTAGAATTAATAAACTTTCTTTGTCTGCTGATAACGAAGCATTAGTTTCATATCATAAGAAAATATTAGTTGGCTTATCAGGTGACGTACGTATCATAATTTTAAAAATAGCAGATAGACTTCATAACATGAGGACCCTTTGGGCAATTCCTGAAAATAAGAGAAAAGAAAAGGCTAAGGAAACCCTTGAAATTTTAGTACCTATTGCACACCGTTTAGGTATAAATCATATTAAAAGTGAATTAGAAGATCTTTCCTTAAAATACTGGAAGCCAGACGTTTATAATGATATTTTAGAAAAGCTTAGCGAATCAAGAGCAGAGCTTGATAAATCAGTTGATAAAATGATGGAAAGCGTATCTAAAATATTGGATGAAAATAACATACCTCATGAAATGAAAGGTAGAAGTAAGAGTGTTTATAGTATTTATAATAAATTGCAAAAAGGTAAGACTTTTAATGAAATATATGACATTTTAGCACTACGTTATTTTGTAAATTCTGTCTCAGACTGTTATTTAGCGCTTGGTGCAATTCATGCTAAATATAAGCCAATGCCAAAAAGATTTAAGGATTATATAGCACGTCCTAAGGCAAATGGATATCAGTCTCTTCATACAACGGTATTTGGTGTGGATGGAAAGTTATTTGAAATACAAATTAGAACCTATGAAATGGATAAAGTTGCAGAGTATGGTGTTGCGTCTCACTGGTCATATAAAGAACATGGTATAAACAAAGTAAATGATATGGAACTTAAGTTAAAGTCATTTAGAACTGTTATTGAACTTAATGAACAGCAAGTAGAAGGGGAAGAATTCGTTAACACCGTTAAAAATGAAGTATTTAATCCTACAAACATTTACGTCTATACACCAAAGGGAGATGTTTTTGAACTTCCAATTGGATCAACTCCAATAGATTTTGCATACCGAGTTCACACGAGCGTAGGTCATCAAATGATAGGAGCAATAGTTAATGGTAACATAGTTCCGTTAGACTATAAATTAAAAGATGGAGACATCGTAAAAATAAACACTAATAAAAATAGTAAAGGCCCATCACAAGAATGGATTAATATATGTTTTACAACAAGTGCTAAAAATAAGATAAAGGCATTCTTTAGTAAAATAGATAAAGAAAAAACAACGTCTGATGGTAAAGATATGTTAATTAAGACAATTAGAAGAAAGAAATTATCCATTAATGATATTATGGATGATAAAAAGATAAAAATTGCTCTTGATGATTTAGGTTTAAATAGTGAAAATGAATTATATTATGAGATAGGAATTGGAAAATATAATCCAACTAGCGTAATTAAAACCATTTTAGGAGAAAAGGAAGATGAAAAAAGAGCACTTGAAAAAGTACTTAAATATTCATCTAAGACAATGGAAGCATCTGGTGACATAATAGTAGATGGAATGGATGATTTAAAAGTGTCTTTTGGAGGATGCTGCACGCCTGTTAAGGGTGATGATGTAGTAGGATATATTTCTAAGGGGAATGGTATTACAATTCATAGAAGAAATTGTCATAATATATGTAATTTAAATGAAAGAATTATTAACGTACATTGGAATGATAACGCAAGTAAAAAATACGTAACTAACGTTATTATATATACTGAGAAAAAAGATAATTTACTACTTGATATAATATCAAAAACAACGTCAATGAACGTAGGGGTTAAAAGTGTAAATACGATTAGTAATACTGATTATAACGCTTATGATTTAGACATATTAGTAGATGATAAGGAAACTTTGGATAGATACATGAACGTAATTGGACAACTTCCTTTTGTAACTAGCATAGAAAGAGGTAACAAATAATGAAGGTTGTAGTTCAAAGAAGCAAAGAATCTAGTGTAATAATAGATGGCAAAGTAAATGGAAAAATTGATAATGGGTTTGTTTTATTAGTAGGTTTTACATTTGGAGATACTAAAGAAATAGTAGATAAAATGATTAACAAAATAATAAATTTAAGAATTTTTTCAGATAGTGATGATAAATTAAACTTATCATTAAAAGATATTAATGGAGAAATATTATCCATATCACAGTTTACTTTATATGCTAAATTAAATGGTAGAAGGCCATCATTTACGAAGGCTTTAAACTATGGTGAAGCTAAAGATTTGTATGATTATTTTAACGAAGAATTAAGAAATCTTGACATAAATGTTGAAACTGGTGTTTTTGGAAGTGATATGACTGTTAACATAACAAATGATGGCCCTGTTACAATAATAATAGATAGTGAAAGTGATTTTTAATAGCTTTCACTTTTTCTTTACAAAAGTTTAAAAAAATCTTTCTTTTTATGAAATAATAATATATAATTTAATTATAGGAGGATATTATGAAAATAGCATTGATCATACTTTTAGTAATTGTTGTACTAATTGCACTTTATTTTATTAGTACATATAACACACTTGTAAGTTTAAGAAACAAAGTAAAAGACCAGTGGTCACAAATTGATGTTGTATTAAAAAACAGAAATGATTTAATACCAAACATTGTAGAAACAGTAAAGGGTTATGCAAAGCACGAAAAAGATACTTTAGATGCTGTTATAGAAGCTAGAAGCAAGGCAGTAAGTGCTACAACCAAGGATGATGAAATAAAAGCATCAGGTGAAGTAACACAGGCTTTAGGAAGACTATTTGCACTTGCAGAAAGTTATCCAGAACTTAAGGCTAATACTAATTTCTTAGATTTGCAAAACAAGTTAAACGAAATAGAAGAAAAAATTAGATACGCAAGACAATTTTATAATGATTCAGTATTAACTTACAAAAATAAAATTGAAATGTTCCCATCTAATATAGTAGCTGGTATGTTTAATTTTAAACCAGAAGCTTTCTTTGAAGCTACTGAAGAAGAAAGAAAAAATGTACAAGTAAAATTTTAGTCTACTATAAAGTAGACTTTTTTCTTTAAGAAGGGAGAAAAAGAAAGTGAAAAAAATATTTAAAACCTGCCTTTTATTAATTACTTTATTTGCATTTCCACTTATTGTTAAAGCAAATTCCATTGATAAAATAGACATGAATATATATGTTGATAAAGAAGGAACAGCTCATGTTACCGAAACTTGGAGTGCTAATTTAAATCAAGGAACAGAAGGTTATAAACCATATTACAATATTGGTGATGCCATCATAACTAACTTTAAGGTTAGCGAAGCAGATAGGGAGTATACATATACCGATAATTGGAATACAAATTTAAGTTTTGATGAAAAAGCATATAAAAATGGTATCAACTATGTTAACAATGGTCTAGAATTATGTTGGGGTATATCAGAGTATGGTTATCATAATTATGTATTAACTTACGATATAGAAGGGTTTGTTACAAAGCTTACTGATTCAGATATGATATATTGGAGATTAATTCCTAATGAATTATCAAGCAAACCGGATGATGTTCATATAAAAATATATTCTGACACTTACTTTAGTGATAACGTTCCAGTATGGGGTTATGGTAAAAAAGGAGCTACTGCATACGTATATGATGGTTATATAGAAATGAACTCTGAAGGTACTTTAGATAGTGATGAGTATATGGTTGTTTTAGCAAAATTTGACAGTGGTACATTTGATACAAAAAACACAATTAATCATGATTTTAAATACTACCAAGATATGGCAAAAAAGGGTTCTACACCTTATAGAGAAAATACGATGTCCAAAAATGAATCCCTTTTATTTAGTTTTATAATGGTATTTTTTCAAGTTTCAGTTTGGGGCATAGTGATATTTGTTGTTATAAAAAGTGCTAAAAAAAGTGGAAGAATGGTAGGAAGTAGGGAACTTGATTTTGGGCAAAGAGGAAGAGTGCTTCCTAAAGATGTTCCAAATATGCGTGACATTCCTTTTAATAAAGATATTTTTAGAGCGTTTTGGGTTGCAGAAGCATACAAGCTTGATAATAAAAAAACTGACTTTTTAGGAGCAATCTTATTAAAATGGATGTTAGAGAAAAAAATAGTTTTAAGAAAACAAGAAGTTAAAAATTTATTTAAAACAACAGAAGAAAGTGTAATAGTATTACCTTCTAATACCATTTTTGATAATGATTTAGAAAGAAAACTTTTTGAAATGATGAGAGAAGCAAGCCGTGACGGAGTTTTAGAGTCAAAAGAATTTGAAAAGTGGTGTAAAACAAATTATAATCAAATCTTAGATTGGTTTGATGATGTTATAGATGAAGAAAGTTTTAAATTAAAAGATGAAGGTAAGATTACATCTACTGAAAAAACAACGTTTAAAATTTTTAAATCATACGTTTATGAAGTTGATCAATCAATGATGGATGAAGGAATTAAACTAAAAGGTCTTAAAAATTTCTTAGAAGAATTTTCAAGAATAGATGATAAAGAAGCAATAGAAGTTAATATGTGGGAATATTATTTAATATTCGCTCAAATATTAGGTATTGCAGATAAAGTTGCTAAACAATTTAAAAAGTTATATCCGGAAATAATTGAAAATAATGAATATGGATACACTTATAATGACTTTGTATTTATAAATATGATAAGTTATAGTAGTATGTCTACAGCTACATCATCAAAATCACGTGCTGAAAGTTATTCATCAGGTGGAGGTGGATTCTCTTCCGGAGGCGGAGGAGGAGGCTCTTTCGGTTCTGGTGGAGGTGGAGGAGGATTTAGATAAACCTTCTCAAACTATCTTAAATATTGACAAAGCTTAAAAAAAATAATAAAATAATTATAGTTTTTAGTAAGAAGTGACAGCTTACAATACAAATAAAAACAAGACAATTTAAATCAAAACAAAAGAGCACTTTAAGTGAAGTAGGGTGGCACCGTGGACACATAAGTTCATCCCTATGCTAAAAGGCTCTTTTTTATGTAAAAAGGAGGATAAATATGATAACAAAACCAAAAGGAACTAAGGATATTTATGGAGATGAAGCTAAAAGATGGCAATACGTATCTAAGGTAATAGATGAAGTAATGGAAAAATATAACTATAATTTTATACGTGTTCCAGTTTTTGAATCTAGCGAATTATTTCATAGAGGTGTTGGAGAAACAACTGACATAGTAACTAAGGAAACTTATGATTTTACTGACCGCGGGGGAAGACGTATTACTCTTCGTCCGGAAGGAACTGCAGGTGTTGTAAGAAGTTTTATTGAAAATAAGATGTATGGTGATAACAATAAGCCAACAAAACTATATTATAATTGTCCAATGTATCGTTATGAAAGACCACAAGCAGGAAGATATAGAGAGCTTACCCAATTTGGATATGAACTTATTGGATCAGATGATCCATTATCTGATGCTGAAGTTATATCTCTTGCAGTTAACATTTATAAAATATTAGGCTTAAAAGGTATAATAGTTAATATAAATTCACTTGGAGATAAAGAATCTAGAGATAACTATAGAGAAGCTTTAATTAATCATTTTAAACCACACATAAATGAATTATGCGAAGACTGTAAAGAGAGACTAGAAAAAAATCCACTTAGAATACTAGATTGTAAAGTAGATGCTGATAAAGAAATTATGAAAAATGCTCCTAAAACAATTGATTATTTAAATAAAGAATCAAAAGAAAGATTTGAAAAAGTAAAAGAGTATCTAAAGGTTATGGGCGTAGAATTTCAAGTTAATCCAAACGTTGTAAGAGGTCTTGATTATTATAATCACACCGTATTTGAAGTAGAAGCTAAAATAGAAGGCTTTGGAGCTCAAAATGTTATTGGTGGTGGAGGCCGTTATAACGGCATGATAGAAAGCCTTGGGGGACCTAAAACACCTGCTATTGGTTTTGCGGCTGGCTTTGATAGATTAATGCTTGCGCTTGAAAAGGAAAACGTTAAAATACCTATTCAAGATAGCTGTGATCTATTCTTATTATACGTAAGTGAAGATGAGAAAAAGTATGCTGCATATTTATCAAACGAACTTAGAATGAACGGATTTATTGTAGAAACTGATTACTTATCAAGAAGTCTAAAGGCTCAGTTTAAACAAGCTGATAGATTAAATAGTAAATTTACAATCGTGCTTAACAGTAGTGAATTAAAGAATAATGAAGTTAAAATTAAAAATAAAAAAACCAAAGAAGAAGATGTAATATCACTAGATGCACTAATATATTACTTAGATGAAAACATAGCAGAAGATGATGATGCTTCATCTTGTGATTGTGGATGCACTTGTAATCACGAATCAAATGAATGTGATTGTAAAAAATAACCGTCAATAAATATGAAAGGAATAATAAAATGATAGAATTTGAAAAATACATAGATAAAGAAATAACAATTTCTGGTTTTGCAGAAAAAGTTAGAAACATTAAATGGGTTCAATTTATAGTACTTAGAAATGGTACTCAAAGAGTTCAAATAACAATAGAAAAATCAGAAGAAAAGAATGCTGAAATGGTTAAAAAGGTTGAAGGCTTAACAAACGAATCAACTATTAAAGTAACAGGCAAATTAGTAAAAAACGAAAACGTTAAAATGGGTGGTATGGAA